>BNJU01001555.1_pt1 | contig 50186 bp, 69 predicted proteins | sample 8539281 | NCBI WGS metagenome assembly BNJU01 (sample SAMD00202456, study PRJDB9452) | human saliva metagenome | isolation source: human saliva | place: Japan | reverse complement strand
TAAAATATTTTTATCATATTCATCCCACCTCATCTACTTTAATTCTTTACCTATGTTTTTCTCTATAGAGTCTAATCTTATAAAATCACTTTATTTTTTTCTTACATTTACCCATAATACATGACCGGCTGACAATATATTTATTAACAAAATATAATAAGCAATATTTTCTAAGTACAATCCTATTAAACTTAAAATGATAGTAAATAACGGTGCGCTTATTCTAAAAATTTGTAATATACTTTTTCTATATTCTTTATCATTAATTTTTTTATAAAAATTAGTCCTTAATCTTATACTGATTGATACTCCTAAGGCTACTATTAAAGATAATAATATAACTTGTAATGGTAAAAAAATACCTTACATATAACAAATATAAAAGAATACCATATCCAAAAATTATATAAGATATAAGTATATTATTTAAATTTATCTCATATTTCTTAGTAAGTATTAAAAAATAAAACTACTGTTAAACCAGGTATAAAGAATACAATACTAGAATATTGTATTAGATTTCTAGTCGCTAATTGCTTTATAAACATTGGTATAAAAAAACACTGCTGTTCCTGATAATAATGCTGTATTAACAATAATATATTTTTCTTTTTTTAATTTATTAAAAACTAATCTTTCAGAATTTTTTTCTCAGTTTTATTTTTTTATAATTATTTATTTTTAAACTTGAAAATAAAAACAAACACGATTATAAATACAATTAAATACTCCTCGATATTTACCTTATATATATAACTTCCTAAAAGAAAAACCCTAGCAATTTAGATAAATTACTATATAAGGAAATATCTGTTACTCCATCTTTAATAGATTTACTCTCCTCTATTACAAATAAATTATAATTAAGGAGCACTACTGTGATTAATAAATAATAAACAAAATAAAATATAAGTACATAAGTTATATTAATATTACTTTTTAAAAATAAATATTACTATAGAAAAAAACCAATTAACATATAATAAAGATATTTTTGTCTTTATACCTGTTATAATTTTTAAATAACTAGTATCTAATAAAATAAAAAAACTCTATTAAAGTAGTGATAAACAAAAATAATGTATATAGGAAAAATTATACACAGATATAAATTTTACTGTTATATAGGAATATAGAACGCTCAATATTAGATTCAAACATAGATATAAACTTCTTGCTAATTTGACATTAAATTCTATAGCGTTCACCCCCAAATAAATTTTTATTTATTTTTTTATACCATAATAAAATAAATTCTACATTTTTTTAAAGTATATAAACTATATTATCTTACACTTCTTAAAAAGTCAATATTTTTCTGAATATTATTCAAATTTTTTTATCAATTGTTATTTTTAAATAAAAAAACTAACCCAAAGTATTCTATTTTATATAGAATCTTTAAATTAGTTTTACATATATTTAATATAATTATCCCAGTATCTCATAAATTAGATATATTAAGAAAAAAATACTTAATAAGATTACAATTGATGTGACCCATTCCACTGGTTTGTCCAGTAAAAGGGGTACATATCACCGATTAGACTAAAAAAATCTACGATAGGTTTAAACTCTATCTCTAAATAAATATATTATGAAATTCTTATTCTCTCTTCAACACAATTAAACAACTACATTTTCAAACTTTTTATATTAGTATTTTATAGTTATAACTTACTTTATTCTATCTCTGTATACCCAGTTGAAAAATCCACTGCAAATTAATAAATGGCTTATTTTCTTCTGATTCTTTTTAATATAGGTTTAAAAATTCTCATATATTTCTTCTTTTATTTTATTTTTCATCTACTGTTGATATATCTATATGTTGCCTATTGTTACCAACATCTACAACTTCTTTCAACTTAAAATTATCATCAAAAATAATAATATTGTCTTTCATTACTTATATATACATATTCATAGTTAGCGTCATTTACACTGTATCTACTTAATAGATATACATTTTTTTGTAGTATTTTGTATATTTTTATCTCCATCAAGTCTATAACTAAACTCTTCACGATCAGCACTTTTCTGTATATTTTCTACCAACATCATTATTTCTAAATCTCTGACATTACTACTTGATGAATGTTTCGCATAATACACTGAATTACCTTTTTAAATTTGTATCCCCTATAAAATAAAATTGTTGCTAACGCCAATATCACTAGTATAATTTTTTTATCATTTTGCTCTTTTCCTTTCTTAAAAACCATTTTTATCCAGTTTTTTTGCTTTATTGTATTTATCTGATATCCAATTACTTGCTGGCTTAATAACTTTATTATAAATAGGCTCTACAAAAGGTTTGACTACTTTATTATATACTGGTTTGATTATATTATTATAAATTGGTCTTACTACATTCGATTACTAAACTTTTAAACGATTAAAATTTTCTATGAAGAATACTCAAATCACATACTGTACCCAAAAATATTTCTACCTACTCTTTTCAACAACTAATTCCATTCAAATCCCTTAATATAAAGCTTTTTGCAACGTTTAATTGTATTCTATTTTACGTTGTTATTTCTGTAACTATTAATTTATACATATAAAGTATCCTTCCATATATCTAATTATACAAGTGTATTTAATTATTTCTTGACTATACATTCTCAATATTATATCAAAATTTAAATTATTATTCCATATAAAAAAACTAACCCAAAGCATTCTATTTTTATATAGAATCTCTAAGTTAGTTTTTACATATATTAATATAATTATCCCAGTATCTCATAAATTAGATATATTAAGTAAAAAAATACTTAATAAGAATACAATCCCTATTGCCTGAGCAATTTTTTTCATGTTTTTTTAATTTATCTGGATCTTTCCTTATTTCTATTGCTTCTTCCTCTGTCATTCCAGCTAAAAAGATTTATGCTCTTTTTAACTACCAATAGATATGAAGTATGAAGAAATATAAAAAAATCATTATTATTATACCAGCAATATGCCATAGTTTATTATTAAATACTGATTCTAGTATAAATGTCACTATCATTAATAAAGTTTCTATTACCGTTAATATTAGAAAAATTTTTTTCTACTCATATCTTTATCCCTACCTTTTCATATTATATTTACTTTTTATTTAAACTACTACCCTTTTTATACTCTCTTCTTTACTATATTATATCATGTCTACTAATTTTTTTATTCCAAACATGTAATGAAAAACTATGAAAGTTTAATTTTTTTAAAAAAATAAGACAAGTAGATTCCTACTTATCTTATTAAAAAAATATCAATTATTTAAGCCCCTTACTTTCCACAGAAGTATGTAACTTTAGTATTTTTATATAATTCTTTGGATACATCTAAAATATAATAATTAAAAATATAAAAATAAATTACCTTATATTTTTTTAACATAAATATGATTTTTAATTTGTCCATTTTAAGAATATTTTTTTGAGCTTGTTGTACGTACTGCCCTTTTGGATAAGCTGTTTCTAAATTCGTTTTTATCAGCAAATCCTCTGAATTTAATTACTTTGTTATTTTCTATATCAATATTATTAGATCCTGTTTTTATAACATTTAGCAAAAAAACTATCAGTGTTCTATCTGTCATTTCACCTAATTTCTTATTATCTACAGTAAAAAGTATTTGAACTAGATGTTTTTAAATATTATTTCTTTGTTTCCAACTTCAAACACTGAATTATATTTATGTAATATATTATTATAATTTTTTTCTTCCTGTTCTCTATCAAAATACATTTTTTTAGACTTAGCAAAAAAATGGAAACACAATTTTGTTAGTATGTTCAAATATATATTTTTGCTGAATTTCTCGTAAGTCATCATTTATAAATGAATAGATTTCTTTTTTTCATTTTCCTTTATTTCAATTGGATTTTTTTCATTATTATTTTTTTCTATTCTTTCATTACTAATTTGATTATTTTGTAATAATATACTTAAAAGCTAAAAATTTAATTTCTTTTGTTAAAATTACATTATATTCATAGTCTTTAGTTTTTTTCCATGTTAAACTATGTATCTTTGAAAAATTCTCAAAGTTTTTTTCTTTATTCTCACGCTTTATTTCCTGAAGATCATTTTTTTCAGAGTTTTTTTATTTTTTTGCATAGCTATTTCTCTTCTATTTTTTTCCTAGAATTTTCTTCTTCAAATTTTTCTTTGAAACTCCTCTGCTCTCGCTACATTTTTCCCATGCAGATAGTATATCTGTATCTTCATCTCCTAATATTTCTTCCCAATCAATTCCCATATTCATTCTACCTTTCTGTTTGTTTTTCTAATATATTATTTTACATATTTATCAACATTTTCTCTTAATATTCTATTACTAAGTTACATTTATTTTTCTATTAATTTTTCTACTACTATCAGCTCCTGAATTTCTCATTTATTTTTACTTCATAATCATTAGGAATAATATCATTTTTATATTATTTATAAAACAATCTCTATTATTGAACCAATAGTCAATTTTAGAAAAAGAAAATTACATAGGAAATTAAAATCTAAAATACTTATATAAATAGTATAAAAAAATTTTTTCTTAAAAATTAAGCTTAGTTGAATTTCATTATAGTCGTGTCCTAAATTAAGTTGTTCTCCTAACTCAGTTTTGTCTATTATCCAACTTAACATTAGTTAGATTATTAAACGTGATATTACCAGCATAAGCAGAGCTTACAGTTATACTTGATTCTAAAAATTCCAGTATTACCTAACGCTTCATCAACAACCTCTACAATAGTTATAAGTTTGTAAATTAAGTTTTAATATTCTTAGTTATTTCATCGTGTATAGTTGAACTACAATGCAGTCAACTAGCTGTACTCGACTCATAAAGTAAGCTTACTGTTTGTTTATTAATTGCTACACAATAGAATAATACTTTCTATTACCTACCTTTACAAAAATATCTTCATTTACTAACAATCCCTCATCTAAGACTTTCATACTTTTTAAAAAAATATCATGTTCAACTTAGCAGGTATTACACCATCACTCATCAGGATAATGTCTAATATTGTATGTATCTATTAATCTTGCACTACCATATTAATTACAATAACTATTAGCTATTTCAATCGTCTTACCTCTATATCTTAGCACTCTACTTTATATTTAAGTCTAACCAAATCCCTTAATCAAAAAAATAGATTCTACTCTTGACTATGCATCCTAAATATTATATCAATATTTAAAATAGTATCTTATCTTAACAAAACTAACACAAAGCGTGCTATTATGACTAGACACTTTATGTTAGTTTATTACACTTTTATTCTATATTAAATTTACTCTACAAAATATTAGTAAACTATAGAATTTACATATACTAATAATTGTTCTATTTTTCTTTTTCTTTCACGTAATTTTGCTGCCACAGCAAGCGCTACTAATCCAATCATAGAAGCTATACCTGTATCATTTTTGACCAGTATTAGGTAATTTATTGTTCTCTACATGTAACTTTCTATCTTGTAATTTAGAGTTTTGAATATTCCCTTGAATATAATTTCTCTCATTATATTGCCCTGATAATTTAGAAAACTGAGTATTATTAATATTACTAATTGGTTTTTAGAACCTATTAATATGACTTCATTAACAGCATCTTCAATCACGGTTTCTTGTAATACTTCATCAATTAAAGCATTTTTCTTTATATAATTTAATTGTTTTAACTGATTTTTCTTCCTTTTTTTCCCTGCTTGCTTAACTACTTTTTCTCCAACTGGTATTGTTATATCTTCTTTTTCAATAATTCTGTATTCTATATCTTCAGTATGAGTTGATTCTTGAATATCTATAGATGGTAAATCTTCAACAATTGGAGCTTTTGCACACGCTCTGTAGTATAGATATCTAGTAATCTTTTGTATTCATTTTCTAAATCCACTAGTTGTTTTTCTAAAGTAGAAGTTGTATTTTTTTAATTTAACTTCCTCAGCAGTTAATTTAGTTATTTCATCAGTTAATTTAGTTATTTCTTTGTCAATTTCTATTAATCTAGCTTCATTTTCTGCACGTTTTGCTATTTTATTTTTCTATTTCAGTTTTATTACTAACTAATTCAGCAATTTTTTTAGTAATATTTGAAATTTCAGCTTCTTTAGCTATTCGAGCATTTACAGCATTATTATAATCATTTGCAGCTTTGTCACTAGCTAATTTTACTTTAGATAATTCATCATTAGCTTCTCTTTGAACTCTAAGAGACTCATTTAAAGCATTTTCCTTAGCGAGTTTATCTAATATTACAAACTGTAAGTGCTTTTCTGCTTTTTCTTTTTCTTCATTAGCAACTTTTACAGCCTTTGCAACTATATCATATTTAGCTTGCGCTTCTGGTGTCTTAGTTTGAATAGCGTTTAATTCAGCTACTTTAGCGCGAGCAGTGTCTAAAGCTTTAGTTGCTTTGTTTAATTCTGCTTTTGCTGTTTCTAAATCATTATTTGCTTTGTCTAATTTAGCTTGTAATGTAGCTTTATCTTCGTACACAGCATTTGGTAATAATGTTTGAGGTCCGTAGATAGCGTCATATGAACCGTTCTTAACGGTTGCAGGGTTAATTGCGATAGCGTGAATTTGCATGAAGTCTGCACCTTCCACTTGTGATAAAGCGATACCTACATTTTTGTCACGTACTAATGTGATAGCGTGTTGGTAGTGACCTGTAGTTGGCCCTTCGTGTAAGAAGCCGTTCGCAGCCATATAGATTTCGTGGAATAATTGTTGCTTAGTAATTTTCATACCTTCAAAGTTGCTACTAGCTAAGTTTTCGTAGAATTGACTAGTTGTGTCAACACCTGGTTTAGCTGATGTTGGTAAACCACGTTTACGTGCTGCGTCATTAATACCACGTCCGAAGTGATCGAATGTTTTAATGTTGTTATCAACAACTGATTTAGCTACTTCTCGCGCAAATTCTACAGCGTCTTTGTGCACTTTCACTTTTTCAGTGATACCTAACTCTTCACGAGCTGAGTTGATTAACTGTGCAAAATATTGAGATGCTTCAACTAACACATCTGATGGAATGTTGTTAACGTCGTATACAACACTGTTATCTTTAGCATTAGTGTAACCTTCGATAATCTCATTGTAATCATGGTTCTCACGTAACTCTCTGTCAGCTACAATTACTTTCTTGATGGCTTCTTTACGTTTAGCAGAATTTTCTTCTAAGAACTTATCCCAAGCAGCATCTATACGGTCGAAATAGTCTGAATCACTCTCACCAGGTTTTTGAGGGTTAGCTTTCTTCCATCCATCTCTATCAAATTTTGCTTCATCTATAGCTTTGAATTCTTTAAATGCTTTAATCCATTCTGGTGTAGTGACTACTTTTGTTGGATAAGCGAATGCGTTCTCAACCGCTTCTTTTGCGTCTTTTTGTGCTTTGGTTGCTTTTGTAACATCACTTGTTTTATCTTCTTTATCTTTCGCTTTTGCAATAACATCGGCGTTAGCATTTACTTTTTTCTCAGATAAATCTGCATCAAAAGCTTTAGCTGTGTCTAAATTCGTTTTAGCTTCTTTTTGTTTAGCTTCTTTATTTGCTAAGTCAGCAGTAGCTTTAGCAACATTGTCTTTTGCGATTTCTTCAGCTTTAGGGTCTAATGCTTGTTTCTTAGCTTCAACATCTTTATCAGCTTTAGTTACATTTTCTTGAGCTTTTTCTACTTCTTTAGCTTTTTCTTGAGCTACAGTTTGTTTCTCAGCTTCATTTGCTTTAGCTTGCTCTAACTCTTTTGATTTATCTGCTTTATTTTGTTTTTGAGCATTGATTTTATCTTCAATTTTAGCTACATCTTCTGGAGTAGTATTTTTCGCATCAGCGATATCTTTTGTTAATTGGCCTTTTTCTTCAGTTAAAGTTTTCTTAACTTCTGTTTTGTTGTCAATAGTACCTTGTACTTTGTTGATTTCTTTTTGAGTGTTAGACACTTCAGCTTTCTTGTTATCAACAGCTTTCTTCGCGTCTAATACTTGGTTGTCTGTTACGTTAGTTGTTTTAGCTGGTTGTGTAGCTTCTGTGTTTGTAGTAGTTTCTGCTGCAGAAGCATCTCCACTCGTATAACTAGCACCACCTAATATAGTTAATCCTAGTAATACTGAGGCTGTTCCAATTTTATTTTTTTCTTAAAGAAAATCTTTGTTTTTGCTTCATAATATTTCTTTCTCCTAGTTAATATTTACGAAAAAAATTTTTACTATTTTAAATTTAATAAAACCTTTACCTGATTATTTTATCATCAATATTAATTATATAATATATTAAATTTTTTTAAGAAATTATATATATTAACTTTTTAAAAACAATTATCTTGCAAATTCATTAAAAAAACTAAACAAACTCAAAGATTTTTTTAAATATATTATAATGTTTTTTTATTTGTATACCAATTATTGAATTTAATAATTTCAGAATATCGTAAATATGATATTTTTTTATAAATAAATTATTTTAAACAAGTTTCAATATTTATTCAAAAAATATTACACAGCATAGATGTACTGTATAATATTTTCTTTTTATTTATGTACGACTAAAAATTTATAAAGGGCTGTATATAGATATCGTACTCCCTAATAAAAACAAATCAGTCCTGATAGTATCATGTTTTTTTCTATATTTTCTTTGTATATCTAATGGTAATTTTTTTCTAATTCTTTTCTAATAAAAAAATAAATAAGATAGAAATCCCTGAAAAAAATAATAATTTGTAGTTTTAACATAGTTATTACCTACTTAAATTATCTTTAAGTTATCTGTTACCTATTTTTACCAAATTACCATAGTATCTCGTAAATTAGATATATTAAGAAAAAAATACTTAAAAAGAATACAATCCCTATTGCTTGGGCAATTTTTTTCATGTTTTTTTAATTTATCTGGATCTTTCCTTATTTCTATTGCTTCTTCCTCTGTCATTCCAGCTAAAAGATTTATGCTCTTTTTAACTATCAATAGATAAGAAGTATGAAGAAATATAAAAATCATTATTATTATACCCACAATATACCATAGTTTATTATTAAATACTGATTCTAGTATAAATGTCACTGTAATTAATAAAGTTTCTATTGCCGCTAATATTAGAAAATTTTTTTCTACTCATATCTTTTTCCCTACCTTTTTCATATTATATTTAAAACACTGTCTCTATACGCTTCTTCTTTACTATATTATATCATATCTTCTTTCTGTTATTCCAATAATACCAGAAAGCTACAATAGTTATTATTGCTATCACTAAGCTATTTTTTTGAACTCTCTAATTTATATTTTCAGTATTTTAAAAAAACTATTTTTTTCACCTTATATTTTTTTAGTATATAACGAAGCTGTTCACTTGTGATTTCTTCATTTCTATAGTCAATATTTTCACTAGCCAAATAGTTTAAAAAGCGTCTAATACTAACATATCCTTCTTTAGCAATAATTAGATGATCTAGCATCTCTATTCCAATTATATCGCCTACTTCCATTAAGTTAATCGTTGTTCTTATATCTTCAACTGAAGGTGTTGCATCTCCACTAGGATGATTATGGATACATACTATACTTGCTGCACTATTTTTTTATAGCCATTTTAAATACTTCTCGTGAATGAACAATAGAGGTTGATAAACTTCCTTTAAATACCTCACGCTGTTGAATAATTTTACCTTTTTGTATTTATATCCAAAACTATAAATACTTCTTGTGTTAGATTTTTCCACCGATGATTTTTAAATATCTAGCGATCGATTCTGGACTAGAACATTTTACATCTAATACATTTGTAGCATATATTCTTCTCGCAAATTCAATATTAGCTAGGATATGAATTGCTTTTTCTGTTCCTATTCCTTTGTGTTTAGTTAGCTCATCAAAAGTTACATCTCTAAGATTGGTTATTCCTCCTACATCTTTTTAAAAATACTATCTGCCAATTCAATTACATTTTGATTCTTAATTCCCGTTCTAAGCAAAATAGCTAAAATTTCTTTATCACTAAGAGCTGTCGCTCCGAATTTTCTAAATTTTTCTCGAGGACGATCATCTTCACAAAACTCCTTTATTGTATAACCATTTACCATAACAATCCCTCCCTTATTAATATAATTGTTAAATAACTAAGTGTAATAAATGGTACTAACGGTATTTTTAGTTCCCTTTTTAACTTTTTTTAAAAATCAATAATGAAAGTGCAAAAAAATCCAGCATAAACAAATGTAAATGCTAATAAATATATTCCTTCAAAAAAATATTTAAGTTTATGGCTAAAACACAATATACTTTTTATATCGCCATAACCTAAACCACCTTTTGATAGATAATATAGTATATGAAAAAAAGTAAAATAAGAAATAAAAAAATTTAAAAATATCAAAAAAAGTAAAAGTTGTTAATTAGGAGAATAATATTCAATAGTAATAGAAGAAAAAAATAATTCATCTAGTATTTGTAAATATTTTTATATCTTCTATAGAAATATAAATTAATAAAATTAAAATATAAGCATGAAGTAATGTTACAAAGACAAAATTATCTTCAAAAAAACAAAATATAAAATAATTATACTAGCTGTAAAAAAATTCGTATAAAAATATATCAAATGGAATTCTAGCACTGCAATAACTGCAACGTCCTCGTTTAAATAAAAAAACTAAAAAAATAGGTATTAAGTCAAAAGATTTTTAGCTGTCTTTTTACAACTTTCACAGCTACTACGTTTAGATAAATAGTCAAGCTTATTTTCAGTATCAACTAAACACTTAATTGAGCTTGATAAAATTAAACTTACTATAAATATAAAAAGGTTTAAAAATATAACTTTCCATAATAATTCTCCTAATTAATTTCCCTTATATTATTTTACCATATTTTTTTCATATAAAAAAACAACCCAAATAATTAATGTTCTGACCCCAAAAAGTTAGACTTAGGATAGCGTAGTAGTTGTAATGACTGCTACGCTATCTTTTATATTTATACAGTCATATGTTTTTATTCTATATTGCTTAGGACTTAACCATCCTAGTTTCTCTTTTTATTCTCTCTTCATTATAATATTTTATATATTTTTCAATAGCTAATTTCAGTTCTCTATAACTATTATATGTAGTTCCATAATATATCTCTTGTTTTAATATTCCAAAGAAATTCTCCATTACCGAATTATCCAGACAATTTGCTTTTCTAGACATACTTTGATAAATACGCTCTTCTTTTTAATCTTTTCGAGTACGCCTTCATTTGATAAGCCCACCCTTGATCAGAGTGAAAAGTTCTCCTATAAGGCGCTTTAGCTGTAACTTTAATAGCTTCTTCTAATGCATCCATTATGTTTTTAGCTGATGGGCGTTCACTTATACTATAGCTTATTATCTCACCATTATACATATCCATAAATGGATCTAAATAAAGTTTCTTTACTACTACTTTTACCTTTTTCATTTACTTCATAATATTTAAATTCAGTTGTATCTGTAGTGATTTTTCTGATGTGGAATATTAGTATTGAATCGTCTTCTAATTCTATTCTTAGCTGTTTTTCCAATTTTTTTCCTTTATATGAATTGTATTTTTCTACTTTTTCTAGTGAATGATGTAACCTGTAAGCCTAATTTTTTTGTATAATTCTTTGAACTTTCTTTTTGTTTATAATATAACCTAAATTACGTAACGCACCGTATATACGTCTATAACCATAGTCTTTATTATTCTTTCTTATTTCCAGTATTTTTTTCTTCAATTTTTTTATCTGGATTAACTCTATCAAATCTCTTCTGCCAGTACATATATGTTGCTTTTGGCATCTTCGCATATAAAAGAAGGTCTTTTAATATGAATTCTCCTCGGAGACTGCTTATAATTCGCGCCTTCTTTTCATTTCTGCTTCTTCCGCTAAACGCAATCTCCTCGCTTCTTTTAAAAATGCATTTTCTATCCTTAGTTGTAGTAATTGATTTTCTAATTCTTTTACATATTCTTTAGATATATTATCATTTGTGGTTTGACTTGTTTTCTTACTTAACTTTTTAGTTGATTTAGCCATTGAAATTTCCCGACCTTTCCTTCGCTCTCTCAATGCATCAGGACCAGCTACTCTGAAGAGATTAACCCAGTTACAAATAAGTGATGGATTATTTATACCTTCTTGTAAAGCAATGTCATTGTACGAGAGTTCACTTGTTAAGTATAATTCTACAACAAATATCTTTTTTTCGAAAGAATATTCTTTATTTTTTCTTGAGCGAAGTAAGGCTTCATCTCCATATTTCTTATATTTAGATACCCAAACTTTAATATTAGCCTCTGATTTAATACCATACTTTTTCGCTAATGGTATGTATCCAATACCTCCATTTAGGTACTCTAATACTACTTTCTTTTTTAATTCAAATGTATATTTTGACATAAAAATACAGACCTCCAAAAAGTTAGATTTTTGGTCTAACTTTTTGGGGTCAGTACATAATATTTGAGTTGTTTCTTTTTAATTTTAAGTTGTGATTATACTATTTTACAGGTAATACTGCTCCGTTCCATTTTTCTTGCATGAATTTCTTAGTATCATCTGATCTTAGTGCTTCTAGAATTTTCTTAACAACAACTTTATCTTTGTCCCCTTCACGAACAACAAGGATGTTTCCGTATGGGTTATCTGCAGTTGCAGCTTCTACTAAGATTGGATCTTTAGCAGCGTTTAATCCATTATCAACAGCGAAGTTAGCATTGATAGAAATTAAATCAGCTTCGTCATTTTCATAGTATTTAGTCATTAAAGCTGGATCATTTTCATAGCTGAATTGTAAGTGTTTAGGGTTTTCAGCGATATCATCAAAAGTAGCAGTTACTGGATCAACACCATCTTTAACTTTTACTAAACCTTTAGATGCTAATAATTTGATTACACGTCCCCACTCAGCTTTGTTGTTACTTACGTAAACTTTAGCTCCGTCTTTAAGGTCAGCTACATCTTTAACACGTTTAGAGTATAAACCGATTGGTTCTAAGTGAACAGCACCAGCGTCTTCAATTTTGTATCCATTTTCTTTAATTGCATTTTTTAGGAATGGTACGTGTTGGAAGTAGTTGATGTCGATTTCTTTTTCATTTAACGTTTTGTTAGGAATGTAGTAATCTTGATAAGTAACGATATCTAATTTAATACCTTCTTTTTCTAGTTGTGGTGCTACGTGCTCTAGTAATACTGCGTGAGGTACGTTAGTTGCACCAATTTTTACTGTTACAGGATTGTTTGGATCTAATTTTTTTCTGCGTCAATCCCTTTCTTTTTCTTCTTTAGATGATGATGAACATCCAATTAAAAACAAATCCAAGTACGAAACTTGTTACTAATAGTAGTAGTTTTTTTCATTTGAGTTTTCTCCTTTTAAATTATTTTTATTTTTTTGTTATATTTAGTAAGTTTTGGAAATAAAAAAACACCCCTACTCTCCTAAGAGAATAAGGGCGAAATCAACTTTCACGGTACCACCTTACTTTTCGTAAATATACGAACTCAATCACTACTTTAAAGATACGGGTCTAGAATATATCTTAAAAATAATGTGCGTTTGTAACGTAACGCTTACGAAAAAAAGCTCGGATTAAATTAAAACTCACTTTTTTACCATTCAAACCATTTTCACATATAATCTGCAATGTGTGCTTTCACCTATTCACACTCTCTGTAAAAAGTTTTTTTATATGTTACTTATTCAAATATTGGTAACTATTAACTTGAGTAAATGATATCATTTATCTTTTTATTGTGTCAATACTTTTTTTGAAAAATTTTCTCACTAAGAAAAATAAGAAAACGATTTCTTATGTACAGTTGTTCATTTTATAGCTACAAAATATTTTTTGAAAAATATTCTATTTTTTTATTATTTCTAAACATTTATGATAACTATTTATTATTTTAGATTATTTTCTTCTAACCACTTGTTAATTACACTTACTGTAACATCTCTAAATTTTTGGTGCTTCATACATATGGTCTGATCCTTGTATTATTTCTAATTTAGAATTTTTATATTTTTTAGCAGTTGCTTTAGCTATATTTAGGATTTACCATTTTATCATCTGTTCCTGTTATAACTAGCACTGGTTCTTTAATTTTATCAAAATCAACATATGCACCTTTTTGTTTATCTAAGAATGGTAGTGCCATTTGGAAATATGTAAATCCTGATTCAGGTACAAGTTTAGCAAATTCTCTTTCTTTATCCTCTGGATCTTGATTATTCATACAATAATCACAAAATGCATGTTTATATGGTGGCATTGATTTTTTCCAGAATCCCCATCTTAAGAAATGTTTGTAGAAACATACAATCATACTAGGATAAAATGCAAAAATACCTGCAGCTGGAGCAGTTCCCATTAAAATAAGACCTTCTACTTTTGTTTTCACACCAACTAGCTGAGCAATCAATCCTCCTAATGAATGCCCTAGTACGATAGGCGGTTCATCTAAACTTTCTACTAACTCAACTATGTCTTCAACATAATCATTTAAACTAACTTTGGCTACTTTTTCTTCTACTTCTTTATAAGGTAAATCGTGATAACGCAAGCTAGGAGTATGCACTCTTAAACCTAATTTCTCTAATTCTGTGGCAAACTCTCCCCATACACTTCCATCACACCATGTTCCATGAATTAATACTATATCTTTCATTTACTTACCTCCAACTTTATAAGTTATATATTTATTATACTCTAAAATACACTAAATTAAAAAAATTTATATGTTTAACAAAAAAAGAATATACTTTAACGTATATCCTTTTTTTGATTTTTGGAAAGCTTAATTAAATTGTTTTAACATTAAGGATACTTCTTTTTCAATATCATCAGCATATGAAATTGCTGAAATGATTGAAACACCTTCTACTCCGGTATCCATAATAGGTTTTATTTTATCTCTACTTATTCCACCTATTGCCACTATAGGTAAACTTCTGTCTAGTTCTCTAATTTGTTTTAAGCCAGTATATCCTATAGCTTTTCCTGCATCATCTTTTGAAATAGTAGAAAATATAGGTCCTACGCCCAATGTAATCTACTACACTTAAATTAGAAGATTTATACTCTAGTTCATCTCCAATTGATAATCCTAATATGGCATCTGGCATTTTCTCTCTTATTAATTCAACATCGCTATCTTCTTGTCCTACATGAACACCATCAGCATTTAGTTTTAAAGCAAGTTCTACATCATCATTTACAATAAAAGGAACGTTATAATTTTTACATAACTTCTGAATCTCACGAGCAAGGTCTTCTTTCTCCTTACCTTCTAATGCACCCTTACCTTTTTCTCTAAATTGAAATAGTGTTATCCCTCCTGCCAAAGCTTTTTCAACTACTTCTAATAAATTTCTTCCATTACAAGTAGTTGTTCCACAAATAAAATATAACTTTCAAACTCTCTGGATTAAACATATTTTTTCACCTTCTTGTGTAATGAAATATCTCCATCTGTGACTTCATATAATGAATTTATAAATTCAACTTTATATGTACCTGGTAGATGACCATTAGGTCTTTTTTCAGCAAACTCACCAGCTATATTATAAGCTAGCAATGAAGTTTCTAATGACTTAAAGACATTATCTTTATCAAGTCCAATAAAACTTGCTACAACAGCTCCTAATAGACAGCCTGTTCCTATTACTTTTGGCATCATAGAACTACCATTGTGGATAGTGATTACTTCGCTATCTACTGCAATAGCATCAACCTCTCCAGTTACTACAATAGGTATATTATATTTCTTATTGGCTAATAAAGCTAATTCGCCAATATTGTCAACATTAGCGCTATCTACACCTTTAGAAGCTATATCCATACCAACTAATGAACCTATTTCACCTGCATTACCACGAATAGCTGATATTTTATAGTTTTCTAATAAATCATCTACTACACGTTTTCTATATGCACTTGCTCCACATGCTACTGGGTCTAGTACCGCTGGTACATTATATTTTTCTGCAATAATTAACGCATCACGGTACAATTGCCAATTATCATCTGTCAGTGTTCCAATATTAATTAATAGTCCACCTGCGTATTTTAATAAGTCTTCTAAATCATCTTTAAACTCACTCATTGCTGGTGAAGCACCTAATGCGACTAAGCCATTAGCTGTAAAATTTTTCACAACATCATTAGTTATACAAATAACTAATGGTGCTTTTTCTTTTAATAGTTTTAAACTGCTCATATTTTTTACTCCTTATATGCTATATGATTAACTGGACCACTTCCATGACCTATTTCTGGTGAATTTTTTATTGCTGCTGTTATAAATTTTTTAGCAATATCTACTGAAGTAACTAAATCATTACCTTTTGCTAATTCCGCAGTAATTACCGCAGAAAAAGTGCATCCTGTTCCATGTGTATGTTTTGTATTTATTCTTTCACTTTCCCAAACATGAGGTGAATCATTTTTAGTAAATAAATAGTCTTTAGCTTTACCTTCTAAATGTCCACCTTTTATAATTACCGATTCACATCCGACTTCGGTTAAAATAAATTTTCCTGCCTTATTAACATCATCTTCTGTTACTATTTTAAAACCTACTATTTCTTCAGCTTCAGGAACATTTGGTGTGATTATTGTAGCTAAAGGTAATATTTCATTTTTCAAATGATTTCTCGCATTACTATCAATTAGTTTATCACCACTTGTCGCTACCATAACTGGATCAACTACATAGGCAATATCTTTAGATAAATACTTTTTCACAACTTCCATTATTTCTACGTTTGCCAACATCCCAGTTTTTATTGCATTTGGTGTAATATCTGAAAATACACTATTAAGCTGTGCATCTAAAATATCCAAAGGAACATTGTGTATTTTTTGTACTCCTAGAGTATTTTGTGCAACAACACTAGTTACAACAGCCATTCCATAAACACCTCTGGCTTGAAAACTTTTTAAATCAGCCATTATTCCTGCTCCTCCTGTAGGATCAGTTCCAGCTATAGTTAATGCAATATTAAGCTTAGTCATAACTTACACCTCTAATTCCCATCGTTCTTGTGTATAAGACATATTAAAGAAACGACGTTCATGTTCACAACTCTCTAAGAAATTTTTAATAAGACGTTGTTTACCTTCTTCACTCATAAATTCTGCTTCACGGTTTATTATTTTATAATACTCAGTAAGCACTACGTCAACTAAGCCGTCAGCATAAAACTCTACCCAGAATTTTAAAGGATGATCTTCTGCTAGGTTATGATTTGCTAAAATTTTTCTAGCAACCATTTTATAAATCCATGGACACGGTGCCATTGCACTCAAAGCTTCTGCCATTCCAAATGCAAATGCATTATAATACATATGTTTTATATAATGGTCTGCAGAAGGATACCACTCCCCTCCTTTAATTATTTCTTGATAATCTCTACCAACATAATCTGCCAAATTCTTATGAGCAGCAATCTCTTCATTCAGAACAAAATTAATTTGATCTAAAAAGAAATTTTTCTCATCTTTATCATTACTTTTTGCCAAAAGTATTGCATATATATCACTAAAATTTTCTAAATATAATGCATCAGCTTTTAAGTAATGTTCTACAGCCTCATAAGATAAATCAGCATTAATTAATCCTTGTATAAAACCATCATTGTATATTTTATCAACGATTGGTAATGCTTTTTCCTCCATAATTTCAGTAATAAGTTTCATTGGTGTATTCCCCTAAGTATAATAAATTTAAATATAAAAATATCCTCACTATTGACAAATAAAAAGCTCTCTTACTAACGTAAGAGAACAATGAAAATTTATTACGAAATAAAATATTATTCTTTATAGAATAACTCTATTTATATCTATTCACATTTCCTACGCTAGCATTATCTAGTTCAGGTCAAAGGGTCTAACAAAGTTATCTCAGCCATTGGCTCCCCCAGTGTTTTATATTTAATTACTAAATTTATCTTAACAGAAATATTTTTTTATTGTCAAAAAAATTAGAAATCGTTTTCATTTCTTTTTGTTGACATAATTTATAAATTTTTAAGTTAACATAACTTATTATAAATGTGTCTAAATTGTGAATTTTTAATGTATTATTTTGTGTATAAATCAACAATTTTCTCAAACTTTTATTAATAATAATTATCATTTGCATCTTTAATTCTGAAAAGGATTTGTATTATAATATTGATAACGATTATCTTAATCGATTAAAAACGAATCCAATAAAGGAGATATATTTAATATGAAAAATAATACTTTATTAAAGGTGCTATCAGCTACAGCTATATTCTCTGCTTTAGCTGCAATTGAAGCATACGATCATGATGATTTTGCATTCGCTGCTGATGAGAATCCTATTGTAGCTACAACAAACAGCCCTGCTACAACTAATAAACCTGCTACTAACAATGCAGCTACTAGTAATACTCCCTGCAGTTACGAATGCGAACGCTAAACCAACAGCTAAACAAGATGTAAAAAATCTTAAAAATGGTGAATATTCAATTGATGTAAAAGCAACTAACTTTGCAACAGGTGGCCCTTCTATGGCTGCCGCTGCTATAAAAGCAGATGAAACTAAACTAACAGTTAAAGATGGAAAATATTCTGTTGATATCACATTTCAACCTATTAGTAGAGATATGAACGGAAAACAATTCAAAGGTTATTTAGGAGATTTAAAATACTATGATAGTAATGTAGAAAAAAACAAAATGTAAATAGTTCTACTCCTAAAGAAGCAACTATAGTTGAAAGTTATAAAGAAACAGAAAAAAAGATGATTACTTTGATACATATAAAAGTAAATATCCTGAACGAAAAAGCTTATCCAAAAAGTAATGTCATATTCTATTGACAAAAAAACAAAAATCGATTCTAATAATAAATTAGAAACATACAATGAAGTCTATGTTCCTGTTATGGATTCTCTAATGCCTGGATTTGGGTTAGGAAACCAAAAACTAACTCTTACTTTCGACTTCAACACTATTAAAGAAAAAGTTACAGCTGATAACTATGAAGCTGCAACATACAAAAATCCAAACAAAGATAAAGAGTATACTGGAACTCCTCTGAAAAAAGAATTCCCTCTTAATGTACAAGGTCACTTAAGAAACGCTAATAATAATGATGAAGAGTCATTATATGGTCCTGCACTAGATAGCAATGTAAAAGTTGAAAAAACTGGTGATAAATATAAATATACATTTAGACTTAAACCAGGTTTAGCTAATGTTGGTGGAGAATTCTACCCATTCGAAATAGCAAAAATTTCTTATCGAGACAAAGAAATACCTCTTACTACATTAGCTTCATCTAAAAAAGGTTCTATCAAAGAAGGTTCTATTGTTTCTGATAAATTACTTGAAAAAATTCAACTAGATGGAACTGCACCATATCCAAATGGAGCTTTAATGTCTCACTTTGTTACTTTACAACTTTACTATGATACTGCCAATGCTTGGAAAGATAGACCAGCAGTTATAGAAGATGTAGAAACTCCAAAACCATCTCCTAAACCAACGCCAACAAAACCTATTGAGGAAACCAAAACCAGTAGTATCAACTGTACCTGACCATGAAGTAGAAGCAGATAAAGTACCTAGTACTTTCCCTACAAGTGTTAAAGGTGAATTAAAATATCAAAAAGATAACTCTCAACTTTCAACTTATGCTAATTTATTTGAAAAAGATGTGACTGTTGAGAAAGTTGGAGATAAATATAAATATACATTTAAAGTTAAAGAAGAAAAAGGAAATACTTTTGTTACTAAACGTACAAACTACCAATTTTCAAAAAAATTACTCATAATGGAACTGAAGCTACTTTAACACCTTTTAGAAGGGTACAACTAAACAAGTTTCATTATTAGCTAATAAATTATTAGATAAATTACAACTTAAAAACTACAGTTGTTACTAAACAAGACAAACTAGGAAATGAAATTGATACAACATTAGAATTAAACTTTCCCTATTGTTGAAAAAAACCAAAACCAGTAGTTTCAACAGTACCTGATCATGAGGTAGATGCTGATAAAGTACCTAGTACTTTCCCTACAAATGTTAAAGGTGAATTAAAAATATCAAAAAGATAACTCTCAAGTTTCAACTTATGCCAACTTATTTAGAAAAAAAGATGTGACTGTTGAGAAAGTTGGAGATAAATATAAATATACATTTAAAGTTAAAGAAGCAAAAGGAAATACATTTGTTACTAAACGTACAAATTATCAATTTTCAAAAATCACTCACAATGGTACTGAAGCTACTTTAACACCTTTAGAAGGTACAACTAAACAAGTTTCACTATTAACTGATAAACTACTTGATAAACTTCAATTAAAAACAACTTTAGTTACTAAACAAGATAAACAAGGTAATGAAATTGATACAACATTAGAACTAGATTTTTCAGCAGTAGAAAAAAATGTTGAAAAACCATATAACACTGTTCCAGCTACTCTACTAGATGCAACTATAGAAAAACCATCTATGGGTAACGGGGCATTATTAGGTGATAAAACTCGTGTCGAAAAAATTGGTGATACATACCACTACTATGTTACTTTTAAAGATTTACAATTTGCTGGATTAACTGGTTCAGTTGATAATCTTAAAGTAAATGGACAAGCTGCAGATGCTAAAGATCTAGGTGGTGAATTAAACGAAAAACAATATCACTTTACTAGTTCAGATAAATTAACAGTTACACCAGTAACTATAGATGTGTTAGTTGGTGGCAAACCATTCCATAAAAATACACCAGCTCGTATTTCATTTAACTGGGATAAAGCTACTAGCTTAACTGAAGAAGCAGTAAATAAATTACATGCAGATGAAACAGCTAAAGCTGAAGCGGTGAAACTTGCTAAAGAAAAAGCTGAAGCTGAAAGATTAGCTAAAGAGAAAGCTGATAAAGAAAAAGCTGAAGCTGAAAGACTTAGCTAAAGAAAAAGCTGAGAAAGAAAAAGCTGATAAAGAAAAAGCTGATAAAGAAAGATTAGCTAAAGAGAAAGCTGACAAAGAAAAAGCTGAAGCTGAAAGACTTGCTAAAGAAAAAGCTGATAAAGAAAAAGCCGAAGCTGAAAGATTAGCTAAAGAAAAAAAGCTGATAAAGAAAAAAAGCTGAGGCTGAAACGATTAGCTAAAGAGAAAAGCTGAGAAAGAAAAAAAGCTGAAGCTGAAAGATTAGCTAAAGAGAAAAGCTGAGAAAGAAAAAAAGCTGAAGCTGAACGATTAGCTAAAGAAAAAGCTGATAAAGAAAAAAAGCTGAAGCTGAAGACTTGCTAAAGAAAAAGCTGATAAAGAAAAAGCTGAAGCTGAACGATTAGCTAAAGAAAAAGCTGACAAAGAAAAAAAGCTGAAGCTGAAAGACTTAGCTAAAGAAAAAAAGCTGAGAAAGAAAAAAAGCTGAAGCTGAAACGATTAGCTAAAGAGAAAGCTGATAAAGAAAAAAAGCTGAAGCTGAAAGACTTAGCTAAAGAAAAAAAGCTGAGAAAGAAAAAAAGCTGAAGCTGAAAGATTAGCTAAAAGAAAAAAAGCTGAGAAAGAAAAAAATCAACCTGCTTACTTTAGTAATCCAAAAGTAACTTTCAATGAAGATAAATCACTTGCAACATTTGCGGATAATGATGGAGACACTCCAGTTAAAGTTACTATCCCTACTGCAGGTTTAGAAAATGATGTTTATGAATTAGAAGTAGTTAAAGCAACTGTTCCAGGATTAGATAGTAATAATGAAGTATACGATATTCACTTCGTTACTAAAGATGGAAAAGTTCGTCAAATTAAACAACCTGCTTCTATTAAAGTTCCAGTTGAAAGAAAAGTAATTTCTGCTTATCAAATCGATAAAGATGGAACTAACAAACAAAAATATTGAAAAACTTCTCAAATGTTAAAGAAAATAATGTTAACTATGTAGTAATTGAAGCTAAACACTTTAGTTTATACGGATTCGAGTATGAAAAATACTGAAACTCAACCAGTAGCTCCTCAACCTTCTACAAAGCGAAAAAAAGAAGTTAACAAAGCCTGTACAAACTTCTGTTCAAAAAAATAATGAGGTATCAAAACCTGAAACTAAACAGTAAAAAATAGAACTAATAATAGTGTTGAAATTAAAAAAACAACAAAAAAAGAATTACCAAAAAACTGGTATCAATACTTCTTCTGCAGTTGGATTAGGGTTTATCGCATTATTATCAGCACTATTACTTAACAGAAAAAGAAGTAAATAATTAATTTTAAATAAGGAGAATAATTATTACAATGAAAAGAAACACTATTATTAAAGTGATGTCTGCTAGTATACTAGCAGCGTCACTTGCGGTAGTTGATTTTCCTACAAATTTGCAACAAACCAAATATATCCATGCAGTTGGTTCACAAGAAGTATCAGTTGATGTTGTCGCTCATCTACTAAATGCAAACAATTCTGGACAGCGTTCTATGGGAGATAATGCTTTAGAAAAAGTTAGCATAAAAAAAGTGGGTAACCAATATCAATACACTATTATTTGGAAAGATTTAAATTTTAAAGGACAATCTGATGGTATATCTAAATTTTGGGTTGAAGGAAAAGAAGTACCACTTACATCTATTACCTATCCCTAATGTTAGTAATCCTAAACAGGCTGTATTTACTCTACCAGAACTTAAGTCTACTCTTAATGTAGAAGTATTTGTTCAAATTATGGAAAATATTATGCCAGGAGCTGGACGTAAACCAGCAATTTTACAATTAGATACAAATGGTGTTTCAAAAAAATTAGAAACTTCAACTACTGATAAAACAAAATACAACTACAGACAAATCTACACAAACAGATAATAATACTAAACAAGATGAAACAGATAACTCAGCTAAAGAAGATGCAAGTCAAAAATTCTGCTGCAAAAAGCTGCTAAAGAAAAAAAGCTGAAGCTGAAAGACTGCAAAGAAAAGCTGAAAAAGAAAAATAGCTGACAAAAAGAAATACAAAGCTGAAATGTAAATAAAAGCTCGACAAAGTAATACTGAAATTTATTTTCTAGCTTTAGATCAACAAGTAAAAAGCACAGGAAGTAACAACCAAAAGATCCTGCTACTCAACACAGCACTAGTCCTCTACTCCAAAAAGGTGGTAAATTAGAAGATGTACATATTTTTAGAGAATGTAAAATGTTTCTCTTTTTAAATGCAAGTAATCCTGGGTCAAATGATCAATGGGACATAGTTGCTCTAGATGGTATAACTGTTTTTAGAGATTCTAGAAATACATATCATTATATCGTTAAATTTCATAAAATCAACATGGGTAAATTTTCAGATAGTATATCTAAATTTTGGGTAAAAGGAACACCATACCCGGTAACTTATACAAGAGAAGGCAATCAAGAAGTTCACTTTACAAGTAGTGAAAAACTTCAAAAAGTTCCAGTATCAGTCTTTGTCCAAACTATGGAAGATATTATGCCTGGGTGCTGGAAAAAAAGATGCTATTCTCTCTTTAGACTGGTCAAATGTAAAAGAAGAACCTGGAAAATTTTATGTTACTGGCGGAGAACCTGGGGAAAATCCTGACGGAGGTCCTAGTAGCAAACAGGCTAAGGGTGATAAAACTAATGGTAATTCAGAAAACAACTCTACTGAAGACAACGATGGTCGTGTTGATAACTCTGAAGAATTTTCAAATACTGGTTCAAATAGTAAAACTGGTTTAAATAGTAAAACTAATTTAAAAAGTAAAACTAGTTTGAAAAAGTCCGTATATAATAATACCCTAGTGCTATATCACTTCTTGGAGCTATACTTGTATTTATTAAAAGAAGACTATTTTAAATAAACCCCTTATACAAGTTAAAAATATTAGAACTTAAATCACTCTAATACTGCTAACTAAAAAGGAGTTGACTCTATATTAATATAATTAATGAGTCATCTCCTTTCCTATGTTAAATAATTTGAAAGTGAGTAATAATAATGAAAAGAATATTTAAGTTTATTACAATAATTATTGCCACGCTTGCACTTATATTTACGTCTAGTAATTCACTATTTGTAAAAAATGCTAGAGCCGAAGATAAAGTGTACACCGTTCCTGTTGAATTGTGGCATTCTGATAATAATGGAAAATTATCAATGGGTAATAAAGCTTTAGCTACTCACGCTAAAGTAACAATTCATGATAATAATTCATCTACAATAACAGTCCAATTCGTCCCTATGGACTTTAATAATATGCATGGACATCTACAATCTTTAAGTATTTACTCATCCCCTATTTTCTCTGGTGATCTTACTGCCGCTTCTGTTGATAGTACGTATAATGATACTAATCTTGATGGTGGAACTAGTTCTTATCCTGGAACACTAAGTTTCAAATTCTCTGAAGCAAAGCCAGAAAAAATTGGTGTTCGAGTTTCAGTAGATGCTATGAATAAAATAATGGGTGGTGACGCAGCACAAAATGCCATTCTAAAATTTAATTGGTCTGCTGCTAAATTAACATCTGGATCTGATAGTGATTCTAAAGATAATAATCAAAAGAAAAATAATGAATCTAACAATAATCAAAAAGCTTCTGATAATAAAACAACAGATAATTCTAACAATAAAAATATAGATAAATATTTTAGTGATAATCAAAAAACTGAAAAAGCTGGTATTTATACTGTTGACATAACAGGATCTTACTTAAATCCATTAACTGGAGTTACAGCTGATGGTGGTACAAAAAATGCAGCAATCGGTGAAGGTATGGTTCAAGGTGTTATATCCCCTATTAATAGTGGTGGCGATATAAGTGAAGCTATGAAAAATCAATCAAGTAGCGAAAAACGTTGGTCTAAAGCATTGCTACAACGTACTAATGATGGAAAACTATATGCTACTGTTCGTGTTCACCTAATGAATTGGGTAAAACGCAGTAGTGAACAAGGGCCTTTTATAAAAATTTTACAAAAAGATGGAGAGTTTAAACAAGTTGAAGCTACTGAAACAAAAGTAAACATTGAACAATATAAAGATAGTTACGTTGATTATCGCTTCGAAGTACCTAATGAAAACTTTTTAGCTATGGTACAAATGTATGTTGAACCAATGAATAGACCTGTTCGTTTCTTTGTAGAAGTAAATCCAAACACTATTCAAGAAGGAAATAGCGGACTAGACATGGAAGTAATAGAAGAAAAAGATTACTTACCATACTACATTGCTGGTGGTGTTGGAATATTAGTAATCTTAGTCGGAAGCCTTATTATACCAAAAAAAAGAAAAAATCATTAATATGCTAGACAGGAGATACAATATGAAAAATAAATTTATAATCCTTGTTTCATCAATACTAGCATGTTTATTAATTCTTTCTGGTTGTTCTTCAACTAATAATAGTTCTTCTAGTTCTAGTGATCCAAACCTTGCAGATAAGGCTTTTAATGAAACCATTGACTTAACAGGTGTAAATAAAGACAAGAAAATCTGAAGAAGAAAATGGTAAGCGAATCATAATGGATTCAGTTGCACTTAGCCAAGTAGCTGATGTACTAGATATTAAATTAGCTGGTATTCCTACTACAAAACTAGGTCGTATGCCTAAAAGATACGAGAATACTATACAAATAGGTTTACCTATGAATCCAAATATGGAGGTTATAAAATCTATCAATCCTACCGTTGTTTATGCTCCAGATAGTTTAAAAGATTGGTTAAAAGAAGGTTTTGAAAAAAATAATATTCCACATAAATTTGTTGATATCCGAAGTGTAAATGGATTATATTCAGTTACTGAAGATTTAGCAAATACATTTGGAAAAAAAGAAAAAGTTTGCTCAATTAAAAAAAGATTACGATTCATTCTTTTGTTGAATATAACAAAAAAATCGAAAATAAGAAAAAACCTAAAGTACTAATCTTAATGGGATTACCTGGGAAGCTATATGGCTGCTTCAGAGAAATCATACGTGGGTAATTTAGTTAAATTAGCCGGTGGAGAAAATATAATAAAAAGTAATGATGAGTTTTCTCCATTAAACATAGAAACTGCTTTAAATGAACAACCTGATATTATTTTACGTACAGCTCATGCAATGCCTGATACTGTAAATGAGATGTTTAAGAAGGAATTTGAAAACAATAAGAGTTGGTCTCATTTTGAAGCGGTAAAAATCAATAAAGTCATAGACCTAGATAGCTCAATATTTGGTATGACCGCTACATTTGACTATCAAAAAGGATTGGAAGAATTAGCTAAAAATATTTTATGCTAATTAGATCTTATAGCACCAGAAGAATATTTCTTCTGGTGTTATAAAAAAATATAGTAAAGGAGATTATATTTTGAAAGATAAAAAAACACTCGCTTTTTATTATTGTCATAATATTATTAATTACCACTATTTTTTTATCTCCGCTAACAGTGGAAGTATAAAAAGCTTCAGCAAGCGAGTTATTAGTAGGTATATTTAATAAAAAAATATGCTAATGTTAATGCAATAATAGATGTGAGATTTCCTAGAATAATTATAACTATTTTAGTAGGAGCTGCTTTAGGAGTAAGTGGTTTGCTACTTCAAACAGTTCTTAAAAATCCCCTAGTTGATCCTAGTCTTATTGGTGTATCTAGTGGTGCTAATTTATTTTTATATCTTGGAATAGGTTTATTTCCTCAAGCACTTATTTTTTTAAATCTATTTTTCAATAATCGGAGGAATAATTGGCTTTTATCTTAATATATTATCTTGCAGGAAAAAAACTAAAAAAACAATGTAAAAAAATAATTTTTAATCGGTATCGCAATTAGTTATTTCTTCAGTGGAATCTCTAGTAGTATCCAATACTTAAATCAATCAAACTCTACTACTTCTACTGCTTTCAAGACTGTTGCGCTTGGTACAAAAAACTGGGATGATGTTTCTTTACTTTTTAGATGGCTACCAATATTACTTATTATTAGTTGGCTTTTAGCAAAACTATGTAATATTTTCGCACTAGATGATAATATAATTACTTCGCTTGGAATAAATATAAATTATATTAGACTTTTGATTTCATTTATTGCAGTTGCACTAGCATCTATTACTACTGCCGTATCTGGTGTACTGGTATTTTTAGCGTTAATAGTTCCACATATTGCTAAAAATAATAATTGGTAGAAACCACATATACACTATACCTTTTAGTGCATTACTTGGAGCATTTGTATTTTTACTTTTTGATACTTTAGGACGTTTAGCATTCTCTCCAATAGAAATTCCTGCAGATTTAATAATGATGGTTATTGGTGGTCCTGCATTTATTATTCTTGTGAAAAAAAGGAGTAAACTAATGACAAATATTATTGAAATAAAAAAATCTATCTTTTAATTACAATAAAGATAATAGTATATTTAATAACCTATCTCTAAATATCAAAAAAAGGAAAAAAATAACGACAATACTTGGGAAAAAAATGGTTGTGGTAAAAGTACATTGATTAAACTTTTTAGCTAAAAAAACTTAAACTACAATAGTGGTAGTATAAAAATTAGAAAATAAAGAGTTAAGTAATTATAATCTTAGAGAGCTTGCTAGTAAATTATCAATAGTTTATCAAAAAAATGAAACACCAAAAGAAATTACAGTTAATGACATGGTTAGTTTCGCACGACTTCCATATCAAAATATCTTCTTTTATAAAAAAATCAAAAAGAAGATATTGAAAAAAGTTGATTTTGCTTTAAAAACATACGAGTTTAACTGAGTATAAGGAGAAGTATGTTTCTGAATTATCAGGAGGACAATTACAACGTGTCTATATTGCAATGTGTCTAGCACAAAGCACAGATATTATAATACTAGATGAACCTACTACATTTTTAGATATTAAATATCAAAAAAATCAATAATGAAATTAATAAAACATCTAAATAATACACTTGGTATTACTATTATTATGGTCCTACATGATATAAATCAAGCTCTTACGTACAGTGATTATATAGTGGGATTACTAAATGGAGAAGTAGTAAAAAAATGACACTGCCGATAAATTTTATGACGAAAAGCTATTAAATAAACTTATATGATGCTGATATAAAAATTAAAGACAAAAAAATTATAAGTTGGTAAGTGAATAAACAAAGAAAACTCGAGCATATAATAATGCTCGAGCTTTTTTAATCAAATAAATCTTTTGCTTTTCTACTTACTTTATCAATGAAGCTTTCATCTTCTTCTACTTTTTCATCTTTAAGTTTTGCTAATTGTAAGTATAGTTCTCTTTCTTTTGTTGATAATGATTTAGGGATTTTTATTGACACTACAATATAGTGATCACCTTGTCCATATCCCATAACATTTTTTACACCTTTACCAGCTAAACGGAATTTTCTACCGTGTTGAGTACCTGCTGGAACATTTAACTCAATAACACCAGTTAATGTTCTAACATCTACTTTTGTACCAAGTGCTGCTTGGGCTGGTGATAATTCTAATTCTGTATAGATATCATCATCTTCACGTTGGAAGTATGAATCACTTGAAACTGATACTTCAATGAATAAATCTCCTGCTGGACCACCGTTTTCTCCTGCTCCACCTTTACCTTGCAGACGAACTCGTTGTCCTGAGCTTATTCCTGCTGGAATCTCAACTTCATATTCAACTTCTTTGTTATTATATCCTTTACCGAAACAGTGTGGACATTTATCTTTAATTATTTTTCCACGTCCTTGACATTCAGAACATGTTCTTTGGCTTTGGATTCTACCAAATGGAGTATCCTGATATACAGCTTCTTGACCAGAACCATGACATCTATGACACTCAGTTACAGATGAAGAGTCTTTTGCACCTGTTCCGTGACAGTGATCACATTCCACATCTTTACGAAGTTTGATTGTTTTTTTAGTACCAAAAACAGATTCTTCAAAAGTAATATGCATTCTATGTAGCAAATCATCACCTTGTCTTGGAGCATTAGGATTTCTTCTTCCTCCGCCTCCACCAAAGAAGCTAGAGAATATATCTCCTAAATCATCAAAGCCACCAGAGAACCCTCCAGAGAATCCGCCACCGAATCCTCCAAAGCCTCCAAAACCACCTTGGCCACCTGCACCACCATCGAAGGCTGCATGACCAAACTGATCATATTGAGCTTTTTTATTTTCATCACTTAATACTTCGTAAGCTTCAGTAATCTCTTTAAATTTTTCTTCTGCACCCTCTTCTTTATTTATATCCGGGTGGTATTGTTTAGATAACTTACGATAAGCTTTTTTTATTTCTGCTGCACTTGCTCCTTTACTAAGACCAAGCACTTCGTAATAATCTCTTTTAGCCATTTTCTACCTCTCCTTAAATTTTAAATGAGGGAGCAGAACCTAAGTCCAGCTCCCTTTTTTTCTAAAATTTATTATTTTTTCTCAGTGAAATCTGCATCAATTGTATCATCATCTTGATTGCTTGATTCTGTGCTAGCACCTTGAGCTCCTGCTGCTGCATTTGCTTGTTCATAAAGTTTCATAGTCATTTCTTGAACAGCTTTATTTAATTCATCTTTAGCTGCTTTGATTTCTTCGAAGTTATTGTTTTTAATAGCTTCTTTTAATGCATCGTTTTTAGTTTTGATTGCATCTAATAAGCTTTGATCAACTTTATCTTTAGCATCTTCTAAAGCTTTATCCGCTTGGAATGAAAGTTGGTCAGCTTCGTTACGAACATCAGCTTCTTCTTTACGTTTAGCATCTGCATCTGCATTAGCTTCAGCTTCTTTAACCATTCTATCGATATCTTCATCACTTAATGAACTACTTGATTCGATAGTAATTTTTTGTTGTTTTTGAGTTCCTAAATCTTTAGCAGTAACATTTACGATACCATTTTTGTCGATATCGAATGTAACTTCGATTTGAGGTACTCCACGTGGAGCTGCTGGAATATCTGTAAGTTGGAATCTTCCTAGAGTTTTGTTATCAGCTGCCATTGGGCGCTCACCTTGTAGTACGTGAATATCTACTGCTGGTTGGTTATCTGCAGCTGTAGAGAACACTTGTGATTTTGAAGTTGGGATAGTTGTATTTCTTGGAATTAATACTGTCATAACTGATCCCATAGTTTCGATACCTAATGATAATGGAGTTACGTCTAATAATACTACGTCTTTAACGTCCCCTGTGATTACCCCACCTTGGATAGCAGCACCCATAGCTACTACTTCGTCTGGGTTTACACCTTTATGAGGTTCTTTGCCCATTTCTTTTTTAATAGCTTCTTGTACAGCTGGAATACGAGTAGATCCACCAACTAAGATTACTTGATCGATATCACTTGGAGTTAATCCAGCATCTTTAAGAGCTTGACGAGTTGGTACTAATGTTTTTTCTACTAAATGACGAGTTAATTCATCAAATTTAGCACGAGTTAAAGTATTTTCTAAGTGAACTGGTCCGCTTTCTCCTGCAGAGATGAATGGTAATGAAATTTGTGTTGATGTTACACCTGATAAGTCTTTTTTAGCTTTTTCAGCTGCATCTTTTAGACGTTGCATTGCCATTTTATCTTTTGATAAGTCAATACCTTGTTCTTTTTTGAATTCTTCTACTAAGTAATCAATGATAGCTTGGTCAAAGTCATCACCACCAAGTAAGTTATCTCCTGATGTAGCTAAAACTTCGAATACTCCATCACCTAATTCTAAGATAGATACGTCGAAAGTACCACCACCAAGGTCAAATACTAATACTTTTTGATCAATATCAGTTTTATCTAAACCATAAGCTAATGCTGCAGCTGTTGGTTCGTTGATAATTCTTTCTACTTCTAATCCAGCGATTTTACCAGCATCTTTTGTTGCTTGACGTTGAGCATCGTTGAAGTATGCAGGGTACTGTTATAACTGCTTTAGTAACTTTTTCTCCAAGATAGCTCTCAGCTGTTGCTTTTAAGTTTTGTAAAATCATAGCTGAAATTTCTTGTGGTGAATATTTTTTACCATTAACTTCTACTTTATAATCTGTACCCATGTGACGTTTAATAGAAATTACTGTATTTGGGTTTGTAATTGCTTGACGTTTTGCTACTTCCCCTACTTGAATTTCGTCACCTTTAAATGCTACTACAGATGGTGTAGTTCTGTTTCCTTCTGGGTTAGGGATAATTTTAGCTTCCCCACCTTCTAATACTGCTACTGCACTATAAGTTGTTCCTAAGTCTATACCAATAATTTTTGACATGTTTTTGTCCTCCTATTTTATATTTATTCTAAAGTTTCTAGTTTTTTTGTTAAAACATACTATTCTAACAAAACATTTATATTTTTCTATTTTTTCTTACTCCTAACTTTTTTCTTCACCTTACAGGCTCGAAAAAACTAAGGCTCAGTTGATTCTTTCAAATCATTTCATCACTTCGTTTCTTATTCTTTGAATAAGTATCTGCGCAGTGGCTACACCCCAATCATTTCGTTGCTACGCTCCTCATTCTTGGTGTAGCTGTGCGATTCTTACTCCTAACTTTTTCCTTCACCTTACAGGTTCGAAAAAACTAAGGATTAAGAATTAACCTTAACCATTGCTGGTCTGATTACTCTATCTTTTAATTTGTAGCCTTTTTGGAAAGTGTCTAAAATTGCTCCACTTTCTTTTTCACTATCTTCTTCTTGCATTACTGCATGGTGATAATTTGGATCAAATTGAGCATTTTCTGTTTCGATTAACTCTACTCCTTCTGTTTTTAATACATTTAAAAGCCCTTCATATACCATCTCAACACCTTTTAGTAATGATTTGATTTCCTCGTTATCACTTTCTACCTGTAATGCTCTTTCTAAATTATCTAAGCTAGGTAAGATTTCAGTAATAACTTTTTGGCTTTTATAAACATTATTTGTTTCAATTTCTTTGTTTTTACGACGTTTAAAGTTTTCAAACTCCGCATAAAGTCGTAAATACTTTGTCTTCTGATTGTTTTAATTCTTCTTCTAGTTTATCAACTTTTTCTTGAAGTAATTCTTCTGCTGTTTTTTTCTTCTACAACTTCTTCTTTAGTTTCTGTTGCTTTCAGTATTTTCAACAGTTTCTTCTACTTCTTCTAAGTTTTCATTTCTTTCTTCAGTAGTCATCTCTACCTCCTAAATTATTTCAAATTGTTATTTAGATTATCTCTGACACATCCTATTAATGTCATTATTTTTTTGAATAGTCCATTCTCTTAGGGTCCAAAAACAGCTATTACACCTTGACCTTTTGATGTGTTATATTTACTAGATACTAATGAAAGGTCCGCAATATTTTCAAGCTCTAATTCCTTACCTATTTTTTTATACAAGTATCTGAATCAGTAACCTCTACATTGTGGTCTAGTAACTCAACAATCTTATCATCTTCTAAGAGCGATACTACTTCTTTTAATTTTTCTACATTATCTATATCAGGTTGTTTTTAGTAAATTGTACTTACCTCCTAATGCTACAGTTTTTTTATTTTTATTTTTGAAGCAATCTATTTAAGGCAACTACGATCATATCGTAATTATTAACTTTAGTTTTTAAATACTTCTCAAGTTCTCCATGTATTATTACATGGGCTGTTGCCATATCTACATCATAAAAAGTAAGTTTGCAAGAGTTTATTCACTTCGCTATATCCTCTGCAGTAAAATCTGCATCAAGTTTATAGTTTTGTTGGAATACCTCTCCTATATTAGTTACTAATATAACTAAAAATACTTCGACTACTTAAGAGTATAACTTCTACTTTATTAATTCGTCTATCAGCTTTTTGTAGGAGCTAAGATAACTGCCGTACAATCTGTTAAAGTCTGATAAAACTATAGCATTTTTTTCTAAATAGTTATCCTCTGATACATATTTATCACTCATAAGTTCTTTTTAACTTTTCACTCTCGCTACTAGTAAGCTCATAATCTTTTTTTATATAATCTACATAATAGCGATATCCTTTTTCAGAAGGAACTCTACCCTGATGAAATATGTGTTTTTTTATCAACCCTTCTTTTTTTCTAATTTACTCATATCATTTCTAATAGTTGCTGAACTAAAATCAATGCTTTGAGCAAGTTGCTTAGATCCAACCGGTTGATTAGTAGTTATAAAATTTTCTACTATAGATTGAAGAATAAGTACTTGTCTATCTATTAACATGTTTATCACCTATCTTCATTTTGTTTTTAGCACTCTAAACATCTAAGTGCTAATCACATTATTTATATTAACATTAAGGTCAAAAAAGTCAATAGTTTTTTTGATATTTTTTTGACTTTTTTTGACTTTTTATTTTTCTATTCTTATAAAAAGGCTTAAAATAAAGGTTTTTTTGTTATTTTATTATATGCTATTAAATTAAAGTTAAAAAAATAAAGGTTGTTTTTACTAATTATAATTAGTATGTTATAATAAATACTAATATATAAATACACTAGGAGGAATTAGATGAAGAAATTACTTACACTATGTACATTACTTTTTATCCGCCGTACTTATACTAACCGCTTGTAGTAGTGAAAAAGACAAAAAGTTTATACAGAAAAAAAGTGGTAAACAAGAACACGTAACTACAATATATTATAAAGGTGAAACTGTAAATAAAGTTGTTACTAATTCAACATTAACTACTGACAAAAGCAAATTTAGATTCTACATTAGATAATATTAAATCTACTATCTCTCAAAAAAACCAAATTTTGATGGTTACACGTTCTGCAGAAATTAAAGATGGAAAAAGTCGTTATTACTACTGAAATTGACTATAATAAATTAGACTTTGAAAAAAATATAAAGGAAGAGTCCACCTATCTGGTTCAGATACATTAGAAAAATGAAAGAAAGCTAGAAACTGTCGAGTATCATCTTAAAGATGCAGGAGCAACAGAGAAAAAAATAACACTATATTATATTGAGGTAAATAAATGAAGAATATACTAAAATTAATCACACCTTTACTAGCAATGCTAGTTTTATTAACTGCTTGTGGCAAAAGAAGAAAACAAAGGAATTTATAAAAAAATTCAGATGATCATGAAATTAAGCTACGCTCTATTATGAAGATGATACTGTTAATAAATTTGTCACTGTTGATACTTTTACTAATAATAAAAATAATATTTCTGTTGAATTTCTTCAAGGGGTTCTTAAAAAAAGTATAGGAAATATATCAGGTTATTCTTATAATGTTGAAGAAAAAAATGGGAAAAATTACGATTACTTATGTGATTGATTATAATAAACTAGATTTTTGAGAAAGCTAAATCTGTGCATGCAATTCCCGAAAAACTCTCTTGAAGAAGCAAGAAAACTTAGTACAATTACAAAAAAACATAACAGAAAAATGGATTTAAAGAAAAAAATAAAAATATAATGAGGTAATCACATGAGAAAAAAATACTAAAAATTAATTACACCCTTATTAGCAATACTAGTCTTTATTAACTGCTTGTAGCAGTGAGAAGACAAAAAGTATATACGAAATCAATTGATAATCAAGATCTTCAAGTAACTATTTATTATAAAGGAGATTCTGTAAATAAAATAGTTTCTGAAAAATACATTAACTGTTGGTGGTGATGATATAAACTCAGCAATAGAATCTATAAAAAAATCAATTAAAAGATAATAATGGGCATCCAATTGATAATATTGCTGGATATTCTTATAAAGTTGAGGAAAAAAGATGGGAAAAGTTCATATTACATGGGAAACAGACTTTAATAAATTAGACTTTGATAAATATAAGGCTGCAGTTAATGTTTCCAGAAAACTCACTTGACGAAACTAGAAAACTCAGCTCAGTTGAAAAAACCCTAACTAACAATGGTCTTAAAGAGAAAAAAATAAAGAAAGAGGTATATAACATTGAAAAAAATTTTTAAAAATTATTGCACCATTACTAGCTACTCTACTTTTTAGTAACTGCTTGTTCAAGCAAAAAATACTTCTAATCATAGTGAAGGAGAATCAAGCGAAAAAAACAAAAGGTATTTATTTCTAATAACAGCGAAGGAGAATCAACGAAGTCACTGTATTTTTACAGTGGTGATAATGTTAATAAGATGTCGTCAAAAAGCTACATATAATATTAAAGGTACTTCCCCAGATGAAGAATATAATTCAGTTAAAAAAAGTTTTGATGAAAATCTAAAAAGATGTAGTTGGTGTTACTTATAGCGTAGAAAAGAAAGATAATAAAATTAATATCAATTATGATGTAGATTTCACAAAAAAATAAATTATGATAAAGACAGAGAAAAAAACTTGGGTTTAAAAAAACCATCACTTGATGAAGAACGTAAATTAAATAATGTACAACAACAACTTGAAAAACAATGATTTGAAAGAAAAAAATAATTGGAGGTTACTTCTAGTATGAAAAAAATCCTTAAAAACTAGTTTAATACTTTCTTCTATACTATTAATATTTACAGGTTGTTCAAATAAAGAAAAATAAGCAATCTAATAATGTAGAAAAATCAATCACAAGATAATAATAAATCTAGTGAAAATACAGAAAAAAAGATACTGTTCTTGTTAAGAATTATGTTATTTCTGAAGAAGGAAGTATGATTGATGTTGAAGTTGAATATAAAAAAACAATATAGCACAAAAAAATGACTCAACTTTTTCGTTAATAAGCCAATCTCAGAGTTAACGCAAAATGAAAAAAATTTAAGTTTGATGATGTAATAGAATCAATGCAATCTACAGAAGCTAAAGAAAAAAATAATTGAAGAATCTAAAGGTCTTAAATTAATAGCTAAAGAAGAAAAACAATAATCTGACTATTAAAGCAATATTAGACTTAAATGAAATTTCTGAAAGTGATGCAAAAAAATGCCCTAGGTAATTTTGATGGTTCACTAGATGATGCAAGAAAAAAATCGATAATTTTGAAAAAAATTCTTGCTAAACTTGGCGTTACAGAGAAAAAAATAACTTAACATAGAAGCTAAACAATAGTTTTAGCTTCTTTATTTTTACCTTAGCTTGTATCTTATAGATAATTTTTAGTATAATTAATAAGCAATAGAAGTTACAGAGGTGAGAAATTTGGAACTAATAGAACTTAGAAAAAGAACTTGAAGAAATTGAAAAAAGAATAACAGAGTTTAAAACCTCTTTAAAAATAGAAGACAAAGAACAACGAGTAGCTGAAATTGAAAATATGATGCTTGATGCTGATTTCTGGAATGATAGTGATAATGCAAGTGCTCTCGTTACAGAATCTAAGAGTATAAAAAAAGAATTAGATGAATTCTCTAATATGCTTGACTATCTAGAACACTCTCAAGAGATGGTTGAATTCCTACGTGATGAAGAAGATAAAGAAATTTATGCTGACCTAGAAGAAACAGTGGCAATCCTTAAAGATAGTGTTGAAGATTTTAGCTTTAGATTGCTATTTTCTGAAGAATATGATAATAATAATGCTATTTTGGACATCCATGCTGGAGCTGGGGGTACTGATGCTACAGATTGGGCAGAAATCATGTTGCGTATGTATGAAAGATTCTTCTCAAAACAAGGATTAAAATACAGTTATTTAAATTATCAATCAGGTGATATCACCGGTGTAAAATCAGCAACAATAAAGGTTGAAGGAGACTTTGCTTATGGCTTACTAAAGGGTGAAAGGCGTTCATCGTGTTATTCGTATCTCACCTTTTGATCCTTCCGGAAAACGACATACCTCATTTGCCTCTATTGATGTTATGCCAGAATTTTCAGATGATGAAATTAATATAGAAATTAACAATGATGATTTAAAAATTGATACGTATCGTGCTCAAGGTGCTGGTGGACAACATATTAATACAACAGATTCAGCAGTACGTATTACCCACCTTCCGACAGGAATAGTAGTCCAGTCACAAGCAGAAAGAAGTCAAATTAAAAATAAAGATTCAGCAATGAAAAAAACCTAAAGTCTAAACTATATCAATTAGAGCTAGAAGAAAAAAAGAAAAAGAATTAGCATCTATTCGTGGAGAACAAAAAAAGATATAGGGTTGGGGATCTCAAATTCGTTCATATGTCTTTACTCCTTATACTATGGTTAAGGATCATAGAACAAACTACGAAGTTTCTACCGTTGATAAAGTAATGGATGGCGACATTATTGATTTTATTGATGCTTATCTTCACTATAATATGAAAGAAAAAGAAGTGTTGTAAAAATACAACACTTCTTTTCTATATATCATTCTAGTTTACTTTTTACATATCCTTGATCTAATAGATAATTTTCAGCTTTTTTTAAAACTAACATCTGAAGTAGTAGTATCAACAGAAGTACCTGGGAGACCTATTAATTTATTTTTTTATCTACCTTAGTATAATCAACTGTTATCGTCTCATAAGCTGCATCATCTCGAAAAATCTAACTTTTGTTCTAGCCCTTCAATACCTTTGTATTTTTCCATTATTGGCTTAGCATATTCTATAAATTTCGCTTTAGTAACACCCATTTGTTTGTAGTTCATTATATTGTATGCCGTTTGTTTTAAGCACCTTATCTCCCTTATGATAATATGTAACTTCTAATTTTTACTCCATTTGCTTCAGTATAAAATTTACTAACTTCTACATTTTTAGTTGAATCTTCTTTGTTTTTATTACTTTCTTCATTCTTATTACTTTCTGTAACATTTGAAGTATTTTTGCGAATTATTAGAAGTACCATTATCTTTTGATGAACATCCTACTAAAAAAATTAATAAAACCATTGATATTATTGATAAAACTTTTTTTCATTTTTTTATACCCCTTTTTGATGGAAAAATTACTTAAATATTATTTTTTTAGTAAATCCTTGACTTAATAAATGTTCTTCAGATTTTTTTCATACTAATATCTTTACTGTCACCATCTATTGTAATACCTTGAATATTTACTTTAATTTACTTTTTATCCGCTTTTTGTATAATCAATAGTTAAAGTTTCAACTGCTTTGTCATCTTGGAAATCTATTTTTTTCCTCTAACCCATCAATTCCTTGATATTGTTTTGCCAAAGGTTCTAATGCCTTTTTCACTTCATCTTTAGTAGCACCCATTTCTTTATAGTTCATTGTATTATTTGCAGTTTGTCTTAATACTTTATCACCATCATGATAATAAGTTAATTCTATTTTTACTCCATTTTTTTCTAATACATATGTAGAGCTTTGTTCTTTTTGCTGAACAACCTGCCACAAAAAAATTAATAATATAGCTGAAATTATTGATATGATCTTCTTCATTATTTTTTTATTCTCCTTTTTAATTTAAATATTACTATTTTTTTGTAAAACCTTGACTTAATAAAGATTCTTCAGTGTCTTTTTAAAGCTTACGCTTTCTACATCAGTATCTATATCCATTCCTGGTAAATCTTTTAATTTTTTTCAAATCTACTTTTGTATAATCAATAGTCAGAGTTTCAACTGCTTTGTCATCATCAAAAAAACTATTTTTTTGTTCTACTCCATCTATTCCTTGATATTTTTCAGATACCGGCATAGCTACATCTTTTAATTCATCTTTAGTAACTGCCATTTTCTCATAATCCATGGTGTTCACTGTTGTTTGTTTAGTTACTTTGTCACTCTCATAATAAACAGTTATTTCAGTTTTAACACCACTTTTTTTCCAAAACATATGTCTTACTACCATCTTTTGATGAACATCCAGCTAAAAAAAGATTAATAGTACTGCTGATAAAATCGTCAATATTCTCTTCATTCGAAATATGTCTCCTTATCAATTTTTATTTTCTTTATACCGTATTAAATGCTATAAAGAACGATAAAACTACCCATATTTATTTTATAATATTGTTTTCTCCATTTATCAAACTAATAATTATAATCTCTCGTATTCTTCTGGAACATCAAATGGATCGTCTTTGTTAATATGATCATAAAACATGATTCCATTTAAATGATCTATTTCATGTTGGAAACATATTGCTGGTAAGTCAGTTAACATTAATGTTACTTTCTCATCGTTTTCATCATAACCTATTACTTTGATTTTTGAGTATCTTGGAACATATCCTTTTTTCTCTTCTTCAACTGATAAGCATCCCTCTCCTCCAGCTAAATAGCATTTAGCCGCTGAGTTAGAAATAATTTTAGGGTTGTATAACGCATAAGATACTGTATACTCAGGATTCTCTTCATCTGGAATGTGCACTGCAATCATACGTTTAGAAACATTAATTTGAGGCGCAGCAAGACCTATCCCTGGTTTTAATCCTAATTCTTCTGCTTTTTTATCATCTTGAGAAGCTATAACATACTCCAATAAACTTCTTAATATCTCTTTATCTTCATCAGATATTGGACTTTTTACTTCCTCTGCTCTTTTTCTTAGAGTTTCATGAGGATCAATAATTATATCTTTTGTTGTAATCAAAACTTATCTCCTTTATTTAAATACTAATTTCTTACTATTTATTATTTCACAAATACTTTATATTGTCAAAGAAGAGTTACATACAATATAGAATTCTTAGCGTATTTAGTGCTTATTTAAAAATTTATATACACTACAGTTTATCCAAAAAGTATTTAAAATATTTATAAAGATACATTCTCTACAATTTATTTTTATGAATTCGCTTTTGTAATTTTTACTATTTTCGTGTTATTATATAGTTACTGACATTTATTAAAATGAAATTTACGGGAGGTTATTTATGACTTTTTGAAAATTACAAATACACAAGACCTAATTTAGAAGAAACATCTAAAAAAACTATTAGATATTGAAAAAAAGAGTTTTTAGATGCTGCTTCTGCAAAAGATGTGTTAGCTGTTTTTGATGAATATAATACACTACGCAGAGACTTAGAAACACAAAGTGTTTTTAGTTGAAATTAGACATACAATTGATACTACTGATAGTTTCTATGAAGAAGAACAAAACTTCTGGGATGATTATAAACCAGAATTAACAGCTCTATATAGTAAAGTAGATAAAGCTATATATAATTCAAAATTCAAAGATGAATTAAAAAAAGAAATTGGAGAACACTACTTCAATTTAACAGAAACAACATTAAAAGTATTTAGTGATGAAATTATTGAAGACTTAAAAGAAGAAAATAAAACTGCTTCTGAATATACTAAACTTACTGCAAGTGCTCGTATCCCATTTGATGGTGAAGATCGTAACCTTAGTGGTATGGCTAAATATACTCAACATGAAGATAGAGAAACTAGACTTGAAGCTTCTAAAGCAGTTGCTAAAGTTCTTCAAAGATAATTTAGAACAATTCGATAATCTATTTGATAAATTAATCAAAGTACGTACACGTATTGCTAAAAAACTTGGTTTTGAAAACTTTGTTGAAGTAGCTTACCTACGTTTACGCCGTACAGACTATACTTCTAAAGATGTTGCTAACTATAGAAAACAAGTATTAAATGATGTAGTACCTTTAGTTGAAGAATTTAAGGCTGCACAAGCTAAACGTCTTGGATTAGAAAAATTATCATTCCACGATGAATCTGTAACTTTCAAATCTGGTAACCCTACTCCTAAAGGAAACCGTGAGCAACTTGTTGAAAGTGCTAAAACAATGTATAAAGAATTATCTCCTGAAACAGATGTATTCTTTAAATTTATGACTGATAACAACCTATTAGACTTAGATACAAAACCTGGTAAATCTGGTGGTGGATATTGTACATTTATCCCTAACTATAAAGCACCATTTATCTTTGCTAACTTTAATGCTACTCCACATGATGTTGAAGTATTGACTCACGAAGCTGGGACATGCATTCCAAGTATATCAAAGTAAAGACTTTATCCCAGAATACGTTTGGCCTACTTTTGAAGCTTGTGAAATCCACTCAATGAGTATGGAATACTTAACTTGGCCTTGGATGAACTTATTCTTCAAAGAAGAAACTGAGAAATTCAAATACTACCATATTACTGGTTCTGTTAAATTCTTACCATATGGTGTAACTGTAGATGAATTCCAACATGCAGTTTATGAAAACCCAGAATTAACACCTTATGAACGTCGTATGAAATGGCTAGAAATCGAGAAGAAATATCTTCCATCTCGTGACTACTCAGAGATTGCTGACTTAAATGAAGGATTATTCTTCTACCGTCAACTTCACATTTTCTTATACCCATTCTACTACATTGATTACACATTAGCTCAAGTATGTGCACTTCAATTCTGGAATAAATCAAGAGAAAATAGTAAAGAAGCATGGGAAGAATACTTACACCTTTGCCGTTTAGGTGGTACTAAACCATTTACTGAGTTAATCAAAGCAACTTCTCTTAAAAATCCATTCGAAGATGGAACTATTGAAACTATAGTGCCAGAAGTTAAAAAATACGTTGATTCTGTTGACACAACTGAATTCTAATGATTAGAGCGAGGTTACCCTCGCTCTTTAATTTAATTTTCAATTATAGCTTCTATAATTAAATTAATGTCTTTATTTATTCAAAAAGCTAATTAAGTAGAATTATAGAATAAATTAGATTGGAGGAAAAAAATATGAATGATAAAAAAATAGCAGCATTCTTTGACATAGATGGCACTCTACATAGAGATTCACTAATGAATGAACACTTTAAAAAAAGTTAATAAAATATGAAGTTGTTGATGAACGTTTTTGGGTAAATGGTGTTAAAGATTCTTACATAAATTGGGATAAAAAGATTTGAAGATTATGATAACTATTTATTTGATGTTTCTGCAGCATATGTAAAAAGCAATAACTGGCTTTACATAAAAAGTATATTGATTTCGCTACAGAACAAGTAATGAAATTAAAAATCAGATCGTGTATATAAATTTACACGTAATATTATTGAAAAAGCATAAAAAGAAGGACATCTAATAATATTTATTTCAGGTAGCCCTGACTTTTCTAGTAGAAGCGATGGGGTAAAAACATCATGCTTTTCTTGCTATAGGTAGTAAAGTATATAATGAAAAATAATTATTTTACTGGTGAAGTTATTCCAATGTGGGATGCAGAAAGCAAGAATAAATACTATAAATAGATTAGTGGAAGAGTATAATATAGACTTAGATAAATCATATGCTTATGGCGATACTAACGGTGACTATAATATGCTTCGTAGAGTTGGTAATCCAGTTGCAGATGAATCCAAGTAAAGAATTGTTTAGTAAAATAAAAGCAAATGAAGAACTAGCAAAAAAGCTACTATTCTTATTGAACGTAAAGATGTTATTTACAAAACAAAAAGCAGACATAGACATACTAGAAATATAAAATAAACTCAAGGAAATGACAATATGTACATTCCTTGAGTTTTTTAAAAAAATATAAAATGAAAGAAAGAGGACTTAATTTAATTTTTCTAACTTAATGCTAGTTTACTTTTTCTGTTTACTCCATAAGTATTAGATATCTTTTTTTCTCATCTTTATAGGTATTATAAAGACCTTTTTCTAATAATCTGCATCCTTCTAACATATAACTCTCATGAATAGAATAAAAATGAAAAATTTTTTTCTTTACCATTTTTCAAATACTTAATTATACATTTTTCTCGGATAACATTCAATACTTCTATATCTCTATAATAAATTTTCAAACCTGATGGTTTATAAAAGATATCTTAGTGAAGTAATTTTAACATAATCTTTTCTAAAAATAAATATCACCAAAAGAAACTTACAGTAATAAAATAATTTCACTCTATCTAAAAACTGGTAATTCTTTATTTTTTTAAATAATATAGTTAAGTTATTTTTAATATTAGAAAGAGGTGAATTGTACTTTCACTTGATAGAAATCAAAGTCTTCCTCAATCAATATCCTTTCTACATTAGTTAATGCCTTTAAATTAATATTTTTCCATAGCAAATCCTCCTTACTACATTTAGTATAGTAAATAAGTTGGACAAAAATATGGGTAACTTCAATATTTATTTTTTTAAATTTTTATTATTTCATAATTTATTTTATAATCGTTTCTTAACTAATTTTAATAATTTTTGTAGCAAGTATAATACCTGATACTTTCTTTGGACTTAATACTCTTCTTACTGATTTATTCATTAAAATTCTAAACAGTTTATTCATTCTATATCTCCCTCTCTTCTATTATTTTCACATTTATCACCTTGACTGTTTAGCCACATTTTTATTCCATCACCATAACACTCTGCAGTGATAGTGTATATCTTATCTTGAATTTTTTTATTACTTTAGCCGTAGGCAACCTATCTAGTACTGCTTCAAGTGATGGTCCACTAAATTCAAAGGTGAATTTTTAGTTTTCCTGAATACATAAACTGTATTCTTTTTCTGAATTCTCCGTCTTCAAATCTATCTTTATATGGAATATAGAATCTTTCATCTCTATATTTTATATTACTCATTCTGTCCACTCTAAATACTAATGGCATATCTTCTTCAACATTTAAACCATATGAGATAAGATAAAAAAATAGTATTCTGAGAACATTATTGCCGCAGGTTTGACTTCCTTTTTAGTTTGTTTCTTATCCATACGACTATAATCAAATGCTATTAGCTTTTTCTCCTAATAGCTATTGATAAATCCCATAGGATCTCTAACAACTCTTTACCATGTTGTAACTCAATGTAGTGATGAAGTTCATCTAAAATTAGATCATCCACTTCTTTTTTACTTTTATGACTTAACTGATTTTGGAACTTTTTAATTAAAGGAACCATCTCATTTTTAGTAAGAGCCCTACTCTCAAGTAATATTTTACTAACGGCTAAGATTTCTTTTTGAGTTAAAGTATTATCACTATCTGATACAGCCTTGTAAACATAATGTTTATTCTCTACTTTTAATTTCGAACTCACCTATTTCATTCCTTTTCTCATAAAGATAATATCTTAATTCTTCAATATCTCTTTGAATAGTTTTTAACGATACACCATATTCAGTAGCCAAATTTTTCTTTTAATAACTTTTCTCCTCTCCTAAACCTATCATATATTTCTAGCGCTCTAAACGTTTTGTCCCTTTTGCATAACCTTCATCTTCCTTCCTTTACTCTCTACCAGTTGTAAACACTTTTCTATTATAATGTAAATAGTTGTTAATTTCAATAACATTTTTACATTATATTTATTTATATTATCTCCTTTAAATACATAATATCAAACCACTTGGACATATTTTTGTCTTAAAATTATTAATTACTATATTTTAGTCAAATTTTTTTCACAATTATTAATTAATCTATAAAAATTTTAGTTATACTATAATTTTTATAATTTTATTATTTTTTTCTCATATCACTTTACATTGCAATTGATAATGATTATAATTTAAAGTAGAAGATATTATAGAAAGCGAGTATTTAAATATATGAAAAATCTAAATTATTCCTAGCAATTATGACAGGGGCATTAGTTATTAGCGGTTGCTCTGCTAAAACTGAACAAAAGAAAGAAGAAAATAAAACTGAACAAGTTGATACTTCAAAAAGCACTAAAGATCAATTAAAACAAGCTACTGAAGCTTACAAAAAATATGTTGAAGGTCAAGTAGATAACCTATTAAAAGATACTGAAAAATTTGCTGAAACTTTAAAAGCTGGTAAACTAGATGAAGCTAAAAAACAATACCCTCTTATCCGTATGGCATATGAACGTTCTGAACCAATCGCTGAAAGTTTTGGAGAATTAGACGTAAATATCGACTTCCGTCTTGCTGATTACTTAGAAGAAAACAAAACTGAAGAAGGTTGGAGAGGTTTCCACAGAATTGAAAAAATTATGTGGGAACAAAATACAACTAAAGGTACTGAAGAATACGCAGAACAATTAGTTAAAGATGTTAAAGAATTAAAAGCTAAAGTTGCTACTGTAGAAGTTACTCCTGACTTAATGGTTACTGGAGCTGTAGACTTACTTAACGAAGTTGCAACACAAAAAATAACTGGTGAAGAGGAAGTATATTCTCACACTGACTTATACGACTTCAAAGCTAATATCGAAGGTGCTGAAGAAATCTTCAAAATCTTTAAACCTTTAATTGAGAAAAAAGATAGTAAATTAGCTAAAGACTTAGAAGAAAAATTTGCTACTATCAACGGTTTATTAGACAAATATAAAACTGATGATAAAAACTACAAACTATATACTGACCTATCAAAAGAAAACACTAAAGAACTTTCTGAAGCTGTTACTAAATTAGGTGAACCATTATCACAAATGGGTGTTATTTTAGACGAAGAGGCTAAGTAATATGGCTGAAAATGGTAATAATTGGACTGACAAAAAAATAATACGTCGTGATTTCCTAAAAAAAGCTGGTATGACTAGTGCTGGTGCCGTTGTAGGGGCATCTGCAATAGGAGGTTTCTTTGCAAACAAAGCAGAAAGTCAGCGTGAAATTGCTGATGGTGATGAAAAAATCACTTTTTACGGTGAACACCAAGCTGGAATCACTACGTTAATGCAAAAAAATATCTATTTTGTTGTATTAGATCTTCATTCAACAAATCGTGAAGATGTTATAAACATGTTTAAAGAATGGACTCAATATAGCGAAAAAGCTTGTTAATGGTGAACTTGTTGAGCCTGCTCTTAAAAACCATTACTTACCACCAAAAGACACAGGAGAAACGGTAGGACTTAACCCCTATCGTTTGACTCTTACCTTTGGAATTAGTCCTAGTTTCTTGAAAAAAAAATGAAATTAGATAATAAAGGTCTTGAGGAATTTAAAGACCTACCTCCTTTTGCTCGAGAACAACTAAAAGAAAGGTATACTGGTGGAGATATCTGTATTCAAGCATGTGCAGATGATGAACAAGTAGCATTCCATTCTGTGAGAAACTTAATTCGTAAAGCTCGCTCTACTGTGACTATGAAGTGGAGTCAATCTGGCTTCGCTGCTATAGGAAACAGAAAAGAAACACCAAGAAATCTATTCGGTTTTAAAGACGGAACTGCTAATGCAACAAAAGAAGATCAATTTAATAATATAGTTTGGTGTGACAAAGATAACTGGATGAAAGGCGGAAGCTATATGGCTGTTCGTCGTATCCAAATGCACCTTGAAACATGGGATAGAACAAACTTAAATGAACAAGAACATACGTTTGGTAGATATAAAGATAGCGGTGCCCCTCTTGGTGAAAAAGACGAATTCGCTACTATAGACTTAGAGAAAAAAGGTCCTGATGGAAAACCATATATTCCAACAGATTCACATGTTCATCTAGCTCATAAGACTGGTGTAGAATTACTACGTCGTTCTTACTCATACGCTGATGGAATTAATGATACAACTGGTCAATTTGAATCGGGTCTATTATTTATAGCATTCCAAAAAAATCCTCAGCAATTCATTACAATTCAAAACAGTTTAGGTAATGAAGATAAAATGAATGAATACATCACACATATAGGTAGTGGACTATTCGCATGCTTCGGTGGTGTAAAGGAAGGTGAATATATTGGTCAAAAATTATTTGAGTAAAATCTTATTAGCCTTTGTGATTATTTTCACTTCTTTTATCCCTTTAGCTCACACAGCTATTGCTAAAGAATCATACAGTGATTTATTTATTAAAATTACAGATGCTAATACTGCCCTTAAAAAAATAATGATAAGGACAAAGCGAAAAATTAATTGAAGAATTCAGAAATGAATTTAATGCTACAAAAATTCAGATTCAGAGGCGGGTAAAGAGTTAAAGAAAGACTGCCCTTTCTGAAAATCTAGATGAGGATCAGTTAAGAGAATTATCTACTGCTCTTCTTGCTTTTGAAACAGAACAAAATCCTATAGATATTGAAGCAGAGAAAAAAGCTTTTAAAACAAAACTTTATCCTTCTTTTGATAAAGCTTGAAAAAGCTATTGATACTAAAGATGTAGAAACTATGAAAGCTGAGTACGTTAAATATAACGCTGCTTGGGTTCGTAATGAAGGAATCGTAAGATCTGTTGAACCAGCTTACTATGGAAAAATTGAAACAACAATGTCATTTTTACGTAGTTCTATGGAAGTCGAGCCTTATGATTACCAAACTACAAAAAAATGTATCTATCTGACTTAAAAACATCTAGATGATTTCTTAGCTGGAAAAACTTGAACAAAAATTCAGATGTTAAAAACTTTGGATCAAAGGGATTAAATTATTAGAAGAAAGTTATAATGCTTTTTGTTTCTGGTGATAAGCCAAGGTTCTCAAAAAAATGAAGAAATTTATCGAGGTATGGCCAGTTATTGAAGGTGATGTTCGTACTAGAAATGCTTCACTTTATACTAAAGTTGAGAGTGAAACTCCTATAATTATGGTTAAAGGTAACGAACAAAAATACCAAGATCAACTTAAAGATTTAATAACTGAATTATCAAAAATCGATACAAAATCAAATTATAATGCTATTGATTCTATGTTAATCCTACTACGTGAGGGTGTTGAAGCATTAGTAATCGTGCTATCACTTGCTAGTGCTCTAAGAGCAGCAAAACAACGTAAAGGTCTTGTTTGGGTTTATGCTGGAGCTATCACTGGTATTTTAGCAAGTATCTTAGCTGCAGTAGTACTAAAATACTCATTCCCATGCCCTATCTTCTGGTACTAACAGAGAGATAATAGAAGGTGTTGTTGGTATTTTTGCTGTTATAATGATGATTGGTATTGGTATTTGGCTGCATAGTAAATCTTCGGTTAAGGCATGGAAAGATTATATGGATAAAAAATTAAATGTTGTCTTATCAACAGGGAAGTTTTGTCTCAATGTTTGCTCTAAGTTTCCTTGCAGTATTCCGTGAAGGTGCTGAAACAATACTTTTTCTACGCAGGTATTATGCCATTAATTACTACATCTAACCTACTTTATTGGGATTGGTTTAGCAATAGTTGCACTTATCATTCTAGGTTTTGCTATGATGAAAGCATCTGGAAAAATTACCTATTAGTAAAAGTGTTCCTAGTATTATCATGGTTAATCTATATTCTTGGATTTAAAATGTTAGGAGTAAGTATCCATGCATTACAAATTACTGATATGTTATCAAATCACATAATTGATCATATGCCGACAATTGAATGGTTAGGAATCTATCCAAGTTATGAAGTAGTAATTTCACAAATAGTATACATGATAATAGTTATTCTTAGCATGATATATGAAAAATCAAAACATAAATAGGTGTTAAAATATGAAATACGGCGATAAAGTATCTACCGTTGATCATTTAACTGAACTTAGAAGGAGAATGATATATTGTTTAATATTTTTATCATCTCCTTCGTAGTTAGTTTAATTTGGTCAGCTGATATTTATAAATTTTTAACGAGTAATTTTAATCATAAGTTGATTGTTTTAGGGCCTAATGATATACTATGGATATATCTTACTTTAGCAGGAATTTGTGCAATAACATTTACTATTCCATTTACCTGCTACCAAATATGGGCATTTATTAAACCAGGATTAGAAGAAAGAGAAGCACGTGCATTATTAGCATATATTCCTGCAGTATTTATTTGTTTTTCTTTAGGATTAGCATTTGGCTTCTTTCTTGTAACACCAGCAATTCTAAATGTATTGCTGTCTATTGGTGATGATTTATTTAATACTCAATTAACTGCCCAAAATTACTTATCTTTTGTAATTAATACTACGATTCCTATCGCAATCTTATTTGAATTTCCAGTAATTATTGCATTTTTAACATCGATTGTATTATTACTCCACTATTTTTAACACGTAATAGACGTTATGCTTACTTTATTTTAATATTTGTTGCTGTAGTTATTACCCCAGCTGATTTTTATTAGTGATATAGTAATGTCTATTCCACTTATTCTTATATATGAATTAAGTGTTTTAATAAGTAAGTATATTTATAAAAAAAGAGGTGACTAGAATGGGATTCTTACGTGATATAGGAGCTCCTGGAGTTATAGTGTTAGTTCTTGCAGCACTCCTTATCTTCGGGCCTAAACGACTACCAGAATTAGGTGAATCAATCGGAAAAATGTTTACATCATTTAAAAAAATCAATATCTGGATTAACTGATGATGAATCGTCTTCTGATAAAAAAATGAAAAATGAAAAGAAAATAAATAAAGTAGTTTTTATTAGTAATGTTAACTAATCAAAAACTACTTCTTTACTTTTTAAAGGGATTTACTTTGCTAATTCTTTTTAAATCATAAGGAGTCAATTGATAAACTTGATTTATCCAGATTATGGTAAAATAGGTACGCTACTCCACGCCAAGTATTTTGAGGTGTTTTTGTATCGTCATTATTTGGATAATAGTTATATGGTACTTCTATAGGAAGATTACTATTTTTGTCTCTTAGATATTCATTTTGAAGTGTATCTGCTTCATACTCTATATGCCCTGTTATAAATATTTTTCTTAAGTCTTTTGTTGCTAATAACAATGTACCAACATCTTCAGATCTTGCCAATACATCTAATTCAGGAACAGTAGATAATTTTTCTTCTTCAATTTTTGTATGTCTAGAATGTGGCGCTAAAAAGCTATCCGTAAAACCACGTGTTAATGAATGATTTTCTATTAGTACATCGTGTTCAAATACACCAAAAATTTTAGCGTCAACCTGCTCTTTTTTAATTCCAAAATGATGATATAAACTTGCCTGAGCTGCCCAGCAAATATTCAGTGTTGAAAATACATGCGTCTTGCTCCACTCAAAAATAGATTGTAATTCTTTCCAATAATTCACCTCTTCAAATTCTAGATGTTCTATTGGTGCTCCAGTTATAATTAAAGCATCATAGAATTTATCTTTAATTTGATCAAAAGTAGTATAGAATTTTTTCAAATATGAGTTAGCAGTATTTTTAGCTTGGTGTGTTGCTACATGCAAAAACTCTACTTTAATTTGTATAGGAGAATTCCCTAATAATCTAAGTAATTGTCTTTCTGTTTCTTCTTTTTAGGGCATTAAATTTAAAATAAGGATTCTTAAATGGTCGAATATCTTGGTTTTTCGCTCTATTTTCTTCGATTACTATTACTCCTTCTTCTAATAACGTGTTTTTACTGGTAAATCATTTTGTATACATATTGGCATAATTCTGCTCCTCCTAAAGTCATTGATAATAAAAACGCCCCTACTATATCCTTAGATACAGTAGGGACGACTATAATCGTGTTACCACCCATTTTTATAAATAATCTCGCAGGGTATTTACCTTAATTGGTACATACCAT
>BNJU01003500.1_pt1 | contig 50214 bp, 55 predicted proteins | sample 8539281 | NCBI WGS metagenome assembly BNJU01 (sample SAMD00202456, study PRJDB9452) | human saliva metagenome | isolation source: human saliva | place: Japan | reverse complement strand
GGTGCGCTCGGCGTATCAGGGATTTGTGCGTAGCCGCAGGCGCGGTTGCTGTCGGCACAATCTTTGGGCGCGGACGCGTGGCGGCGGTTTGTCTGGGTCGAATGGCCGGTGGTGCGCGCGTGGGTTGCCGGCGGCGCGTGCCTGGTGTTTTTTTATATTGTTTTTCAGGCTTCGGGCTGGCCTTTGCTGCTCGGCGGCGAACGTTTTGCGACGGTGGAAGTGGAAATCTACCGGCTGGTGGCGTATGAGTTGGACATGGCGCGTGCGTCGGTGTTGGTGTGGCTGGTGCTGGCGGTCACGGCGGCGGCAGGCGGTTTGTATGCGTATTGGAGCAGACGCGTGGCTGTGGATAAGTCGGTCTCGCCTTTGCCTCCGCGTGCGCCGATATGGGCTTGGGAAAAAAATGGCTGACAGCAACGGTATTGACCATGTTGGCAGTGTGCTGCCTGCTGCCTTTGGCGGCGGTGTGGCTCAAGGCGGTATCGGCAGGCTCTTCGTGGTCGGTCTTTGCTGGAAGCGCAGACTTGGGCGGCGTGTGGAACACCGTCCGTTTCTCTGCGGCAGCCGTGGCGGCGGCGACGGTTTTGGGCGTGCTATATGCGGCGGCGGCACGGCAAATGGCGTGGTTGCGCGCGCTGATGTTTTTTTGCCGTTTATGGTGTCGCCCGTGTGCATCGCGTTTGGCGTATTTGTTGCTCTATCCGCAGTGGACGGCTTCGCTGTGGCTGCTGACGGCGACTTACGCGCTGTTGGCGTATCCGTTTGTGGCCAAAGATGTATTGGCCGCGTGGGACGGTTTGCCCAAAGATTACGCGGCGGCGGCGCGCACCATGGGCGCAAACGGTTTTCAGACGGCCTGTTATGTAACCGCGCCTTTATTGAAACCGGCCTTGCGGCGCGGCCTGACTTTGGCTTCGGCAACGTGTATCGGCGAATTTGCGGCCACATTATTCCTGTCGCGCCCCGAATGGCAGACGCTGACCACTTTGATTTACGATTATCTCGGGCGCGCCGGTGCGGACAATTACGGACGGGCGATGGTGTTGACGGCGGTATTGACCGCTTTGGCTTTAACGGCATTTTTTTGCTGGTGGACGAAGCGGAAGGGACAAAAGGCCGTCTGAACGTGGTCGGCTCAAATCCCTTCACTTTCACTACACTATTGCCGCGCCTTGTATCGAAAATTGATTGAATCCGCTATATAATTTGTTTTTAACCGCACTCAACACGACCCTATCATGACCGACTTAGAAACCAAACGCCTTGAAACCCAAGCCATGCTGGACAATGCCGACTTGCTGTTTGACCAAGAACAATGCCGCGCGGCCTTGCAAAAAAGTTGCCGACGACATCACCCGCGACTTGGGCGACAAATACCCCCTGCTCCTGCCTGTGATGGGTGGCGCGGTGGTGTTTACAGGGCAGCTGCTGCCGCTGTTGCGCTTCCCTTTGGACTTTGACTACGTCCACGTTTCCCGCTACGGCGACAAACTCGCAGGCGGCGCGTTCAACTGGAAACGCATGCCCGACCCCGAGCAAATCAAAGGCCGTCATGTAGTCGTTTTGGACGATATTTCTGGACGAAGGCCACACCATGGCCGCCATTCAGGAAAAACTGTTGAAAATGGGCGCAGCAAGCTGCCGTGCGGCCGTGTTTGCCAACAAGCTGATCGACAAAGAAAAACCGACCAAAGCCGATTATGTCGGTTTGGACGTACCCAACCGCTACGTCTTCGGTTACGGCATGGATGCCGCCGGCTGCTGGCGCAACCTCGGCGAAATCTACGCCTTAAACAATAAATAAAACAAAGGCCGTCTGAAAAATCTTCAGACGGCCTCAACCCCAATACTAGGAACACATCATGATAGGTTTGTTAATCATTACACATGAAACCATAGGTGAAGCCTATCGCGGTTTGGCCGACCATTTCTTTCCCAACGGCTTCCCCGAAAATCTCCACATCCTCGGCGTACAGCCCGATGAGGATCAAAACGACATCATCAACAACGCCATCGCCGCATTGCAGGAATTTCCCGACAACCGCGGCGTGCTGATCATGACCGACATCTTCGGCGCAACCCCGTGCAACGCCGCACGCCGGCTGGTGCGCGAAAACAAATCCGCCATCCTGACCGGCCTCAACGCCCCGATGATGATTAAAGCCATCCAATACTCATCACAAGCCGAAAACCTCTCCGACTTCACCGAAACCGTCAAAGAAGCCGCCATCCGGGGCATTTTCGCCATTACATCCGCACCTGAAGACCTGGTGTGCAAAGAACACGGCTAAGGCCGTCTGAAAACATTCACTTTACGAACATTACATTTAGGGGACATCCATGCTCAAACAAGAAATCGAAATCATCAACAAACTCGGCCTGCACGCACGCGCCTCCAGCAAATTCACCCAAACCGCCTCCCAATTCCAAAAGCGAAGTCTGGGTCACCAAAAACGGCAACCGCGTCAACGGCAAAAGCATCATGGGCCTGATGATGCTGGCCGCCGCCAAAAGGCACCGTGATTGAGCTGGAAACAGAAGGCGCAGACGAAGCCGCCGCCATGCAGGCGTTGACCGACCTCATCAACGACTACTTCGGCGAGGGCGAATAATGAGCATCGTCCCTACACGGTGTAGCCGCGGGCAAAGGCATTGCCATCGGCCACGCCCACCTCATCACGCGCGGCACAACGGAAGTCCTCCAATACGACATTGATCCCGACAAACTCGATGCCGAAGTTGCCCGTTTTCGACAACGCCATCAAAGCCACGCGCAAAGAACTGGAACAGCTGCGCGGCGCGATTCCCGAAAAACGCCCCTGACCGAATTGGGCGCGTTCATCTCCCTGCACCTGATGCTGCTGACCGACGTTACCCTCTCGCGCGAACCCATCGACATTTTGCGCGAGCAGAAAAATCAACGCCGAATGGGCATTGAAACTGCAAAGCGACAAGCTCGCCGCCCAGTTCGACAGCATCGACGACGACTACCTGCGCGAACGCAAACAGGACATGCTCCAAGTCGTCCGCCGCATCCACAACAACCTTGTCGGACAAAGCAACGAAATCAACCTCGCCGGCAACCTGTTTGACGACACCGTCCTCATCGCGCACGACCTCTCGCCCTGCCGATACCGTATTGTTCAAAGAGCAGCACATTACCGCCTTCGTGACTGATGCCGGCGGTCCCGACCAGCCACACCGCCATCTTGGGCCGCAGCCTCGACATCCCGTCCGTCATCGGCCTGCACAACGCCCGCAAACTCATCACCGAAAACGAAATCGTCATCGTCGACGGTATCAACGGCATCCTCATCATCGATCCCGACGAAGTCGTCCTCAACGAATACCGCCGCCTCGCCCGCGAATACCGCAGCCACAAGCGCGAACTCAACAAAATCAAAAAAACCGCCGCCACCACGGCCGACGGCATCAACATCGAACTTTTGGCCAACATCGAATCCGCCGAAGACATCAAAAGCCCTGCACAACTTCGGCGCAGACGGCGTCGGCCTGTTCCGCAGCGAATTTCTTTATCTCAACCGCGACACCATGCCGACCGAAGACGAGCAATACGAAGTGTCATGCCGGCATCGTGAAAAAAGACTGAAAGGCAAAAAGCATCACCATCCGCACCGTCGATTTGGGTGTCGATAAAAATCCGCGCTGGTTCGGCCAAAACAGCACGCCCAACGGCAGCCTCAACCCCGCGCTCGGCCTGACCGGCATCCGCCTGTGCCTCGCCGAGCCGGTCATGTTCCGCACCCAAATGCGTGCCATTCTCCGCGCCGCCGCCCACGGCCCCGTGCGCATGATGTGGCCGATGATTACGTCCATTTCCGAAGTGCGCCAATGCCTTATCCATCTGGACACGGCCCAACGCCAACTGACCGAACGCGGTGAAACCTTCGGCCCGGTCAGCATCGGCTGCATGATTGAAATCCCGTCCGCCGCCATGACCGTCGGCAGCATCCTCAAGCTCGTCGACTTCGTTTCCATCGGCACCAACGACCTGATTCAATATCTCCTGTCGGTCGATCGCGGCGACGACAGCGTCAGCCACCTCTACCAACCCGGCCACCCTGCCGTCCTCAAAACGCTGCAACACATCATCCGCACCGCAAACCGCATGGAAAAAGGCGTGTCCATCTGCGGCGAAATGGCCGGCGATACCGTCTTCACCCGACTGTTGCTCGGCATGGGCCTGCGCCGCTTCTCCATGAACCCCAACAACCTGCTTTCGGTTAAAAACATCATCCTGCACAGCCACACCGGCCATCTCGAAAAACGATGCCGCCAAAATCCTGCGCTGCGAAGACCCGGAAAAAAAGCCGAAAAAAAGCTGATTAAAATCCTCAACCAAAGCGAACAGGCGGAATCACAGGCCGTCTGAATCTCCGACAAGGGCGTGTTTCGATACACGCCCTTTTTATTCGTCCCCATTTTTGGGTTTATGCCAGATTCTCCCTCAAGCCCTCTTCTTCCCTATTTCGCCATTTCAAAAACCAACCTTTTTTTCACTTTTCCCAAACACTGCTTACAGGCCGTCTGAAAAAAATATAGGGCGCAAGTGAAATAAAACTTTTATGCTCACATCAAAGGCCGTCTGAACCCTGATTGCAAGGTTTCAGACGGCCTTGTTTCTCAACCGAAATACCTTTTTATTTTTTTGCAATAAAAAACCCTTTACCTATCCATTCCAGCTACTGCCCACTATGGCTTTTAGACACCCATATCATTCCTTTTTACACCCTAAGTCCCTCATATAAACACTATCCCTTTCGTTTTAATGATGAAACTTTTTATTTCGAAAATATGTCTACTCACTCGTTTCACTTGAAAAAAAGATTCAATACCTTGTAAACTTTATAAAAAGATAATGGTTATCATCATATTTTAAAGGAATAATTTCATGAGATTTACGCAACTTTCTGCTTTGATTGCCGCCGCCGCTTTATCAGTCGGCTCCGTATCCGCTTTTGCCAAACCCGTTCAGCTGACCGATACCGTCGGCCGTAAGGTAACTGTCGACCTGCCTGCCAAAGCGCGTGGTGTTTGGGCTTCTACTACCAAGACTACATGGCCATCGGCGGCAAAACCGCGCTGGACAACGTCGTTGGTTTTTCCAAAGCAGTTTGGGCCGACTGGGCACCACCAAGCTGGGCGGCATTCAGCAAAGCCGTGCCTAAACTGAATCAGCTGACCGACGTGGGCGAAGTGGAAGTCGGCACTTTTTCGATTGAGAAAGTATTGGCGCTGAAACCCGATTTGCTGGTTTTTGGCCGAATGGCAATACAAGGCTTTGGGTTCCGATCTCGACCGCATCAACAAAGCCGGCATCCCCATCGTCGTGTTGGACTACAACGCGCAAACGGTAGCCAAACACGTTCAATCGACCAAAGCTCATCGGCACATTGACCGGCCAGCAGCAAAAAGCCGACAAACTGGCGGCAGACTACAAACGCGTTGCCGACACCATCCAGGCGCGCGTGAAAAAAGCCAACCTGCCCAAGCCTAAAGTCTATATCGAGTTCGGCAACAAAGGCCCTGCCGAACACAGCGTTACCTTCGGCAAGAGCATGTGGGGTTCGATGGCGACACTGGTCGGCGGTAACAATATCGCCGCTTCTTCGGTCGAATTCTACGGCCCGATCAATCCCTGAAAAAGTCCTCGCCGCCAAACCCGACGTGATCGTGATTACCGGCCGCGAAACCGAATTGAAGAAAAAAACCCCTGCCGCCATGGTGATGGGCTGGGGCATTCCGAAAAGCCGAAGCGGAAAAAAACGCTTGGCAGGCTTTTTGCCAAACGCGCCGGCTGGGCCAACCTGCCTGCGATTAAAAAAACAACCGCCTCTACGCCGCCTACCACGCTAACTCGCGCACGCTGTCCGACAGCGCGTCGATTCAGTTTATGGCCAAAGCGATTTATCCGCAGTTGTTTAAGGATTTCAACCCTGAGAAAGACCTATCTGGACTTCTACCGCCAAAACCTGCCTGTTGTACCAAATGGTACGTTCTACCTCTATCCGAAAGGACAATAAGGTAGTTTAGATTTTCAGACGGCCTTTTTAAATCGGAAGGCCGTCTGAAATTTTTGCGGAAGAAAAAAAGGCAAACCCTGTTTCTCCCCTTTTCATCAACACTCTTTTTAAAGGTTTGAAACATGAATGATTCGGTTGTCGCCGAGATTGTGAAAAACCAGCGCAAGTTGGAAGGCAAGCGTTGGTTGATTGTGTTGATGTTTTTTTAATCATCGCGGCGGTCAGTTTTCTATTCGACATCGCCACCGGCCCGGCGATGACGGACACGCTGCCCTGTCGGCGAAGTGGTCAATGTTTTGCTGGGCAAACCCGAAGTCGATGAAATGAACCGCCTGATTGTGATGGATTTGCGCCTGCCGATTGCGGTGATGGCGCTGGTGGTCGGCGCGGCTTTGGGTGTCGGCGGTGCGGAAATTCAAACGCTCCTGAACAACCCGATGGCCAGCCCTTATACGCTGGGCTTGGCGGCGGCGGCAGGGTTTGGGCGCGTCGGCGGTGATTGCGTTCGGCGGTTTCGGGCTGCCTGAAACGGTCGCCGTTCCCCATCGGCGCGTTTGTGATGACCATGCTGGCTTCGGGCATCTTGTTTCTGTTTGCCTCGGCGCGCCGCTTCAATTCGGCGATGTTGGTGCTGGTGGGGATTGCGCTGTTGTTCCTGTTTCAGTCGATTTTGTCGCTGATTCAGTTTATCGCCGCGCCTGAGATTTCGCAGCAGATTCTGTTTTGGCTGTTCGGCAGCCTGACCAAGGCGACTTGGGAAACAGTCATCGTTACGGCGGCGGTTACGGCGGTATGCGTGTTTCTGCTTTCGCGCGATGTGTGGAAGCTGACCGCGCTGCGCTTGGGCGAAGAACGCGCCGTCGGACTGGGCATCAATCTGCAATTTTTGCGCCTGAAAACGCTGGTGTTGGTGGCGGTAATGACGGCGACGGCCATCAGTTTTGTCGGCGTCATCGGCTTTATCGGCTTGGTTGCGCCGCATGTGGCGCGGATTCTTTTGGGCGAAGACCAACGTTTCTTCCTGCCCGGCGCGATGCTGGCGGGGGCGGCGTTTTTGTCGGTGGCCAGCGTGTTGTCCAAGGTGATTATCCCCGGCGCGCTGTTTCCGGTGGGGATTGTTACGTCGTTTGTCGGCGTGCCGTTCTTCTTCTGGATTGTATTAACGAAACGATAGGCCGTCTGAAATGTTGAAAACTTGAAAACGTACATATCCGGCGCGGCGATTATGTGGTCGCCGACAATATCGATTTGACGCTGGAACAAGGCAAAGTCTATTCCGTGCTCGGCCCGAACGGCACGGGCAAATCCTCGCTGATGAAAAACGATTTTTCGGCGAAGTGGCGCACAAAGGCACCATCCGCTACGGCGACGAAGTGTTGAGCAAAAATCCACCTGCAAAGCTGGCGCAAACGCATAGGCTATATGCCGCAGGACACTGCCGCCGAAGCCTCGCTGACCGCGCTGGAAGTCGTGTTGCTCGGCCGCATGGACGCGCTGCACATGCACGTCGGCGACGAACTGCTGCACGAAGCCGCAAGTATCATGGCGGAGCTGGGCATCGGCCATCTGGCGCACCGCGACGTCATGCGGCTTTCCGGCGGACAGCGGCAGCTCGTGATGTTTGCCCAAGTCATGCTGCGCCGTCCCCGAAATCCTGATGCTGGACGAACCGGTCAGCGCGCTGGATATGCACCATCAGCTCAATCTTTTGGAGCGCGTGGTGCAATACACGCACGAACACAATCTGGTTACGCTGATGGTCTTGCACGATTTGAGCCTCGCCGCGCAGTTTTCAGACGGCGTGATTCTGCTCGGCGAAGGCAAAGTACAGGCGCAGGGCGCGCCGCAGGACGTGTTGCAGGCGGACATGATCGGCAGATTGTACAAAGTGGACATCGAGCTTTTGTACGACAGCAAAGGCCTGCCCGTTATCCGCCCGATGCGGAAGAGTGCGTAACTTAACCGCTCCTGCAAATGTCGGATTTGAGCATCCGGCCTGCAAACTCCCTGCAACTTATCCCTCTCCCTGCGGGAGAGGGGTTAGGGAGAGGGCTTAGCCCTCTCTCGACTCATCAGCCCGCCCCATATTTTTTTATCCTTAGAAAGGACTTTCTCCATGAAAAAAATCCCTCTTCCTCCTGATGCTGACCGCTTCCCTTAGCGCATACGCCGCCAACCACGAAGTCAAAATGCTCGACAACGGCAAAGACGGCAGCATGGTGTTCGAGCCCGGCTACGTCAACGCCAAAGTCGGCGACACTGTTACCTTCAAAGCCGCCAACAGCGGCCACTGGGTACAAAGCAAAGCCCTGCCCGACGGCGTTGCTGACTTCCTCTCCGAAGACGGCAAAGACTTCACGCTCAAAGCTCGACAAAGAAGGCGTGTACGTCATACCTGCCCGCCGCACCGCATGATGAACATGAGCGGCGTGATTCAGGTCGGCAAACCGGTGAACAAAGCCAAAGCACAAGCCGTTGTCGATGAAATGGAAAACCGCGCCATGCAAAGCAAAGGCCGTCTGAAAAAAATACATGGCGCAAGTGAAGTAAACGCGTTTTATGCTCAGCATTAAAGGCCGTCTGAAACCTTTCAGACGGCCTGTTTTCTGCGTAAAACACGCATCAAAGCTATATCTTCCGTTTCAGTTTCCGATAAAATAGGCCTATTCCGACACAAGACCCGTAAGCATGATACGCCGCCTTTACGCCACGCTGTGGCACCTCGCCCCTTCCTGATCCGCCGCCACCTGCGCCGCCGCGCCCTCAAATCCCCAGCCTATCTCGAGCATTGGGACGAGCGTTTCGGGCAGGCGTATCCCAATCCCGTACAACGCCCGATTTGGATACACGCCGTATCCGTCGGCGAAACGCGTGCGGCCGAACCCTTTAGTCCAGGCATTGCGCCGCCATTTTTCCCGACTCGCCGTTTTCTGATTACCCAAATGACGCCGACCGGCCGCGCCACCGCGCAATCCCTGTTCCCCGATGCGCAATGCCGTTACCTGCCCTACGACAAATCCGAATGGGTCGCCCGATTTTTAGCCGAACACCGCCCCATCTGCGGCATTTTGATGGAAACCGAAATCTGGCCCAACCTGATGCACGGCTGCAAAGAAGCAGGCATTCCCCTCTTTTTGGCCAACGCGCGCCTCTCCGAAAAAAATCCCAACGCGGCTACCTCAAAATCCGCAAACTGGTCGAGCCTGCCATGCAGAGCCTCTCCGGCTGCTTTGCCCAAACCGCCGCCGATGCCGAACGCCTGCACCTTATCGGCGCGTCCAACGTCCACGTCTGCGGCAACACCAAATACGACATCGCGCCCCCGACGACTCGCGCCCGCTTGCCGCCGCCTTTAAAGAACGCATCGGCGCACGCGCCGTCGTCGTCTGCGCCAGCACGCGCGTGTACAAAGGCACAGACGAAGCCGAGCTGCTCCTCAAAAGCATGGCAGGGCTACCGCGGCAATGCCTTGCTGGTCATCGTACCGCGCCACCCTGAAAACTTTCAGACGGCCTACGATACCGCCAAATCGCTTGGTTATACCGTCCAAAAAAACGCAGCGACGGACAACCCGTTTCCCCGATACACAGGTTTGGATAGGCGACAGCATGGGCGAACTTGCCGCCTACTACCTCAGCGCAGACATTGCCTTCGTCGGCGGCAGCCTCGTCGATGCCGGCTGTCAAAACATCATCGAACCCATCGCCTGCCGCGTCCCCACACTCTTCGGCTACTCCAACTACAACTTCGCCCAAGCCTGCAAAGGCGCAGTCAAAGCCAAAGCCGCCGTCCGCGTCGAAACCGCCGAAGCCTGGTACAGAACCACGCGCCAATACCTCGACGACGAAACGCTGCGCCAACAGCTGATCAGCCACACCGAGCAATTCATTTCGCAACACCAAGGCGCCAGTGCCAAAATTGCCAAAAGCGATTGCAGATTGTTTGAATCAGCGTTAAACAATAAAAAACCGCCCGTTCATGACAAACAGGCGGAAACTGAAAAACAGTTTTTTGTTTTCAGCCGTTTAATTGACTAAGAGCAGGAACAGGGTTAAGATAATCCTAACGACTGTCCGCAGTCTCAGCCATGAACGACCCGTGCGAGTGGTATGTTTCATGATTGAAACCATCCTTTCTAGGGCGGTTTCAGCACAAAGCCCCACTGCAATGGGGCTTTTTTGCTACCAGCCCCGCGATAATTATACCCAAACTTCCTAAAATCATTCCAAACAAATTTCCACTAAAAAGGCCGTCTGAAACCCCAATTTTTTGGGTTTCAGACGGCCTTTTCTCAACCTACAAACTTAACGTCCTGCTTTCAACACGCGGCGTGCAAACACGAACATACCGAAAACAAAAAACGCCAAGCCCAGCCATTTTGGCGGCCGTATCCCAGTTTTCCAGGTTCAGGGCCAAAGGCGCATCCGAACCGCCGTTGGTTACGGAGAAGGCGATGATAAACGCCATAATCACACCGATCAGGCTCTCGCCGACAATCAAACCGGCGGAGAACAGCGTACCGATACGTTCCGCATTTTTCAGACGGCCTTCACGGTTTTCTTGACGGCGGGCGATGACGGATTTCAACACCGCCGCCAATACCGCGCCGATCACAATCGGCATATTCACAGACGGCGGCAGGTAAATACCCATGCCCACGGCCAATACCGGCAAAGCACGCTTGCCGCCGGAAGATTTGCGCAATGTGAAATCGACCGCGATCAACGCCACGCCGATGGCTACGCCGGTGAAAATATAATCCCATTGCAGATTGTGCGAGAAAATACCTTGGGCGATGGTGGTCATCAAAGTTGCCTGAGGCGCGGCAAGTGCTTGGGCCGCATCCATGCCTTCACGCGGCATCGCGCCGGTAAAGCCGTAGGCTTCATACAAAAGCTCCAACACAGGCGAAATCACCAATGCACCGACAACGCAGCCGACAATCAGCGCAACCTGCTGTTTCCAAGGCGTCGCTTTTACCAGATAACCCGTTTTCAAATCCTGCAGGTTGTCATTGGAAATCGAAGCTACACAAATCACAGACGCGCCGCAAAACAGCGTCAACGCCAGCAGGAATTTGCGGTTTGCCTCGTCCGCCATCAAGCCGCCAGATTCACCGACCAGCAGCAACACCAGCGAAATAATAACGATAGAGACGATGCCCACACCCGAAATCGGGCTGGAAGACGAACCGACCAAACCGGCCATATAACCGCAAGCCGCCGCCACCAAAAAAAGCCGATAATCGAAAGCCAGCAGCGTACATACGACCACCAACAGCCAAGCCAAACCGCCGGAAATATGCGAGTCGCCGATAAAGTGGAAGAAGGACACGCCCAACACCAGCATCATCGCCAACACCCAGGCAATCATCGCCTTAGGCGACAAATCCTGTTCCGTACGCTCGGTCATCTGCGCGCCGCCGAAATTGCGGAAAGACAGGCGCATACCCTCGACCATCGGTTTCATCAAAGTCAACAGCGTCCAAATAGCCGCGATACCGATCGTACCCGCGCCGATAAAACGGACCTTTTTCCTTCCACAAAGACATCGCAAAAGGAATCATCTCCATATCGGCAGGGTTGCGGAATATGCGCCGACAGATAAGGCACGGCCACACCCCAGGCAATCGAAATACCCAGCAAAATCGCAATACCGCCGGTCAGTCCGACCAGATAGCCCGCGCCCAGCAAGGCCAAAGAAAAGCCCATCGGCACTTGGAAACACCGACGCACCGCCTTTAAACCAAAAAGCTCGCGCTGTCCGCCACCACGCGCAAAACCGCTTGCGCAGAAGCTCATCAAACCGGCCAGAGCGCCGCCCGACACCAATTCCTTGATACCGCTGCCGCCTTCCTGCTGGTCCGCATCATGGTCGCCGACCTTCAAAATCTCGGCCGCCGCCACGCCTTCCGGATAAGGCAAATCGCTCTTCACCACCATCGCATAACGCAAAGGCACAGTGAAAATCACGCCCAAAAATACCGCCGGACATACACAGCAGCGTAGTCTGCCAAAACGGAAAGCCCGCCCAATAACCGGCCATCAGCAAACCCGGCAGAATAAAAATAATACTGGAGAGCGTACCCGCGGCCGAAGCCTGAGTCTGCACCATATTATTTTCCAGAATATTGCTGCCTTTAAAAAACTTCAAAACCGCCATCGAAATCACCGCAGCCGGAATCGAAGACGCAAAAGTCAGGCCCACCTTCAAGCCCAAATACACATTGGATGCCGTAAAAATCACCGTAATCAACGCGCCGAGTATCATCCCCCGCAGCGTCAGTTCACGGAAACTCGCATAAGGATCAACCGCCTGTTTCATAAAAATCTTCCTGTATCAGGTAAACAATCAAATCAAAACTTTTCAGACGGCCTTTTGATACATCCATCAGGCCGTCTGAAAAGCCTCTCTTTACCATTTTAATGAACTATCCGATTACACGCAAAAGCCCTATTTATTTTCATTTGACGCCAAACAATAAAATCATATCGATACAGACGTTTGGGGCAGTTTGACGGTTTCAGGTAGAATAACGCCAAATTCATCAACCGTTCAGAAAGCCGCCGCCATGTATTCACTCGTCCGCCCTATCCTGTTCCGTTTCGATGCAGAAAAGGCCCATCATTTCACGCTCAACAGTTTGCGTTCTATCGAAAAACTCGGCCTGCTGCCCAAAGTGGACAGCCACACCCGGCCAACCGAGCTGATGGGTTTGCAGCTGCCCAATCCGGTCGGCTTGGCGGCAGGTTTGGACAAAAACGGCGAGTGCATCGATGCGTTTGCCGCACTGGGTTTCGGCTTTGTCGAAATCGGCACGGTAACGCCCAAGCCGCAGCCGGGCAATCCGCAGCCGCGCCTTTTCCGCGTTCCCGAACACCAAGGCATCATCAACCGCATGGGTTTCAACAACCACGGCATCGACGCAATGATCCGCAACATTGAAAACAGCCGTTTTAAAGGCATTTTGGGCATCAACATCGGCAAAAATGCCGTTACGCCGATTGAAAATGCGGCCGACGATTATCTGATTTGCTTGGAAAAAGCCTACGCCCACGCGAGCTACATCACGGTCAATATTTCCTCCCCCAATACGAAAAACCTGCGCGCCTTGCAGGGCGGCGACGAATTGAGCGCATTGTTGGAAGCCTTGAAAAACAAACAGGCGCAACTGGCGGCCGCGCATGGCAAATATGTGCCGCTGGCGGTCAAAATCGCGCCGGATTTGGACGAAGCGCAAATCGACGACATCGCCCATGTGGTCAAATCCGTGGAAATGGACGGCATCATCGCCACCAACACGACCATCGACAAATCAAGCTTGGGCAGCCATCCGCTCGCAGGCGAACAAGGCGGCTTGAGCGGCTTGCCCGTACGCGAGAAAAGCAATCAGGTGTTGAAACTTTTGGCGGAACGCATTGACGGCAAGCTGCCGATTATCGGCGTCGGCGGCATCATGAACGGCGCGGACGCGGCAGAAAAAATCCGCTTGGGCGCCAGTGCGGTTCAGGTGTACAGCGGTTTGATTTATCGCGGCCCTGAATTGATTAAAGAGTGTTTGGCTGCGTTGAAATAATACTTTCCCAAAAAAATAAGGCCGTCTGAAATCTTTCAGACGGCCTTTTGATATGCTTTCATTCTTCAAACAGATTGCCTTGTGCCAATAAGGTTTTGACTGGTGCGAAATCGCGGCGGTGTTCCGGCAAGACGCCGTATTGTTTCAATGCGGCCAAATGTTGCGCCGTGCCGTAGCCTTTGTGCCGGTCAAACCCATATTGCGGATAGCGTTTCGCCAATTCATACATTTCCGCATCACGCGCGGTTTTGGCCAAAACCGAAGCGGCGGAAATTTCGATGATTTTGCTGTCGCCTTTGACCACGGCTTCGGCAGGGACATTCAAATCTTTCGGCACGCGGTTGCCGTCTATCCACACTTTGTCGGGAGTAACCGACAGCCCCTCGATGGCGCGCTTCATCGCGGCCATGGTTGCGTGCAGGATGTTCAGTTGCAGGATTTCGTCGGGATCGGCAAAGGCAATGCTCCACGCAACCGCCTGTTCCTTAATCATCTGCGCCAACATATCGCGCTTTTTTTCGCTCAGTTTTTTTTGAGTCGGTCAAACCCGGCAGGTCAAAATGTTCCGGCAAAATCACTGCCGCCGCAAATACGCTGCCGACCAAAGGGCCGCGTCCCGCTTCATCCACGCCTGCGCTTAAAACCGTCGCCATTTCTTCACCGCCTGTCTGATTCAAAGCCGCCATTATATCCGCTTGCGGCAGAGAAAATTCTGCAATAGGACAAAGCCGTTTGAGAGCGGTTCAAATTTCATCTGCTTTTACCAATCAGTTATAATTTACATCCCCACATACCCATACGTCTTACAACATGCCTGCCCAATCCGAACGCCTCCATTTTTCCGAACGCTGGCTCAACGCCTACGAACGCTACCGCTATCGCCGCCATATCCACGCCTTCCGCCTCGGCTTGGCGATCGTATTTTCCACCCTGTTGGCCAAAGTCTTCCACCTGCAACACGGCGAGTGGATCGGCATGACCGTCTTTGTCGTCCTCGGCATGCTGCAATTCCAAGGCGCGATTTACTCCAAAGCGGTCGAACGCATGCTCGGCACGGCCATCGGTTTGGGTGTCGGGTTGGCCGTTTTATGGTTGAACCAGCATTATTTGCAAGACGGCGTTTTCTTCTATCTGATTATCGGTGCTGCCAGCGCGGTGGCCGGTTGGTCGGCGGTCGGCAAAAACGGCTATGTCGCCATGCTTGCCGGTTTGACCATGTGCATGCTCATCGGCGACAGCAGCCACCACTGGCTCGACAGCGGCCTGATGCGCGCCATGAACGTTTTGATTGGTGCCACCATCGCCATTGCCGCCGCCAAACTTCTGCCCCTGCGCTCCACACTCATGTGGCGCTTCATGCTTGCCGACAACCTCACCGACTGCGCCAAAATGATTGCCGAAATCAGCAACGGCAAGCGCATGACGCGCGAGCGTTTGGAGCAAAACATGATTAAAATGCGCAAAATCAACGCCCGCATGGTCAAAAGCCGCAGCCATCTGGCCGCCACATCCGGCGAAAGCCACATCAGCAACAATATGATGGAAGCCATGCAGCATGCCCACCGCAAAATCGTCAACACCACCGAGCTGCTCCTGACCACCGCCGCCAAACTGCGCGCGCCCACGCTCAACGAAAGCGAAATCCGCCTGCTCGACCGCCATTTCAACCAACTCCAACGCGAACTGCGCCTGACCGTCCGCCTCATCAAAGGCCACTACGCCCGCCGTATCCGCATCGATACTTCGCTCAATACCGAACTAAGCAAACCGGCCGCCCGCCTGCATTACGACTGGCAAGGCTTCCTCTGGCTCAGCACCAATATGCGTAACGAAATCGCCGCATTGGTGATCCTGTTGCAACGTTCGCGCAATAAATGGTTGGACAAAAAAGAATTGCAACGCCTCAAAGAACACCTGCGCAACGACAACAAGCCCAAATCGGAAGAGGCCGTCTGAAAAAAGGCCTGTCGTATTTTTACCCAAACCCCACCGCAAGACAGCAAAAGGCCGTCTGAAACCCAATGGTTCAGACGGCCTTTCAATCAATCCAAGCAACAATAAATGCCGCATAAAGCAAAATCCCCTGCGATTGCAGGGGATTTTTATATTTGGTTGCGGGAGCAGGATTCGAACCTACGACCTTCGGGTTATGAGCCCGACGAGCTACCATGCTGCTCCATCCCGCGTCAGAAGTTGTAACTATACGGAAAGACGGAGTCGCTGTCAAGCGTTTTTGACAGAAAATGCGAAAAACGCCGCTTTACAAAAAACCATCCGCATGGTTTAATTTTTCGTTAATAAAGAAACAGGGGTGCTGCTTTCAAACCGAGCGGCTGAGAAATACCCTTTACACCCGAACAGGATAATACCTGCGTGGGGAGTTTCGGCAAATGTGTTTTTAGACGGTTGATTGAAGATATCCAAAGACCGTCTGAAAAAAGCAATGCTCCTGTTTCCATTTCATAACCGAGAAACAGGAGCAATTTTTTATGACTACCGCTAAAAAAACCGGCGATGAGGCGCGCCGTCTTTCCGACTTGAGCGAAGACATCGGCATCCGCTTCCAATATCCCAACTCCGACCGCGTCTATATCCCAGGCAGCCGCGCCGACATCCGCGTACCTTTGCGCGAAATCCGTCAGGACGACACCTACACGGCGCAAGGTACGGAAGCTAATCCGCCGATCCCGGTGTACGACACCAGCGGCGCATACGGCGATCCGGCGGCGCACATCGACCTAAAACAAGGGCTGCCGCACGTCCGCACCGCATGGCTGGATGAACGCGGCGATACCGAAATCCTGCCCAAGCTTTCCAGCGAATACGGCACCGAACGCGCGCACGATCCGAAAACCGCCCATCTTCGCTTCAACCAAATCACCCGTCCGCGCCGCGCCAAAAGCAGGCCGCAATGTAACCCAGCTCCACTACGCCCGCCAAGGCATCATCACGCCGGAGATGGAGTTTGTCGCCATACGCGAACGCATGAAGCTGGACGAACTTTTCAGACGGCCTGAATACGCCAAGCTCTTGAAACAACACGCAGGGCAAAGTTTCGGCGCGAATATCCCGACCCATCCCCGACCAAATCACGCCCGAATTTGTGCGCCAAGAAATCGCCGCCGGACGCGCGATTATCCCTGCCAACATCAACCACCCCGAACTCGAACCGATGATTATCGGCCGCAACTTCCGCGTCAAAATCAACGGCAACTTGGGCAACTCCGCGGTCACCTCCAGCCTGACCGAAGAAGTCGAAAAAATGGTATGGTCGCTGCGTTGGGGCGCGGACACGATTATGGACTTATCCACAGGCGCGCACATCCACGAAACGCGCGAATGGATTATCCGCAACGCGCCCGTCCCCATCGGTACCGTGCCGATTTACCAAGCTTTGGAAAAAACCGGCGGCATCGCCGAAGACCTGACTTGGGATTTGGTGCGCGACACCTTAATCGAGCAGGCAGAACAAGGCGTGGACTATTTCACCCTGCACGCAGGCGTATTGCTGCGCTATGTGCCGATGACGGCCGACCGCCTCACCGGCATCGTATCGCGCGGCGGTTCCATCATGGCGAAATGGTGCCTCGCCCATCATCAGGAAAACTTCCTCTACACGCACTTTCGACGAAATCTGCGAAATCATGAAAGCCTACGACGTGTCGTTCAGCCTCGGCGACGGCCTGCGCCCCGGCTGCATTGCCGATGCCAACGACGAATCCCAATTCGCCGAGCTGCACACTTTGGGCGAATTGACCGCCAAAGCGTGGGAGCATGACGTCCAAGTGATGATCGAAGGCCCCGGCCATGTACCGTTGCAACGCGTGAAAGAAAACATGACCGAAGAGCTGCAACACTGCTTTGAAGCGCCTTTCTACACACTCGGCCCGCTCGTTACCGACATCGCCCCCGGCTACGACCACATCACCTCGGGCATAGGCGCGACCAATATCGGCTGGTACGGCACAGCCATGCTCTGCTACGTTACCCCGAAAGAGCATCTCGGCCTGCCCGACAAAGAAGACGTGCGCACCGGCATCATCACCTACAAACTCGCCGCCCACGCCGCCGACCTCGCCAAAGGCTGGCCGGGCGCACAGTTGCGCGACAACGCCCTGAGCAAAGCGCGTTTCGAGTTTCGATGGCGCGACCAATTCCGCCTCAGCCTCGACCCCGAACGCGCCGAGAGCTTCCACGACGAAACCCTGCCCGCCGAAGGCGCAAAAATCGCCCACTTCTGCTCAATGTGCGGCCCCAAATTCTGCTCGATGAAAATCACGCAGGAAGTGCGCGACTACGCCGACAAGCAAAAAGCCCAACGGCAGGGCATGGAAGAAAAAGCGATTGAGTTCGTCAAAAAAGGAGCGAAGCTTTACAGTTAAAACGTAAAACGAGAAAAGGCCGTCTGAAAATGTTTCAGACGGCCTTTTTAGCGAATAGCCTTTAAGCCAAGCAATACGCCCTCCGGCTGCTTATTTTTCCACTCTGCGGAAATGGTGTGGACGGAAGCCAAGCGCAGCGAGGGAAACGAAGTAGAGACCGCCGCCTAAGGCAATCAGGACGCAGAGTTGGCCTGCTTTTTTAAAGCCGCCGACGTGTACCCATTCAAACGGCAGATAATATTGCGCCAGCCACAAACCGCCGCCCATGACGACCAAAGAGATGACCATTTTGACCAAAAACGCTGCCCAACCTTTACCGGGGCGGTAGATGCCGTGTTTGCGCAAAAGGAAAAACAGCAAACCTGCATTCAGACACGCGCCCAAACCGATAGCGAGGGACAGGCCGACGTGTTTTAGTGGAGAAATGAAGGCAAGGTTCATCAACTGCGTGCAAATCAGCGTGAAAATAGCGACTTTAACGGGGGTTTTGATGTTTTGGTGCGCGTAGAAGCCGGGTGCCAATACTTTAATCATAATCAGCCCGATCAAGCCGAAGGAATAGGCAATCAGCGCGTGTTGGGTCATTTGCGCGTCGTGCAGCGTAAATTCACGGTACATGAACAAGGTCGTAACCAGAGGGAAAGACAACACGGCAAGGCCGACGGCGGCAGGCAGGGTCAGTAGCATACACAGGCGCAAACCCCAGTCGAGCAGGCCGGAAAACTGCTCGGTATCCTGACTGGCGGCATGTTTGGACAAGGTAGGCAGCAAGATTGTACCGAGCGCCACACCCAAAACGCCGGTCGGCAATTCCATCAGTCGGTCGGCATAATACATCCATGACACGCTGCCGGACTGCAAAAATGAGGCAAAAATGGTGTTGATGACCAAGGAAATCTGCGCCACGCTCACGCCCAAAATAGCCGGCGCCATCTGTTTCATTACGCGGTTGACCGCTACGTCTTTAAAGCTGAGTTTGGGCATTTTCAAGAAGCCCAGTTTCGCCAACCAAGGCAGTTGGAACACCAGCTGCAACACGCCGCCGACAAATACCGCCCACGCCAAAGCCATAACAGGCGGATCGAAATATGGTACAAAAAACAGGGAAAAGACGATAAAGGAAATGTTCAAAAATGTCGGCGTAAAGGCGGGAATGCCGAATTTATGATAGGAGTTGAGTATCGAGCCGACAAAAGAGGATAGTGAAATCAAAAAGATATAAGGAAACGTCACCCGCAGCAGGTCTATGGAGAGCTGAAACTTATCGGCTTCTTTGGCAAAACCGGGCGCGGAAACATAAATCACCCACGGCGCGGCAAGTATGCCCAGCGCAGTAACGATGACCAGCACAAACGACAGCATGCCGGCCACATGACGCACAAACGCCTGCGTGGCTTCGGGCGAGCGGGTTTCTTTGTATTCCGCCAAAATCGGTACGAAGGCTTGGGCAAATGCGCCCTCTGCAAACACTCGCCGCAGCAGGTTGGGCAGTTTGAACGCGACAAAAAACGCATCCGTCGCCATGCCTGCACCAAACGCACGGGCGATAATCGTATCGCGCACAAAACCCAAAATGCGCGACACCATCGTCAGGCTGCCAACCTTGGCCAAGGCTCCCAATAAATTCATGTATTTTCCTTACTTGTCTTTCAGGCCGTCTGAAAATCCGGCTTCTTCCAATACTGCGGCCGCTGCCAATGCCGCCGTATCTTTTTTTCAACAGCAGATGCAAGGCGTGGAAATCCTGTTCCAATGCGGCCACAGCCTCAGGGCGGTCATACCAGTCTGCCACGGCCTGCGCCAGTTTTTCAGGGACGGCATCGTGTTGCAGCAACTCGGGAACGGCGGCTTTACCCAACAGAATATTGGGCAAACCGACATGCGGCACTTTGATTTTGTTTTTCACATACGCATAAGTCAGCGGCGAAATTTTGTAGCTGATAACCATAGGCCGCTTGCACAAGGCCACTTCCAAAGTCGCCGTACCGCTGGTGACCAATACCACGTCGGCAGCGGTGCAAACCGTATCCGACTGCTTGTCGGTCAACGTGATGGGAAGGGCGGCGAACTCAGGCTGCGCCAAAATTTCGCTAATGCGTTTGCGCGTTGCGGCCGTCGCTACAGGCAGCAAAAACTGTGCCTGCGGATAACGTTTCAGCAGCAATACGGCCGTCTGAAAAAACACCGCCGCCATGTAATCGATTTCGCTCACACGGCTGCCGGGCAAGATGGCAAACACGGGCACGTCCGCATGCACGCCCAGCTTCTGCCGTGCCGCCGCCCTATCCGCTTCCACCGGCATGGTTTGCGCCATCGGATGGCCGACAAACTCGGCCTTGCCTCCGGCATCGATATAAAGCTGCGGCTCCATCGGAAACAGGCACAACACGCGGTTGACCTGATGCACGATTTTATTGACCCGCTCGCGCCGCCACGCCCAAACTGACGGGCTGACGTAATGAATAGTATGAATACCTGCCTGCTTGAGTTTTTCCGCCACGCCGAGATTAAAGTCCGGCGCATCGATGCCGATAAACACATCTGGCTTGAGGCGGAGCAAATCGTTCACCAGCCCTTTGCGGATTTTCAAAATCTGCGGCAGACGTTTGATGACCTCAACAAAACCGCGCACCGCCAGCTTTTCCTGATCGTACAAACTCTCAAAACCCTCCGCCTTCATGCGCTCGCCGCCGATGCCGGTAAACCGCGCATTCGGGCAACGCGCCTTAATGGCACGGATTAAGTGTGCGCCGAGCAAGTCGCCGGAAGCTTCGCCTACGCTGATGGCGATAAGGGGGGAAGGATTGGGGGTCATGTGTTATTGAGGTTTGGAAGCTAAAAGATTTTGTGGCAGACATTTGCCCGCCCGTTTTCAGACGGCATCAGCGGCAAACGGACAGGAAACCTGCCTACTGTGCAGATTTTTGCAATCCAAAGGCCGTCTGAAAAAGTTTCAGACGGCCTTCAATCCATCAATCAACGGATAATGCCGCGTGTGGATTGTGCAAAAAAGTCTTTAAATACAGCCAATTCGCTTTGGGTTTCGGCGCGTTTCAGAATGTCTGCCTTGGCCTCTTCAAACGGAATGCCGCGATGGTAAATGGTTTTATACACATCTTTGACGGAGGCAATCTGTTCGGCAGTGAAACCATTGCGGCGCATACCTTCGCTGTTGAGGCCGGCCGGTTCGGCGCGGTAGCCTGCAGCCATAAAGTACGGCGGTACATCTTTGTGTACGCCGGCGGCAAACGCGGTCATGGCGTAGTCGCCGATTTGGCAGAACTGGAACACCAGCGTGTAGCCGCCCAAGACAACGTAGTCGCCGATGGTAACGTGGCCTGCGAGTGAGGCGTTGTTGGCGAAGATGGTATGGTTGCCGACCACGCAGTCATGGGCGAGGTGGCAGTAGGCCATAATCCAGTTGTCGTCGCCGATACGGGTTTCGCCGATGCCGGTAACCGTACCGAGGTTGAACGTCGTAAATTCGCGGATGGTGTTGCCGTTGCCGATAATCAGCTTGGTCGGCTCATCGCGGTATTTTTTGTCCTGCGGAATTTCGCCGAGGCTGGCAAATTGGAAATGCGGTTGTTTTCACCGATGGTCGTATGGCCGTTGATGACGACGTGCGGGCCAATTTCGGTATTCGCACCGATTTGCACATTGGGGCCGATGATGCTGTACGGGCCGACTTTGACGCTGGAGTCGAGTTCGGCTTTAGGGTCGATGACGGCGGTCGGATGGATAAGGGTCATGCTGTCTCCTTGCTGTCTGATACAGGTATTGCCTGCAAGATGCCGTCTGAACTTTCAGATGGCCTGTCCCATTCTTACACCACGCGTTTGGCGCACATAATCACGGCTTCAACGGCAACTTGGCCGTCGACTTTGGCAACGGCGTTGAATTTGCCGATACCGCGTTTGTTGGTCAACAGCTCGACTTCAAAAACCAGTTGGTCGCCGGGAATAACTTGGCGTTTGAAACGGGCGTCGTCGATACCGGCGAAGAAGAAGAATTCGTTTTCTTTGCGGCCGCCTTCGCTGAGGATGGCGAGTGTGCCGCACGCTTGCGCCATGGCTTCGATAATCAGTACGCCGGGCATCACGGGCAGGTCGGGAAAGTGGCCTTGGAACTGCGGCTCGTTCATGGTGACGTTTTTAATCGCAGTCAGGGTTTTCATCGGTTCGAACGCAGTAATGCGGTCGAGTTGCAAAAACGGATAACGGTGTGGGATAAGTTTTTGAATGTCTTTGGCTTCGATCGGGAGTTGTACGTCCATGATGTTCGTCTTTCCTTGTTTGTATTGGGTTTAAACGTATTCGGATGCGGGGGCGCGGACTGTTTGCGCCGCCTTTAGGCTTCGTCGCTGTCGGCAAGCTGTTTTTCCAGCGTTTTGAGGCGTTTGTTCATTTCGCTCAAACGGTGGATATAAACGGCATTGCGCGCCCAGTCTTTGTAGCCCGACATCGGGAAAAATACCGGCCAGATGCTGGCCGCTTTCGGTAATGCTGTGGGTAACGGATGTCCCGCCGCCGATGGTGGTTTTATCGGCGATTTCGATGTGTCCGACCGTGCCGACGCCGCCGCCGATAATACAATAATTGCCGATGGTGACGCTGCCGGAAATGCCGGTTTTGGCGGCGATAACGGTGTGCGAACCGATTTTGCAGTTGTGGCCGATTTGGACTTGGTTGTCGATTTTGGTGCCGTTGCCGACGGTTGTGTCGCTCATTGCGCCACGGTCGATGTTGGTATTTGAACCGATTTCCACATCATCACCCAACGTGACTGCGCCGGTTTGCGGAATTTTTAAACCATGAATCGCCGGCAAAGGCCAAGCCGAAACCGTCCGCACCGATGACAGCACCACTGTGGATTTCGACACGGTTGCCCAAAGTGCAGCCGTAATAGATGACGGAGTTGGGATGCAACACGACTTCATCGCCCAACGTGCAATCGTGTTGAACAACGGCATTGGCCAAAATACGGCAGCCTTCGCCTAATACGGCATTCGCGCCGATATAGGCATTCGCGCCGATTTCGCAGCTTGCCGGTACTTTGGCGCTAGCCTCGACAACGGCGGTCGGATGTACACCGCCCTGTGCTTTGACAATCGGCGAGAACAATCGTGCCACTTTGGCAAAATAAAGATAAGGGTCGGCAGCCACAATCAGGTTGCGGCCTGCAAATTCGTCCGCGGCTTTTCGGAGACACAATCACTGCGCCTGCCTGGCTGTCGTGTACTTCGGCTTTGTATTTCGGATTGGCCAAAAAGCTGATGTGTTCCGCCTGAGCCTGGTCCAACGGGCGGACGGCGGTAATGGCGATGTCTTCGCCTTTCCATTCGCCGCCGAGTTGGGAAACGATTTGGGACAGGGTGTATGCTTGTGAAGTCATGATAATCTGCCGTCAAGATGTCAGGCCGTCTGAAAGCTGCCGGTTTGGGTTTCAGACGGCCTTAGGTTTGTCTGTATGGTTACATTCGCTGCAGAGCAGGGTTAGTGTGCGTTTAGGGCTTTGATAACGCTGTCGGTAATGTCGTAGCGGCCGTTGACGTAAATCACGTCCTGCAAAATGAAGTCGTAACCTTCGCGCTTAGCCAAATCGACGATGACGCGGTTGGCATTTTGCTGGAGCGCGGCGAATTCTTCATTGCGGCGCAGGTTGTAGTCTTCTGCCAACTCGGTCTGCTGCTTGCGGAATTTCTGTACCAGATTGCGCCATTTTTGGGTTTCCGCTTCCCTTTGGCTGTCGCTGAGCTTGTCGCCGCTCAGTTTTCGCTCCAAAGCCTCGCCTTCCTGCTGCAGCTTTTGCAAGGCGGTTTGACGGCTTTTGAACTCTTTTTCCAAAGTCATCTGAATGTTTTGCGCCTGCTTGGATTCCTGATAAACGCGCTCGGTATTGATAAAACCGATTTTCTGCACGCCATCCGCCGCCGCTTGCGGCAACAGCACGAAACCCGGCAGGGCTACGGCGAGGACACGGAGAGTGTCGGCTATTTTACTCATGATAAAAATCCTTGCTTGAAAACAAACGGGCGGTTTGCAATAAGCTTGCCGCCAATCTGCCATGAGGCCGTCTGAAACGGACAAACCCGGTTTCAGACGGCCTAAACATCATCAGAATGTCGTACCGAGTTGGAATTGGAAGCGTTGGATTTCGTCGCCTTCTTTTTTCTTAATCGGATAAGCATAACTGAACTTCATCGGACCCAGCGGAGAGAGCCAGGTCACGGCAGCACCGGCTGAGTAGCGCAATTCGTTTTTGAATGTCGATTTGTGCGTTGTGCCTACGCCATACACGTTTTGGAGTGCGCCATTGGTGTAATAAGTATTGCTGTTGCTGTCGCTGTAGGTTTTGTCATCCCACACGCTGCCCGCATCGGCAAACAGGCTCAGACGGACGGTACGCGAATCTTTAATGCCCGGCATCGGGAAGAGCAACTCTGCGGAGACGTTGGCTTTTTTGTTACCGCCGTAGCTGATTTTCTCGCCGTATTCGTCATAGACTTTCGGGCCCAGCGTACCGCTTTCAAAGCCGCGGACGGAGCCTAAGCCGCCGCCGTAGAAGTTTTCAAAGAACGGCATGGTTTTGGTTTTGCCGTAGCCGTTGCCATAACCGACTTCGCCACCCAGCATCAGCGTGAAATCTTTGCTCAACGGGAAGAACCAAGTTTGGTTGTGGGTCAGGGTGTAGTATTGCAGGTCACTGCCCGGCAGTGCGATTTCGCCGTTTACGCCGGTCAGATAACCGCGGGTCGGCCACAAGGCATTGTCGGTTTTGTTGCGACCCCAGCCGATGGTACCTTTGTACAACCAGCCTTTGAAGTTACCCACGCCTCTGTCACCTTTGCCGTATTGTTTGATAAAGTCGGCATAGCGTTTAGGCGCGCCTTTGTAGGTGTTCACGGTCAGACGCTCTGCGGCCAAACCGAAGTTCACACGGTCATACTCGGTAACCGGAATACCGATACGCAAACCGCCGCCGAAAGTCGTGGTTTTATACTGTTTCGCGCTGGAAGAAGCTTTACGCGGGTCGTAAGTCTTGCCGTAAAGGTCGTAGCCCAAGCTTACGCCGTCAGGTGTGAAGTATGGGTCGGTAAACGACAATGATCCGTTTACTGTGGTTTTACTGCGGGAAGCGCGCAGTGCAACGGATTTACCCGTACCGAACAGGTTGTCTTGAGCCACACCGGCAGACATCACCAAACCGGTATCCTGAACCCAACCTGCGCTCAAGTCGAGCGAGCCGGTAGAACGTTCGGTCAGGCTCATGTTCAGGTCAACTTGGTCAGGCGTATTGGCCACAGGAACCGCATCAAATTGAACGTTGTCGAAGTAGCCCAACAACTCAACGCGCTCTTTAGAACGTTGCAGTTTGGCAGAGTCGTAAGGCGCCGATTCCATTTGGCGCAACTCGCGGCGGATGACTTCGTCACGGGTTTTGTTGTTGCCGGTAATGTTGATTTCGTTCACATAGATTTTGCGGCCCGGTTGAACGGTCAGCACGAAATCAACGGTATGTGTTTCGGCATTTGGAATCGGTTGGACATTGATTTCGCTGAATGCGTAACCTGCCTGACCCATGCGGTTTTGGATGGCTTCGAGCGAATTGGACATTTGCGCGCGCTCGTACCATTTGCCCGGCTTCATGGTCAGCAGTTTTTCCAAATCTTCTTTCGGCACTTCCAGCGTATCGCCTTCGATGCGTACATTACCCCAACGGAAGCGGTCACCTTCGCTGACGGTTACTTTAATGGTCTGCTTGGTTTTGTCTTCGTTGGTTTGGATATCGGTATCCAAAATGCGGAAGTTGAAGTAGCCGTTGTTTTGGTAGTAATTGGTAATTTTTTCCATGTCCTGAGCAAATTTTTGCTCATTGAACTGGTTGCTCTTGGTAATCCAAGTCCACATGCCGCCTTCGCTCAGAGACATTTGTTTCAGCAAGCGGCGGTCGGAATAAACTTCGTTGCCTTCAAATGAAATATCGGTAATCTTGGTAGATTTGCCCTCTTCGATGGCAATATCGATAGACACGCGGTTGCGGGCGAGTTTGGTTACAGTCGGAGTGATTTGGACAGACTGTTTGCCGCGACTCAAATACTCTTCTTTCAAACCGGCAACGGCTTGGTTCAGCGTTGCTTGGTTGAAGTATTGGGATTGCGCCAAACCAAATGCTTCAAGGTTTTTCTTGATGGCATCGTTTTGCAGCATTTTCGCGCCGGTAATATTGAGCGAGCTGATGGTCGGACGCTCAATCACGGTCAGCAGGACTTGATTGTCCATGGTCTCGACGCGTACGTCGTCAAAGAAACCGGTTGCGTAGAGTTTTTTGATGATTTCTTCACTGCGCGCATCATTGAAATTATCACCGACTTTAACGGGCAGGTAGTTGAAGACGGTACTCGGCTCGGTGCGTTGCAGGCCTTCGACGCGGATGTCCTGAATGGTAAAGTCAGCCAATGCCATTGGCGACAGGCTCAATACCATTAAAGCGGAAGCAATCTGGTTCAGTTTCATAAATTATCCAAACAAACGGTTGATGTCATTAAAGAAAGCCACAGCCATCATCAAAAGCATAGCTGCCAGTCCGAAGCGCAGGCCGACTGCCTGTATGCGCTCGCTCAAAGGCTTTCCGCGTATCCATTCGGCGGTATAGAAAACCAGATGTCCGCCGTCTAAACGGGTACGGGCAAAAGATTCAACACGCCTAAGCTGATGCTGACCAAGGCCAGAAATTCAAGATAGCTCTGCAATCCATGTTTTGCGGATTGTCCGGCGACATCGGCAATGGTCAGAGGGCCGGAAATATGGTTCAAAGAGGCATTACCTGTAACCAGTTTTCCGAAAAATTTGAGGGTCGTCCACGAATAGTTGACGGTTTTGTTCCAACCCAATTCAAAGGCTTGGGCAACGGAAGGTGTATAACGGTAGCGGATGGTTTTATCCCACTCTTTATCCGCCTGGGCGGCAAGCCCTGCTCTACCCACCAGCACGCCTGCCGACTGCTCGACGCTGTCCGGCCGGATAGCGGTCGCCAGTATTTTACCGTCGCGCTCGTAAGTCAGTTCGATTCGTTTGCCGGGGCTGGCGCGGAAGAGTTCCGTCCATGCCTGCCAGCTTTCGATGGGCTTCCCATCGGCGGTCAGCAGTTTGTCGTTTTCCTTCAAACCTGCTTTTTCGGCCGGACTTTTGGCCAAGACTTTGCCGATACGGTTAGTAATTCTAAAAGGCAAAAGGCCGATGTTGCCTTGGTTTTTCGCAACTTTACCTGCTTCAGGCGTGCCGGCGGCATCAATTATGCGGATGGCTTGGGTATTTGAGGCCGTCTGAACAGCAACTTTTACAGGACCGGCTTCAAGGTTCAACACCATCTCGGTTTGCGCATCGCTCCAGTCTTTAACGGCGATTCCGTTGACCGATACAATTTTATCGCCTGCCTGAAAACCTGCTTTGGCGGCAATACTGGCAGGCTCGACCATGCCGACATAGGGGCGCAACTCGGTTACGCCGAAGGAAAAGCTCAAGCCGTAAAGCAAAACGGCCAAGATCAAATTGGTCAAAGGGCCGGCGGCGACAATAGCGATGCGCTTGGCCGGATGCTGTTTGTCAAAGGCGTAGGGCAAATCTGCTTCCGCTACCTCGCCTTCGCGCGTATCGACCATTTTAACGTAACCGCCCAGCGGAATCGGGGCAAGACACCACTCGGTATCGCCGCGTTTTCGGGTAAAAAAGGGCTTACCGAAGCCGACGGAAAAGCGCACGACTTTAACGCCGCACCAGCGGGCAACAATATAGTGTCCGAACTCATGCAGGCTGACCAAAATCAGAATGGCTACGATAAAGGCTAAAAAGGTTTGCAAAAAAATCCCCTGAGTGGAATGTGATAATCAACGGATAAGGCCGTCTGAAAACCGATTATAAAGGCAGTTGCTCCATTTTGTCTGCCTAAATGCCAAGCGGTTGACGTTTCAGACGGCCTGTCATTGAAGCTTTATTGTTTGCCGATAAAGGCTTCTGCCTGCCTGCGTGTTTGCGCGTCTTGTGCCAGCAGGCCTTCGATATCGTGACGGCCGTCTGAAAAATCTTGGGCAAGGCAGTGGGCAACGACTTTGGCAATATCGGTAAACTTGATGCGTTTATCTAAAAAAGCGGCCACGGCAACTTCGTTTGCAGCGTTCAACACGCAAGGTGCGACGCCGCCTGCATTCATGGCCTGATAGGCAAGTTTCAGACATGGGAAACGGTCAAAGTCAGGCTTTTGGAAGGTCAATGCAGATAATGCGCCGAAATCCAGTTCGCCCACGCCGGAATCGATACGTTCGGGCAGACCCAAACAATAAGCAATCGGCGTACGCATATCGGGATTACCCAACTGCGCCAATACCGAACCATCGCGATAACGCACCATGCTGTGTATCACAGATTGCGGATGGATGACGACTTCCAGTTTTTCCGGCGGACAGTTAAACAGCCAATGCGCCTCAATCAACTCCAAGCCCTTATTCATCATTGACGCGGAATCGACGGAAATTTTGCGCCCCATGCTCCAATTCGGATGCTTGACCGCCTGCTCGGGCGTAATGCTGTCAAATGTACTTAAATCTGTATTAAGGAAGGGCCCGCCCGATGCGGTCAGGATAATCGAATTGATACCGTGCTCATTCAGACGGCCTGTGTAATCCCTTGGCAATACTTGGAAGATGGCGTTATGTTCGCTGTCAATCGGCAAGACGGTGGCACCGTTTTGACGGACGGTTTCCATGAACAATGCGCCGGAAACCACCAGTGTTTCTTTGTTGGCCAGATAAATGGTTTTGCCTTTCGAGCGGCAACCAAAGCCGACGGCAAACCGGCCGCGCCGACAATGGCACACATCACGCCGCTGACTTCATCGGCAGAAGCGACATCAATCAGGGCTTGAGAACCATATAAAACCTGCGTATCGATGCCTTCTTGTTTGAGTTTCTTTTCCAGCTCGGCCGCATGGCCGGCATCGCCGACAACGGCATATTCCGGACGGAACTGTTTGCATTGCGCCGCCAGCTTATCCACCTGCCTATGCCCTGCCAGCGCGAACACGCGGAATTTTTCGGGATGGCGGGAGACAACGTCTAAAGTGCTTTCGCCTATGCTGCCGGTACTGCCTAATATGGTCAGAACTTGTTGTGTCATGGTGTGTTCTTTGTGTGCTGTGCAAACGGTATTCATTGTGTTTGAAATAAATTTCTTTGCCGTTTCCAATTTTCAGACGGCCTTTTGCCTCCCAGCTGAAAAGGCCGTCTGAAAGAATTACTCAATGCCGTATTCGATGGTAACAACCAGTCGGACTTGTTTGCCAACGGTGCTTTTATCGTAAGAGCCGCCGTATTCATCGTCCTCGCTGCTGCCGGTGTCGGCATAGATGTTGAACGAGCCTTGCGAAGCAGAACGCATGGCGCCCACTTTGCCGCCGCCGGTTTTGGCAAATTCGGCCGCGCGTTTCTGCGCGTCCTCCGTCGCCTGCGTAATCAAATCACGTTTGATGGTTTCCAAATTGCCCAACAAATATTGCGGATTGTCGAAGCGGATAAATTCGTTCTGCGCACGGAAGTTCAAAATGGCGCGCTGGGCGGCTTGAATTTTGTCCAATTTTTTGGTGTTGACCACAATATTGAGGTTGCCGTCGTAGCCGTTGGGCGTGCGGGTTACGTTGCCCAGTTCGTCTCGGGTTTCATTGAAAACGCGCGACACTTCGGGCAGGCCCACTTTCATTTCAGCCGCCGCAAAGCCTTGCTCACCCAAAAACTTAGACAGCTTCTTGCGTCTTGCCGTCAGCAAATCCAAAATTTCCTGATAGCTCTCGCCGTGCGCATTTACACCTGTATTCCACGTCGCGCTGTCGGATTGGAAGTTTTTCTCCGCCAAACCTTTTACGGTAATTGTCCCCGGTTGACGCAGGTTCTTAAACTGCACGCCCAAAATAAACGCCGCAGCCATCAATCCCAGTGCCAACAATACGCCCAAGATCGATAAAGATGAAATCTGTTTTTGTTCGGACATAAATCAGCTCCCTCAACAACGTCAGACAGGCGGTTTAAAACAAATATACAAAGACGGCATAAATGCTGATAACGGCAATCAGGCTGTCCACACGGTCGAACACGCCGCCGTGTCCCGGCAACAGATTGCTGCTGTCTTTGATACTGCCGCACGTTTGAGCCAACTTTCCAGCAAATCGCCGCACACGCTGACAACGGTCAGAATCAAGCCGATCAAAATAGTTTTTAACCAACCGGCTTCAAAAGCCAGCCAACCGGCTTTCCATACGATGGTCATGTACACGGCAACGCATAATGCGCCGCCGATCGCACCTTCCCAGCTTTTACCCGGACTGATGGTCGGCGCAATTTTGCGCTTGCCAAACGATTTGCCGCAGAAATATGCACCAATATCGGCCACCCACACCAAACCCATAATCGCCAATAAAGACAGCGCGTCTTCAGGCTGAGGGCGCAGGTAAACCAATGCGAACCAAAACGGCATCACCAACAACCAACCTACCGTGTAAGCCTGCCAGCCGCCGTTTAACTTCCATTTCGCTTTCAGCCACCAAGGCATGACAATCAGCCAAAACGCCAATACGACATACCAAACCAAATCAGGCAACTGCCAACCGCCGGCATAGGCAATCACGCCAAACACCAGCGTTGAAGCCAAATAATGATTGATTTTCAGCTTGTCCAAGCCGCTCATACGGGCATATTCCCACAAAGTCAGCATGGCAATCAGGCCGCAAAACGCCGCCCACAGCCACATAGGCGCATAAAACAGCATACCCAGCATCAGCGGCAAAAGCCACAGCGCCGTCAAAATCCGTTGTTTCAACATAGTTCTCAACCCCGTTGCTGCTCAACCGGCAGCTGTTCGGAAGTCCGCCCGAAGCGGCGCTCCCGTTTTTGGAACGAAGCAATCGCCTCGTTCAACGATTTCTCATTAAAGTCAGGCCACAGCGTATCCGTAAAATACAATTCCGCATACGCCATCTGCCACAGAAGGAAATTGCTGATGCGCGTCTCGCCGCCGGTTCGGATAAACAAATCCGGCTCGGGTGCATCGCCCAACATCAAATAGCGCGACAACGCCTCTTCCGTAATCTCAGTGACACCCTCGGCAATCAACTGATTTGCCGCCTGCAAAATATCCCAGCGGCCGCCATAATCGGCGGCAATGCTCAAAGTCAAACCGGTATTGTTTGCCGTCAACGCTTCTGCCGCCTCAATCCCCTTCAGGATTTCAGCATTAAACCGCTCGCGGCTGCCAATGACTCTCAAGCGCATATTGTTATCGTGCAAACGGCGCACCTGCTTTTGCAAAGCCTGCAAAAACAGCCCCATCAGAAAAGAAACCTCTTCCTCGGGGCGTCGCCAGTTTTCAGTCGAAAAAGCAAACACGGTCAAATACTGCACACCCAGTTCAGCACAATGCTTCACCATATTCTCCAGCGCATCCAAGCCGCGCTTATGCCCCATCACGCGGGGAAGAAAACGCTTCTTTGCCCAACGTCCGTTGCCGTCCATAATCACGGCAATATGTCGGGGGATGGCAGAGTGTTCCAAAATCGTCTGCGTACTGCTTTTCATGTCTGCCTTTCAGGGAGCAAACCGTCCAAAGGCCGTCTGAACGGTTTGCACACAAGATTAAATCGCCATCAAATCTCTTCTTTGGCAGCCAAGAGCTTGTCTGCCTCAGCAATGTATTTGTCGGTCAACTTCTGAACTGCTTCCTCGCCACGGCGGGCTTCATCTTCAGAAATCTCTTTGTCTTTTAACAATTTCTTGATGTGGTCATTTGCATCACGGCGCACATTGCGGATAGACACACGACCTTCTTCCGCCTCACCGCGTACTACTTTGATCAAATCTTTACGGCGTTCCTCAGTCAACATAGGCATAGGGACACGGATCAAATCGCCGACAGAAGCAGGGTTCAGGCCCAAATTAGAATCACGGATCGCTTTCTCGACTTTTGCAGCCATATTGCTCTCGAACGGTTTCACACCGATCGTACGCGCATCCAAAAGCGTCACGTTCGCTACTTGGCTCACAGGCACCATGCTGCCCCAGTATTCCACTTCCACTTGGTCAAGCAGGCCGGTATGCGCACGGCCGGTACGCACTTTAGCCAAGTTTTCTTTCAACACTTCCAGAGAACGCTGCATTTTGCCTTCAGCTGTCTTTTGAATATCATTAATCATCTTATACTTTCAATTTCATAGGAATAAAACAGGATTAACCGAGAATAGTACCGTTAAACCGCACTCACGACAAGGCTTTACGCCCCAACAGCCTTGTTTTCTAACTGATATTTAACATCAAACAAAATAAAGGCCGTCTGAAAATCTTTCAGACGGCCTTTCCCTTATTCAAATCCTACTCTCTATTCCGCTCATTCCAAAAGTAACGCCATACGAAGCATGGGAAAGCAAAAATCAGGTAGAGGCAGACAACGGTCGCGTAAAACTCCCAGTCTTGGGCATGTACGGCTCCGGCGCGCGATTCAAGGATATAGGCGAGAATCGCGGTAAGAAGGAAACCTGCCAGCAATTCGATCAAGTGATGGCCGATATGTTTGCGTTTCAGGGCGATGATGCCGAAAAATTTAGTGGTAATAAATGGTGCGTTGGCAAAGATGAGCGCCAACAGCAAAAGAATGTACATGGATGCGGTCATGATGGTCTTTCTGTTTTCAGACGGCCTACGTGTGATTTTAACATGTTAAATGGGCATTCTTGCCCATCATTATCCGTGGAATATTCAATCTCTTGATGATACCCGCTTCATGATTATTCAAAGGCTTGAGGCCGTCTGAACTTTGGGTATATTTCATCCGAATGCGAATCCTAACAAAAACGGCGACTTTGGAACAGCCGCCGTTGGTTTTGTTTGAAGCTTACAGGGTATTTTCCAATGCTTTGGCACACCAGTCGATAACGGTTTGCGGCATGATACCCCACAGGAGCAGCAGGAAGGCATTGACCGTCAGGACAAATTTGGCGGCATAGTTGCTGCCGACCGGCTGGTCATGGTCAGGAGCATCGAAGTAGATAACTTTGACCACGCGCAGGTAGTAGAACGCACCAATCAGCGACATGATGACGGCAAATACGGACAACCAAACATGGCCTTGTTTCAAGAGTGCCATAATCACGCCGAATTTGGCGTAAAAACCCATCAGCGGCGGAATACCCGCCATGGAGAACATAGACAGCAACATCAGGAAGGCAAACCATGCATGGCGTTGGTTAAGGCCTGCGAGGTCTTTGATGTTTTCACATTCAATGTCTTGGTAGACAATACCATCAAAACACCGAAGCTGACTGCCGCCATCACAGCATAGGTAATGGCGTAATACAAACCTGCGGTAAAGCCAACTGCGCCTGCCATAAACGCCAACAGGATAAAGCCCATGTGCGATACGGTGGAGTAGGCAAGCATACGTTTGATATTGGTTTGCATGATGGCGGCAAGGTTACCGACCACCAAAGAAGCAACGGCAAGGATGGCCAACATCGGCGCCCAGTCTGAATGTATGGTACCCATACCGGTAACAAGGATACGGAACGCAAAAACGACAGCGGCAATTTTCGGAGCTGTACCCACAAAGGCGGTAACAGAGGTCGGCGCGCCATCGTACACATCGGGTACCCACATATGGAATGGAACTGCACCCAATTTAAATGCAATGGCGACTACAATAAACACCATACCCAATTTCAACAACCACTCGTTGGCCTGCTCATTGAAAGCAGAAGCCAAGACGGAAGCAAAATCAAGAGAACCGGTGGCGCCGTAAACCATGGAAATACCATAGAGCAGCAGGCCAGAAGCCAATGCACCCAATACGAAGTATTTCAGCGCAGCTTCGGCAGAACGACCGGAATCGCGGCGCAGGGCAATCATGGCATACAGCGATAAAGACAACAATTCCAAACCGATATACGCAGTCAGGAAATGTGCCGAGCTGACCATGACGCTCATACCCAACAGGACAAACAATGACAGGGTGTAAAACTCGCCTTTAAAAATTTGGCGGTCTTGGTTATACGGTTTACTGTAAATAAACAGACCGAAAGTCAGCGCATACAGCACCAGTTTTGCCAAACGGGACATGCCGTCCGCAATATACATACCGTGAAAGGCATCGACACTGCCCTGCTCCCATACCGCCAATTGGGTAACGGCCACGATGATGACCGTTCCCAAACTCATCAGATGGGTCAGATAGCGGTTTTTATCGCAAATCCACAAGTCTGCCAGCAATACGACACCCAATAGCGCAAGCAGCACGATTTCGGGCATGGCGGGCATTAAATTCAAATCAGACCAGTTCATTTACACACCTCAAATCTTGCTTTGTGCCACATGGGCAATCAAATCGTTTGCCGCTTGATGCACCACTTCGATAAACGCTTGCGGATACAGACCCATGCCCAAAACAGCAACCGCCAAAATCGCCAAAATCGCAAATTCGCGGCAATTGATGTCTTTCATTTCGGCAACGTGCGGATTGTGGATCGCACCAAAAATAACGCGTTTGTACATCCACAGGGTATAAGATGCACCGTAAATCAAGGTCATGGCAGCCAACGCGCCCACCCAGAAATTCACTTTAACCGCGCCCATAATCACCATAAACTCGCCCACGAAGCCGGAAGTCGCAGGCAAACCGGCATTAGCCATACCGAACAACATCATAAACGCCGCAAACTTAGGCATCACATTGACCACGCCGCCATAATCGGCAATATTGCGGGTATGCAGACGGTCGTACATCACACCGATACACATAAACATCGCGGCAGACACAAAACCGTGGGAAATCATTTGAATGATTGCGCCTTTCAATGCCCAGTCATTCAATTGGCCGTTCACGAACAGGAACATACCCAAAGTAACAAAACCCATGTGGCTGATGGAAGAGTATGCCACCAGTTTTTTCATATCGGTTTGCACCAAAGCCACCATACCGATATAAATCACGGCAATCAGGCTCAATACGATGATTACAGGGGCAAAATAGCGAGCCGCGTCCGGCATAATCGGCAGGATAAAGCGCAAGAAACCATACGCACCCAGTTTCAGCGTAATTGCCGCCAACACCATCGAACCACCGGTCGGCGCTTCAACGTGGGCATCCGGCAACCAAGTGTGCACAGGGAACATCGGCACTTTTACGGCAAATGACAGGAAGAACGCTACAAACAAAAGCTGTTGTACGCCCAACGGAATCTGTTTGATGTTTTGGAAATCGACAATAGAGAAGCTGCCTGTTTGATAGTACAGGTAAACCATGGCAACCAGCATCAAAAGCGAACCCATCAGCGTATAGAGGAACAGCTTGACCGACGCATAGACGCGGCGTGGGCCGCCCCATACACCGATAATCAGGTACAACGGAATCAGCATACCCTCGAAGAACACATAAAACAGAATCGCATCCTGCGCGGCAAACGCGCCGTTAATCAAACCCGACATCATCAGGAAAGCGGCCATATACTGCGCCGGACGTTTCTGAATGACTTCCCAACCGGCCAATACCACCAACAGCGTAATAAACGCATTCAAGATGATAAAGAGCACTGAAATACCGTCCACGCCCAATGCGTAGTTGATTTTCAGCAGCGGAATCCACTCGTGGAACTCGGTAAACTGATAGCCGCCGCTCAAACGGTCGAAACCGGTAAACAGGGGCAGCGTTACCAAGAAACCGGCAAGCGCACCCATGAAGGCAAGCACACGCGCCAGCGGCGCACGGCTGTCTTTACCGGTCGCCAAAACCAGCACACCTGCGGCGATGGGTATCCATATTGCCAAGCTGAGTAGGTAGTTGGAAAACATAGTGGTTAACCTGTGGTTAAAATAAAAAATATAGTTGTATGGGTTGGTTCCCAGACGACATTTCAGGAGGCCGTCTGAAAAAGATTGTGTATTTTGTATATGGCAAAATCAAGAAAAATGTATATCTGCTGTCATTCTCTTATTCTGTTGCTGTCTCAAACCTTCTTTTCAGACGGCCTCAAACACTGTCCTCTTTCTCAATCACCAAAATCCGCGCTTCACCGCACGGATGGGCAACGTGTTCTGTGCCGATTCCTGCGTAAAAGATATCTCCGCTCTTCAAACGAACGATGTGTTCTTCGCCGTTTTCTCGGTAGTGCATCTCAACTTCGCCATCCATCACGGCAAACACTTCCTCGCCGTCATTGATGTGCCATATGTAGGGTTGGTTCGTCCAGTGCAGGCGTACGGTGGTGCCGTTCATATTGGCGATGTCGAGCGCGCCCCATGCGCGGGAAGCGGTAAATTCGGCGGAGCGGATGGTTTGTGTGTCCGACATGGTTTTTTCTCGCCTCTATATTTCAGACGGCCTCTTCCCTATTTTTCTTGTCAAAACCATTATCCAAAGATTTTGACTACGCTCCATCGGTACGGTTGGTGTCCATCTCAAGTTTAATGAACGCATCAATCATACTGTACCAAACTGCTTCGGCTACTTCGGGTGACAAACCGGCCTTTTCAGCATAAGCGCGGCGCGAGGTAATTACTTGAGCCACCCGTTCGGGAGCGGAAACCGCCTGCACATCGTTTTTAGGTTTCAGACGACCAGCCTGCCGTACCAATTTCTGTCGGCGGGCGAGTAATTCGATTAATCCCTTATCCAAACCGTCGATGGCTTCGCGGACTTCGTCCAGGGTTTGCGGTAATTTGTCTTCAATCATTATTGTTGCTCAAATTTTCTTTTTTAGACGGCCCCTATACACACAAACTATAAACAGGCCGTCTGAAATCCCGCTTTTATCGGAACAATCCCCAGAAGGTCATGCCGAGCAATACCAATACGCCGAATACCATAGCAGCGGCATAGGTATAGATGAAGCCGGTTTGGACTTTGCGTACCTGCGCGGCAATCGCGCCGACCAGTTTGGCAGAGCCGTTGACGATGCCATTGTCGATAATAGCGGTATCGCCGACTTTCCAGAAGAAAGTACCCAATGCGCGCGTACCTTTGGCGAAAACATTGAAATACAGGGCATCGAGGTAGTATTTGTTTTCAAACAAAACGTAAACCGGACGGAACGCCTGTGTAATTTTGGCTGGCAGGTGCGGCAGTTTGACGTACAAAAGCCATGCGCTCAACACGCCTGCGATAGCAAGGTAGAGTACAGGCGAATGCAGGCTGTGCGACACCATTGCCAATGCGCCGTGGAACTCTTCCTTCATGATGTGCATGGTCGGATGCGCGTCGGCATTGACGAAAATCACATCTTTGAAGAAATCGCTGTAAAGCATAGGCTCGATGGCAACATAGCCGATGATGACGGACGGAATGGCAAGCAAAATCAAAGGCAGGGTAACGACCAGCGGGCTTTCGTGCGGATTGTCGTTTTTGCCCAAGCCGTGATGCTCTTCGCCATGATGATCGTCATGATGCTCAGGCAGGCTGCGCCATTTTTCTTCACCGTGGAATACCATAAAGTATTGGCGGAACGCATAGAACGCAGTAACAAACACGCTGGCGAGGACAGCAAAATAGGCAAAGCCGCTGCCCGGCAGGGTGCTGTATTTCGCTGCTTCGATAATCGAATCTTTGGAGTAGAAGCCGGAGAAGAATGGTGTACCGATCAGCGACAAGTTACCGATCAACATGGTCAGCCAAGTAATCGGCATGTATTTTTTCAGGTTGCCCATGTGGCGCATGTCTTGGTCGTGGTGCATACCGATAATCGCGCTACCTGCGGCCAAGAACAACAAGGCTTTAAAGAAAGCGTGGGTCATCACGTGGAACATCGCCACGGAATAGGCAGACGCGCCCAGAGCTACGGTCATATAGCCCAGTTGCGACAGGGTGGAATACGCAACCACACGTTTGATGTCGTTTTGAATCACGCCCAAGAAACCCATAAACAGAGCAGTAATCGCACCGATTACCATGATGACAGATAGCGCAGTGCTGCTCATCTCATAAATCGGCGACATACGCGATACCATGAACAGACCGGCGGTAACCATGGTTGCGGCATGAATCAATGCAGAAATCGGAGTCGGGCCTTCCATCGAATCAGGCAGCCAGACATGCAGCGGGAATTGCGCCGATTTACCCATCGCACCAACAAACAGGAGCAAACAGGTTACGGTAATCAAAGACCATTCCACACCGGGGAACAGTTGGATGGTGGCATTTTGTACGTTGGGCAGATAAGCGAATACATCTTGATAGCGCAAGCTGCCGCCGAAATAGGCAAGTACCAAGCCGATACCGAGCAAAAAGCCGAAGTCGCCGACACGGTTAATCAAAAAGGCTTTCAGGTTGGCAAATGTTGCGCTTGGACGTTTGAAATAGAAACCGATTAAGAGATACGACACCAAGCCCACAGCCTCCCAGCCGAAGAAGAGCTGGATGAAGTTGTTGCTCATAATCAGCATCAACATGCTGAAAGTAAACAAAGAAATATAGCTGAAGAAGCGTTGGTAGCCGACTTTTTCGTCGTGCATATAACCGATGGTGTAGATATGCACCATCAACGACACGCCGGTTACTACGACCATCATCATCGCCGTCATCGTATCGACCAAGAAGCCGACGGAGAAATCCAAGCCGCCCATTGTCAGCCAGGTATAAACGTTCTCGTCAAACTTGGTACGGCTGCCATTGAGAAAGCCCCACAGCACATAAGCCGACAGCACGGCGGACACCGCCACGCCGAGTATCGTAACCGTATGCGCGCCGGCACGACCGATTTTGTTGCCGAACAAACCCGCAATCAGCGAGCCTGCCAAAGGCACAAGGGCAATTACCAAATATAAAGTCATGTCGTTCATGATTACCCTTTCAACTCATCCAAATCGGCAACGTTGATTGTTTTTCTGTTACGGTACACCAATACCATAATCGCCAAACCGATGGCGGATTCGGCAGCAGCAACGGTCAGTACGAAAAATACGAAAATCTGTCCGGCAGTATCGCCCAAATATTGGGAGAAAGCGATAAAGTTGAAGTTCACCGCCAAAAGCATCAGCTCGATGGACATCAACAATACCAGCACGTTTTTACGGTTCATGAAGATACCCATTGCGCTGATACCGAACAGGAGCGCACCCAATACCAGATAATGCGTCAAGGTAATCATGCTTTGCCCTCCCCTTCCGGCTTGAGGCCGTCTGAAACTTCGCTTTCTTCGGCAGATTCGACTTGCGGTTTGACCGCTTCCATTTTCACCAGACGCATACGGCCTTGATCGGCGCGTACTTTAACTTGGTCGGCAGGATCCATACGTTTCGGATTAACCGTTTTACGGTGAACCAGCGCAATCGCGGCCACCATACCCAACAGCAGCAATACCGCCGCCAACTCAAACGGTAACAGGTAGTCGGTATAAATACGGCTGCCCAAATCGCGGATATTGTTGTAATCGGCCGGAATGTCTTTCATCAGACCAAATGCGGCCAGGTTGGTTTTCGGATTGACCAGAATCAGGATCAGGGCAACCGCCAACAATGTGCCGACCACACCGGCAACCGGCGCATGACGCCAGAAACCGGCGCGCATTTCTTCAATGTCGATATTCAACATCATCACGACGAACAGGAACAACACCATCACGGCGCCGACGTAAACCACCACCAACGTCACGCCCAAGAATTCGGCCTGCATCAGCATCCAAAGCATCGCGCTCACGCAGAAGGTCAGCACCAAATGCAAAGCAGCATGCACAGGGTTTTTAGCGGTGACGGTACGGACCGCACCGTACAAAACGATGGCGGCAAGGATATAGAACAGAATCGCGGAAAAAGTCATTCGTCTGCTCCTTAACGATACGGCGCGTCAGCGGCTTTGCGTTTGGCGATTTCAGCTTCGTATTTGTCGCCAATGGCCAAAAGAATCGGCTTGGTCATGTGCAAGTCGCCTTTTTTCTCGCCGTGGTATTCAAAAATATGAGTTTCCACAATCGCATCGGTCGGGCAGGCCTCTTCGCAGAAACCGCAGAAGATGCACTTGGTCAGGTCGATGTCGTAACGCTTGGTGCGGCGGGTGCCGTCTTCGCGTTCTTCCGATTCAATGTTAATCGCCATTGCCGGACAAACTGCCTCGCACAATTTACACGCAATACAGCGCTCTTCGCCGTTCGGATAACGGCGTTGCGCGTGCAGGCCACGGAAACGCACGGATTGCGGCGTTTTTTCTTCGGGGAAGTAAATCGTGTCTTTGCGGGCGAAGAAGTTTTTGAGCGTTACGCCCATGCCTTTCACCAATTCGCCCAGCAGGAAGGTTTTTACTAAATTAGCCATTTTCGGATGCTCTTTTCGGATTGTTCTGTTTACAGGCCGTCTGAAAGCGGTTTTTTTAACCTGCCGCGCCCACCATTTCTAAAAACTCGGCTTCGGTCAGCTTCGGGGTATCGTTGGCCAAGTCATAATACGGAGCTTTGCAATCAATAAAGATTTGTGAGGTAGTTTCAAAGCCCGCGTTGTCGGCAAACAGCCCGGCGTTGATGTAATAATCGTTGCCAACCTGCACAAACAGGTGTGTGCCGCAGTGTTTGCAAAAACAGCGTTGCGCCCATTCGGACGACTGATAATGCGCGATGTGCTCGCTGCCTGTGATTTCGGGCGACCGGGCGGCCAAAGTAAAAGACGCGCCGCTGCCCCATGTGCGGCATTTCCCGCAATGGCAGGCGTGGAGTTCGCGGTTTTCGGCGGTTTCCAGTGATACTGCGCCGCACAGGCATTGAGCTTTCATCGGTTTCTCTCGGTTTGAAACGGTTAAAAATTTGGGGTTCAGGCTACCTGAAAACTTTCAGACGGCCTCCCCTGCCCTATTTCCACAAATTCAGCGGTGAAATCATCCACACGCCCAAAACCACGATGTAGGCGAAGCCGATGGGAATCAGCACTTTCCAGCCCAAGCGCATGATTTGGTCGTAACGGTAGCGCGGGAAGGTTGCGCGTATCCACAGATACCAGTACAGCACAGCCGCCATTTTCACGAACATCCAGAATGCGGAAGGCGTGCCGATAAAGCCCCAGCTTTGCGGGAACGGAGACAGCCAGCCGCCGAGGAACATCAGCGATGTCAGCGCGGCAATCAGAATCATGAAAATGTATTCGGCGAGGAAGAACAGCGCGAACGCGAAGCCGGAGTATTCAACGTGGTGACCGGCAACGATTTCGGATTCGCCCTCTGCTACGTCAAACGGTGCGCGGTTGGTTTCGGCAACGGCGGAAATCAGATAGACGATGAAAATGGGGAAGAGCGGCAGCCAGTTCCAAGAGAATACCGAACCGCCGGCAATACCTTTGGCTTGAGCGGCAACGATATCGGAGAAGTTCATGCTGCCCGATACCATCACGACGCACACCAGCGCGGCACTCATGGCAATCTCGTAGGAAATGCTTTGCGCGGAAGCACGCATTGCGCCCAAGAACGAATATTTGGAGTTGGAAGCCCAGCCCGCGATGATCACGCCGTAAACCGACAGCGAAGTAATCATCAGAATGTACAAAAGGCCGATATTGATGTTGGTCAGCACCCATTCCTCGTTGAACGGAATCACCGCCCACGCCGCGAAAGACGGAGCAAGCGACATAATCGGACCGATGTAGAACAGGGCCTTGTTTGACAGCTTCGGACGGGTTACCTCTTTAAACAAGAGTTTGAACACGTCGGCAAACGGCTGAATCAGACCCCACGGGCCGGTTACGTTCGGGCCGACGCGAAGCTGCATAAAGCCGATGACTTTACGTTCAAAATATGTCAGGTAGGCAACGGTCAGAATCAGCGGAATCAGGATAATCACGATTTTGACGATGACGGATACCACCAAGCCTACGGTGATACCCAAATCGCCCAGACCGAGCGTTGCGGCAAAGAGGTTTTGGAACCATTCTTGCATGATCAAGCTCCCGCCAGTTCAATAGTGTCCATCAACGCACCCAGCGCGGCATTTTCGGTATGCAGCGGCAGATGCACCACGTTTTCAGGCAAACCGGCATCAGCTTTGACAGCAACCGATATACTTGCGCCGTTTTGTTTGGCGACAGCAGTTTGTCCGTCTTGCAGGCCCAAGCGTGCCAATGTGTTTGGATTTACACGCGCGGCAGGCACGGCGGCATGGCTGGTTTCTTGCAGCGGTGCGGAACGGCGCACGATAGAATCAGTATGATAAATACCGACGCCGCCGACACGGACAAGGCGGTCTGAGGCCGTCTGAATGCCCTCCCCTGTCCATGTGCTGCGGTTGTCCAGTTTGGATGGCAGGCTTTCTGCATCCAGCGCATCTTTCAGAATCGCAGCGGTATCGTGGTATTCAAAACCTTTCAGGTCAAACAGGTTGCCCAATACGCGCAACACCTTCCACATCGGACGCGAATCGCCGAAGCCTTGTACCACGCCGTGGAAAGATTGCAGACGGCCTTCCATATTAATGAAGCTGCCTGAGGTTTCGGTAAACGGTGCAATTGGCAACAATACGTCGCACACGTCCAGCAGCATTTCGCTGACAAACGGTGTAAACGCCATCACGCTTTTCGCCTGTTTCAACGCGGCTACGGCTTTTGCACCGTCAACCGTATCGATTTCAGGCTCGACGTTAAGCAGCAAGACTGCCTGTTTCGGCGCATTTGCCATTTCGGCAACGCTCTCGCCGGAGTTTACATTCAAGACATCCGCACCAACGCTGTTGGCGGCTTGCGGCAAAATACCCAGCACTGCGCCGGTCGCATCTGCCAGCTCTTGCGCGGCGGCATAAATGGTGGCGTAATCAGGATGGTTTTGCACTTCCGCGCCCAAAATCACCGCTGCTTTTTCAGCGTTTTTCAGGCTGGCGGTAACGGCGTGTTCCGCATTCGCAGACAGGTTTTTCAGACGGCCTGCCCATTCGTCGGGATGTGCGGCTTCTTGAGACAGAAGCGGCATAAACAATTCTTCTTTACTGCTGGCCAATACGCTCAAAGCCATGCGGTCTTTGGCGGCGCGGCGCAGGCGGGCGGTCAGAAGCGGCTGTTCTTTGCGCAAGTTCGCACCGATTACCAATACGGCATCGTTGTCAGCCAAAGATTCAATGCTTTGTCCCAACCATTGCGCACCTTTAAGGCCGTCTAAAAGACGTTTGTCTTGTTGGCGCAAACGGGTTGCAAAGTTTTTAACACCCAAACCATTAGCAAGCTTTTTGGCCAGATACAGCTCTTCAACCGTATTCATCGGATTGGCCCAAACGCCGACTTGGTTTTGGTTGCCGTCTTTGGCGATACATTCAATCGCGCTGCGGACATATTCCAACGCGGTTTTCCAATCCACGTCCATCCACTCGCCGCCCTGTTTGATTTTCGGGTTTTTCAGACGGCTTTCGTGATACAGGCCTTCGTAGAGAAACGGTCGCGGTCGGACAGCCAGCATTCGTTGATGGCTTCGTTTTCCAGCGGCAACACACGGCGGACGGTATGGTCTTTGGTTTGTACAATCAGGTTGCTGCCCAAAGCATCATGGGCGGAAACGGATTTGCGGCGGTTCAATTCCCAAGTACGCGCGTTGAAGCGGAACGGTTTGCTGGTCAATGCGCCGACAGGACACAAATCGATGACGTTGCCCGACAATTCGGTTTCCACTGCTTTGCCGATAAAGGGCATGATCTCGGAATGTTCGCCGCGGTTGGCCATAGCGATTTCTTGCACGCCGGCGATTTCTTCAGTGAAACGAACGCAACGGGTACAGTGGATACAACGGCTCATTTCCTCGGCGGAAATCAAAGGACCCATGTCTTTGCCGACGACGGAACGTTTTTCTTCGGTATAACGGCTGGTATTTTTGCCGTAGCCCATCGCCAAATCCTGCAACTGGCATTCGCCGCCTTGGTCGCAGGTCGGACAGTCAAGCGGATGGTTGATGAGCAGAAACTCCATCACGCCTTCTTGCGCCTCTCGGGCTTTTGCCGAATGCGTACGCACAATCATGCCGTCTGTAACCGGCGTGGCACAGGCGGGCAGAGGTTTGGGAGCTTTTTCCACGTCCACCAAACACATACGGCAGTTGGCGGCGATGGAAAGTTTTTTGTGGTAACAGAAATGCGGGATATAAGTACCGAGCTTGTGCGCGGCTTCAATCACCGTCGCACCCTGCTCCACAGATACCTGTTTGCCGTCAATTTCGATTTGTAACATGGTTCGTTCCTAGTTACGGGTATTTAATAAATAATTCTTTTAGAGGCCGTCTGAAAACTTAGCACCACTTATTCGGTTTCATCGGTCCGCCGTGTTCGATGTAATGCACAAACTCATCACGGAAATGCTTGGTAAAGCTGCGGACTGGGAAGACAGCGGCATCGGCAAGGGCGCAGATAGTGCGGCCTGCCATTTGGTTGCCGACGGAATCCAACAAATCTAAGTCTTCCATGCGGCCTTTGCCTTCTACGATGCGGTGGACGATGCGGTAGAGCCAGCCGGTACCTTCACGACAAGGCGTACATTGGCCGCAAGACTCGTCGTAGTAAAAGTAGCTCAGGCGCTCAAGGGCTTTAACCATGCACACGTCTTCGTCCATGACGATAATCGCGCCGGAACCCAGCATCGAGCCGGCTTTGGAAATCGAGTCATAGTCCATATTGGTCTGCATCATGATATCGGCAGGCAACACGGGCGCGGACGAACCGCCGGGGATAACGGCTTTGAGTTTTTTGCCGCCGCGCATACCGCCCGCCATTTCAAGACTTCGGCAAACGGCGTGCCCAATGGCACTTCATAGTTGCCCGGACGCTCGACATGACCGGAAATACAGAACAATTTGGTACCGCCTGCATTCGGAATACCTTTATCGGCAAATGCCTGTCCGCCGTCACGGATAATGAAGGGGACGGAGGAGAACGTTTCGGTATTGTTGATGGTAGTCGGTTTGCCGTACAGGCCGAACGAAGCAGGGAATGGCGGTTTAAAGCGCGGCTGGCCTTTTTTGCCTTCCAACGACTCGAGCAATGCGGTTTCTTCGCCGCAAATATATGCGCCGTAGCCGTGGTGGGCGAAGAGTTCAAATTCAAAATCCGAACCCAAAATATTTTTACCCAAAAAGCCTGCGGCACGCGCCTGCTCCAAAGCGGCCTCAAAGCGTTGGTAGCCTTCAAAAATTTCGCCGTGGATGTAGTTGTAGCCAGCTTTCGCACCCATCGCGTAACCGGCAATAATCATGCCTTCAATCAGTGCATGAGGATTGAACATGATGATGTCACGGTCTTTAAATGTACCCGGCTCGCCTTCGTCGGTGTTGCAAACCACATATTTTTCGCCCGGGAAGGAACGGGGCATAAAGCTCCATTTCAAACCGGTCGGGAAGCCCGCACCGCCACGACCGCGCAAGCCGGAGGTTTTGACTTCGTCAATCACATCGGTTTGCGAGATGTTTTCGGACAGGATTTTACGCAGGGCGGTATAACCGCCACGTTTGACGTATTCGTCCAATGTCCAGCAATCGGGATTGGCGGTATCCACTTGGTCAAAAATCACGCCTGATTGGTAAATAGCCATTTTTGGTTTTGCCTAACTTAACTTTTAGGGTTTCTTTTTTATTTTCAGGTAACCGGAAAATTTATTTAGCGTACACGCTTATAATCATCCAATTTGATAATGCCATTTTTCTACAACTTTTACATCAGTAACGCCTTTGTGCCCCATGTCTCGATAACTCACACGGTACCAACCTTTATTTTTAATAATAGGCTGGATATTAGATAAAATACTCGTGCCGTCACCATCTTGAGCTCCTGTCCGTAGCTCCCAAGTGCCATAACAAGGAGCATCTTCACAATCATATTCAGCACTATAAGCACGTTCTAATTTTTTCAAAAAGCGAGATGTCCCGAAACGTTGCGCATCGACACCCTAATTCTTCGTTACCAAAAACATACTGCTTATAAAATTGAGAAATAATTTCGTTGGCTTCACTATCTGTAAAATCTGCAAACGCATAATTGGTTGTAGCAACAAATAATGAAATAGCTAAAATAACTTTTCTCATAATTTAAAGCCTTCCTTATCGAAAAGTTTCAGACGGCCTTTTATTTCAGTTCGGCAAGTTTCTTGTCAATCGCTTCTTCGGTCATAAAGCTGCACATGCTGTGGTTGTTGACCAGCATGACCGGAGCGTCGCCACATGCGCCCATGCATTCGCCTTCGACAAGGGTAAATTTGCCGTCGGGCGTGGTTTCGCCGTAGCCGATACCGAGTTTTTGTTTGAGGTATTCGCCGGTAGCCATACCGCCGCGCAGGGCGCAGGGCAGGTTGGTACAAACGGTCAATTTATATTTACCGACAGGCTCAAGGTCGTACATATTGTAGAAAGTAGCGACTTCGTAGGCTTGTGCAGGCGAGATGCCGATATAGTCTGCGACAAAAGCGATGGTCTCAGGAGCAAGCCAGCCTTTTTCGGTTTGGGCAATACGCAATGCGCCCATAATGGCGGAGCGGCGTTGGTCGGCAGGATATTTTGCCAACTCAATATCAATTTGTTTTAAGGATTCTGCGGATAACATTATCGGTCAACCTCCCCGAATACGATGTCCTGCGTACCGATGATGGCAACAACGTCGGCCAGCATGTGGCCTTTTGCCATTTCGTCCATGCCTTGCAGGTGGGCGAAGCCGGGTGCGCGGATTTTCAGGCGGTAGGGTTTGTTTGCGCCGTCTGAAATGATGTAAACGCCGAACTCGCCTTTCGGATGTTCGACAGCGGTGTAGGTCTCGCCCTCGGGAACGTGCATACCCTCGGTAAAGAGTTTGAAATGGTGAATCAGGTCTTCCATACCTGTTTTCATTTCGGTACGTTTGGGCGGAGCGAATTTGTGGTTTGTGGTAATGACCGGACCCGGATTGACACGCAACCACTCGGAACATTGTTTGATGATGCGTACGGATTGACGCATTTCTTCCATACGGCAGAGGTAACGGTCGTAGCAGTCGCCGTTGACGCCGATGGGGATGTCGAAATCCATTTTGTCGTACACTTCGTAAGGCTGTGTCTTACGCACGTCCCATTCCACGCCGGAACCGCGCAACATAACGCCGGTAAAGCCTTTTTGCATGGCGCGCTCGGGAGTGACAACGCCGATGCCGACGGTACGCTGTTTCCAAATACGGTTGTCGGTCAGGAGGGTTTCGAGTGTGTCGATGTTTTTCGGGAAACGCTCGCAGAAGGCATCGATAAAGTCGAGCATGGTGCCTTCACGAGATTCGTTGAGCTGCTTCAATACTTTGGCGTTGCGGAATTTGCTGCTCTCGTATTTAGGCATGAAGTCGGGCAGGTCGCGGTAAACGCCGCCGGGACGGAAGTAGGCGGCATGCATACGTGCGCCGGACACGGCTTCGTACAAGTCCATCAGCTCTTCGCGGTCGCGGAAGGCATAAAGGATGGCAGTCATCGCGCCGATGTCGAAGGCGTGCGAACCGATGCCCATCAAGTGATTGAGGATGCGCGTTACTTCGGCAAACATCACGCGGATGTATTGGGCGCGGATAGGCACATCGATACCGGCAAGTTTTTCTACTGCCAAACAATACGCCTGCTCATTGACCATCATGGAAACGTAGTCCAAGCGGTCCATATAGGGCAGGGCTTGCAGATAGGTTTTGGTTTCAGCCAGTTTTTCAGTACCGCGGTGCAGGAGGCCGATATGCGGGTCGGCACGAACGATGGTTTCGCCCTCCAACTCCAAAATCATACGCAATACGCCGTGCGCCGCAGGGTGTTGCGGGCCGAAGTTGATGGTGTAGTTTCTTAATTTATTGGCCACCGTAGTTCTCCTCACGGACGATACGCGGCGTGATCTCGCGCGGCTCAATGGTAACAGGTTGGTAAATCACGCGTTTTTGCTCTTCGTCGTAACGCATTTCCACATAGCCGGAAATCGGGAAGTCTTTGCGGAACGGATGTCCGACAAAGCCGTAATCGGTCAGGATGCGGCGCAAGTCCGGATGGTTGTTGAACATGATGCCGTACATATCGAAGGCTTCGCGTTCGTACCAATCCGCGCTGTTGTAAATATCGACTATGGATTCGACTATGGGGAAGTCGTCGTCTGAAACCCAGACGCGTACGCGGATGCGTTGATTGTTTTTAACGGAAAGCAGCTGACTGACAACGGCAAAGCGTTTGCCCTGCCATACTTCGTTTGTAAGTGCTGTAATCGACACCACACAAGTCAACCAGAAGCTCGAAATGCAGCTCTTCATGGTCGCGCAATGCGGTCATGACTGAAATATAGTGCTCGGGCAGACACTCGACGGTAATCTCGCCCAAAGCTGAAATGACTTTGCTTGCCTGATCGCCAAGCACGCCGACGACGGTCTCGTATAAGTTTTGAATGCTTGCCATATCGTTCTCTCCTTACTCGTCACGCGCGATGGTGGAAGTGCGCTTGATTTTTTGTTGGAGCTGAATCAGGCCGTAAATCAGGGCTTCCGCAGTCGGCGGACAACCCGGTACATAAACGTCTACCGGCACGACGCGGTCGGCACCGCGCACAACGGAATAAGAGTAGTGATACTAGCCGCCGCCGTTGGCACATGAACCCATAGACAATACCCAGCGCGGCTCGGCGAGCTGGTCGTATACACGGCGCAGGGCAGGCGCCATTTTGTTGGTCAGCGTACCGGCCACAATCATCAGGTCAGCCTGACGTGGGGACGGACGGAAAATGATGCCGAAACGGTCAAGGTCATAACGCGCCATACCTGCATGCATCATTTCCACGGCGCAGCAGGCCAAGCCGAAAGTAACCGGCCACAATGAACCGGTACGCATATAGTTCAACACCGTATCCGCGCTGGTGGTGATGAAACCTTTTTTCAAAACGCCTTCTATTCCCATTCCAGCGCACCTTTTTTCCATTCGTAAACAAAGCCTACCGTCAAAACGACGATAAACACCAGCATAGACCAGAAGCCGTACGCGCCCAAATCTTTGAACACGACTGCCCACGGCAACATGAACGCGACCTCCAAATCAAACAGGATGAAGAGGATGGCGACGAGGTAATAGCGCACGTCGAACTTCATCCTTGCGTTTTCAAAGGCTTCAAAACCGCATTCATAAGCCGCGTCTTTTTCGGCATAGTGACGCTTCGGGCCTAAAATTGTGCCGAGCAGAATAAACAGCACGCCGGCCGCAAGGCCGACGAGGATGAATACGAGGACGGGAAAGTAACTGGCCAACATGGTCGTACCTAACTGGTTGACAGACAAATCTTAAAAATAGATTACCATTTTATCGAATTTCAAAAGCCATTTAAAGGTAAATATCAGCAAATCAGCAAAAAAACCCTCAATAAATTCAATAAAGTTATGATAACAATTCTTATTCTTATTTGATATTTCCAAATTTTAATTTCGTTTTAATCATGTATCATTTTAATTCGAATTTTTCCGCCTGTCCGATTTACTTCAATAATCTGGAAAACTGCCCTTTTCCAAACCTCAATAAAACATCAGGCCGTCTGAAAAACTGATTATTTTCAGACGGCCTGTGTACATCACATTATTTTAAATAGAAAAATCAATCGACACCTTTGAGCATGCGGTTCAATACCGGGGCGAGTACCAGCAGGATACCGCAGGTTACTGCGCCGATGGTGGCCAGCATCCAGTAGAAATCCAATGGCGACTGAGCATTGTAGTAGTCTTTAAACAACACTCCGCCCAAGGTAAAGCCGATGGACAATGCCAAGAAATTTAAAGCAACCATTTGTGTTTTAAACATGCTCGGTGCGATTTTGGTGGAAAACGACAGCGAAATCGGCGACAGCATCAACTCGCCTATCGTAATCGCCAGCAACACCAGCATAAACACGATAATCGGCATCGGGGTCTCGGATGAAATATACGGAATGAAACACAAAAAGAGACGCCGGTTACCAACATGGCCAGCGCAAATTTCAACGGCGTTTTAGGTTGGCGTTTGCCCATTTTTCGTCCACACCGCCGCCATCACGCCGGAGAAGAGAACCACCCACATGGCCTGTATCGAATCTTTCCATGAAACAGGTACGGTAAAGCCGAAGAAAGTACGGTCAACCGTTTCGTCAAAATAAACCGTTGCAACGGTGTACACCTGAAACCAAACCGCCCAGAACATACAAAATGGTCAAAAACAGCGGAATATAAGCCATGATGTAACGTTTATTAGCTGTCTCAACCTGACTAC
>BNJU01005866.1_pt1 | contig 50236 bp, 59 predicted proteins | sample 8539281 | NCBI WGS metagenome assembly BNJU01 (sample SAMD00202456, study PRJDB9452) | human saliva metagenome | isolation source: human saliva | place: Japan | reverse complement strand
ATTGCCGACGAAGTGACGGCAGGGCTCGATCCACAGCCGTCACGCTTGATTTGGGGGTGCTGCGCGATTTGGCGGACCGCGGTTTGGCGGTGCTGGCGATTACTCGCGACTGGGCAGCCTTGGTGGATGGGGCCGCGGACGGGGACGCGGACGGGGGCGGGGCCGTGGACGCGGACAGGGACAGGGCCGTGGACGGGGACGGGGACGGGGCCGTGGCTGACACGGTTTCCGTGATTCGTCAGGGCCGCATCCTGGAACAGGGTCTGGCCCGTGAGGTTTTGGGAAATCCCGGCCACGACTACACCCGGCGGATGCTGGCCGCGTTGCCGCGACACAACATGGGGCCAGCTGGCCTCGACGAGGACACGCACACCGCGCAACCCACCTCCACCACGCACGCCACCGGCCTCGACGAGGACACGCACACCGCGCAACCCACCTCCACCACGCACGCCACCGGCCTCGACAGTTCCCCTCGCGGCCCCTACGAAACCGTGTTGGAGGTGCGCGACCTCAGCGTCGGGTACCAGGGCCGTGCCGTGATTTCGGGGTGAATCTGGCGCTGCAGGCGGGGCGCACTGTGGGGCTGCGCGGGGCGTCTGGGCTGGGGAAAACCACGGTGGCGCGCGCGATTGCCGGACTGATTTCGCCACTGGATGGACAGATTCTAGGGGGTGGGCACGGGGTGGCGATGCTGTTCCAGTCGCCGCGTCGCAGCGTGAATCCGCTGTGGAAACTGGAGGACGTGCTGGCCGAGCCGCTGGTGTATGCCGGGATTTCAGCGCCCCTGCGGCGTGAGCAGGTGCGCGAAATCTGTGCGGAGCTGGGGATTGCGGCAGTGCATCTGCAACGTTTTGGACGCGAGGTTTCTGAGGGCGAGCTGCAAAAAGTTGCCTTGGGGCGATGCTTGTTGGCCCGGCCGCGCGTACTGATCAGCGACGAAGCCACGGCCATGTTAGATCCGCTCAGCGCCGCAACACTGGTGGGGGCAATGCAGCGACGAACCAAGGACGGGCTGGCGGTACTGGCCATCAGTCACGACACAGAACTGCTGGAATCCTGGGCAGATACGGTCGTGGATTTACAGCGCAAATGACAACAGCTCCACACACTGCACTCGCTAAATTTGCAAGCGTAATATTCTGCAGAATCTAAGATTTTTTAAGAAACGTGATAAAGCTTGCGGCATCCATCCTGTCATCACTGATGCATATCCCAGCAAGGGCGAAATGGTTAAATTCAGGGGAGTCTATAAGACGTTGTGCTTCCATAGGAAGTAGCGATATTGCGCTACACTTCTCTCCCGACTCAGCCCCACATATTGTGAAATATTGATATCCTTTCGGGCGACTTTGAGAGTCAAGCTGATCGTAAACAATGAGTTCTAATAAGTCTAGTTCTGCACAGTTATCAACGCGTATTGACATTGATCTTCCGCGCTCGTAATGTATGGTATTCCAAACCTTGGGAGCTGGAGCATTTTCCTCATCGAGAGCCTCCGGTTTATTAAGGAGCACGCTAAAGTCCGGATCCTCGAACACGCTCACCTCACGTGTTCCTTGAGAAAGGCGTAGCAGAATGGCTGACTGGCTATCTCCAGAAGTGCGATTGATATTTTGCGAGCAACCCGAAAGACCCAGGGTAGCAGTAAAAATCGCCAAGCTAACTAGCCACAATTTGAATCGTTTGAGCATCACGCAAACAATCATCTTCCCACTGTGACCAGATCCCAGAAAATGGTAGCGCCAACTCGGGTAAGTAGCACCGCGACCTCGGCAACGCCACTGATCCGGATTGCCCGACCACATGCCGGCGGCCATAGCACGCAAAATTAATCCTTGAACATTGCACCTCGGGGAGAGGGTTCTCAACGGTCTTTAAACTAAAGAAATCCTGAAGATGCGCCTCGCTCTTTCGTCTTTTACACCGCATGCGAACTGAATAGGGCTTGCACACCACAGCCAGTTCCGTTACTTCACATTGAGCAATTCGCCTAATCGTTTCCCCTAAGCACAAGAAAATTGAACCAAACGGAACTGGATGATCAACGTCGCACACAAGATCGAGATGCAAACCCCTGGCCAGAAAATCTCCTGTAAGAAGCGAGTGGTCGTTATACACGAACCGGGTGCTCCACAGACCCGCATAGGTATCTATCTCACCTTCAAACCCCAAGGAACGAGACAAGAGATAGAATTCATCAGCAATGTCGCGCGAAAAATCGCAGCCTTCATTCGAACTAACCACATTGCCTTTGATTTGCACTTGCAGTGAATGAAATCGCATGACCTATCCTCATCGCTCAATTCAATTTAAGCCCCGCAAGAAAGAGTAACTACATTACCGTTGTGATACCCCCAGGGTTTTTGAGTTCCAGGTGCAAACCCTTCCCCGTAGGTATACCACTTTGTACTCTTGGTTCCATTGCATCGATACCGAGCAACCGCAGCCTTCCCCCGCCAGACAAGGCATGGTCATCCACTCTGCGTGAACTATTGCTTCGAAGCCAATCAATGAAACCCATGTGTTGTCTCCAATAAAAGGGAAAAGCCCTCCTCGAAAGGAAGGCTCCCAAATCACGTACTGAAATTAGTATTTGTGCGAGTGGTAATCCAGTATCGGAACATTGCGTTCTATCAGGTAATTCCCAATGCCAGTTTCAATGTGACCTCGGCGCAAATCCTCCGGAATAGATTTCAGCGGAAAAGCAAGCACGAATCTCCTATCCCACGATTGTCCGAGGGTATGAACAATGATTCCTGAAGTATTCCGTTTACATAAGTGGGGATCCCCATCTTTTGGTATGTCGAAATTGATGTCGTTACTTACAGCAACAACTCCAAGGAAACCAAGGTTAGTGAATTTCATCCACACCAGGTCTCGGCAATTTCCTCCAGCGTCACATATCGGCGCATACAGATGGCTGTCAATGTAATCTTCGAGTTCATCATTGGTCAGCCCCGGAGGAATATCTAGCCGTGGAGATTCAACAGTCGGCATGTCCAAAGCCGCCAAAAATTCGTTGACATAGTTGATGATTTCTTCAGGAGGAACCGGTTGCTTCCTTGGCCTGCTCTCGTGCCTTTACAATTCGAGGGGCATTCTCGCAGTAACGAACTGAAGAATACTTCCCCGTAGGCCTAGAGATATCATCTATGAAGTGTCTGGCATCTTCATATGAGAGCTTTCCAAAATTGCCCATACTAAAGGACTATCACATAACGAGGTGTCCTTCAAGCGCCAGCTTCATCAGTTCCTTGGAGGGTGGGGACATGTCTTTGAACCCTTGCCCGAAGGGAACGACGGTGAAACCTGATGCGTCGAGGTTTTGGCTCATTTGGACCGCACCCCACCGGTCGAAAGCAATCTCCCGAATATCAAACCGCTCACCAAGGGTTTCGATGAAGGCTTCGATCGCGCCGTAGTGAACAACGTTGCCCTCGGTGGTCTGCAGGAAGCCTTGGCTCTGCCACAGGTCGTAGGGCACGTGGTCACGAGCCACGCGCAGTTTGAGGTTGTCTTCGGGTATCCAAAACCACGGCGCGTCCGTATATTTGTCATCGTCCCCGTAGGGTGGGAATACGAGAACGAAAGCAGTGATGTCCGTCGTGGAAGCCAAGTCGAGCCCGCCGTAACACACCCGCCCCTCCAAATCGGACAGGTCGATGGGGGCGTCGTTTTGGTTCCACACGTGCATGGGCATCCACCGCACCGACTGCTTCACCCACTGGTTCAAACGCAACTGTCGGAAGTGTTGACGTCTTCCAACAGGAGATGCTGGAAATCTTCTCATTGGAAGAGCCCGGCGCCTAGCTACACCGCACATCCGAGGTAGTGGCTCCAGCTCTAACTACAGTGAGCGACACACTGACCACGCGGTCAATTTGACAAACCTCTAGTCACCCGGTCTACCGCATGGTACAATGATTCTCGGAGGCGTCGCTTGCACTGTTGGCGCCTCCGAGAGTCTCGGGATCCACTGCCATCCTGCTATAGAGATTGGAGAATCATGTTAGACAAAAGACCATTGGCAGCAGCACTGCTAACGCTGACACTGGCGGTCGGTGGTGCCGGGATTGCCTACGCTGAAACGGTTTACTACAAGGGTGTCGCGGTCAACTGGGACCACGGTCGTACTTGGAAGTTTTGGAGCTACTCTGATGTAAACACCAAACACTTCGAACACTCTGCAACAGCGAACAGCACAACCTCCGGGTGGAAGCGCCCTGGGGTACGTGCTTACGCTGAACAATATGTCGGGACTGCAACGGCCACTGCGTATTGGGATTGCCGCTAAGATCTATCCGAATGCAGCTTGCTATAGGTAAATTGGAACGGCGGTGGACCCATGACTCGATCAATTAAATATTTAACTATAGCACTATCCCTGTTACTGTCGTGTCTTTTTGGTCTGAGTGCCGTTCTCATGGCCAACGATCAGTTCGCTCATACCATGGCTCAATACAGCGAGCGTGGTCGAGTGATTTACCTGCATCGAGTACCCGATGAGAAGGCTTCCCAGGTTGCAGCACTACTCATGAAAGCTGCAGACAGAAATAGCGCGTTCATAATTCGTGGTGATGTATTGGTGACACCTGACGGAAGTTCTGCGGGTTATAAGTTCGGCTTTTACGGAGCGCCCAATAAACATAATTCCGATATCTCATTGAATTTCTTAGGCGCTACAGTATTTAATGAGAGTAACATTTCAAAACTTCTTAGGGCTCCTGCAGGAAGTACATTAGGGTTAGGTAGCGTTGCGGCTGATCAAATAGAGCCTCTGCCATCATTCTGGGGTGGCAATAAGGTGGTAGGTGTCAAGCTTACCGATCTAATTGACCAGTCAGGCACGGTTAACGGCAACTACCAAGTTATTGGCTTTTCCTCTGAGGAGTTTAATACTTTAGTTTCTTCGCTTGCGAAAACGCTCGATATACCCACTGAGAAAATATCGACCCCCAGTTCAGGCGTGTATGCATTCGACGCTCTTATGACCACCATTGTGCATATTGCGATCCCCGCAACATGGATCACTTTGCTGTTCCTGGCTGCTGTTGGGGCGTACCAAAAATATGGGAGTGATGGGAACTCACCTACTTTTAGGTTGGTCACGAACTGGGTTCGCAATCAAGACTTTTGCCGCGTTAGCCTTATCATCACTGGCTGCGTGCCTACTCTCCTGTCTTATCTTTTTTGCGGGTCTACAAAACTTCCCGTACACTCCGCAAACTATTATTCATGCGATTCTGTCGGGTACTCCGGCTGTCGCTTTAACTCTTACTGCGATCGTTATCGCGAGCATCTCTTTAATAAAAATCGATCCGGTTGCGGCTATCCGGCGCCGAATCTCTGTCAGGCTACTAGCTGCGGTGCTGGCAGTTTTCTATATTTGTGCAAACTTAGGGGTCGTAGCTGGAATGGGAGCGGTGGATGGTCCGATGCAAAAGGTTGCGCAATTGCACCAGATCCAGAACCGGTGGGCAGAGTATTCTAATTTAGAGGTTTTATATAAGGAACAAGTTGGTGATAATGCATCCTCGTTTAGCGGACAGGGCGGCGAGCATGCTAAGGAGTATTACGACTGGTACCAGTCGATAGAAGGCAAAGACGGAGTATATCTTGTAAATACCACATACTATAACACTGATACGCTACGCGTTTGGCGTGAGGGTCAAGTCTACAAGCACACCCCCACGGCCCCCTACTGGGAGATGATCGCCTCACCAAACTACCTCGCCAAATATGGACCGAGCGTAGATCAAAATTTGATCCACCAAGCCCAGACAGGGACGCGAGTCTATCTAATCCCAGATACATTAACCTCGGCTAATCGTGAGAACCTTGAAGGATACCTTCATGACTACTCGGTAAGGGATCGCGAGAGTGCGATCTCGACTGCTTTTGGTCAACATAAGAGAGTTGTTTTCGTTACCTATTCACCTTCTAAGGAGATGTTCTTATGGAATGAGGACGCGTCATTGCCTAATGTTTCGATTGACCCGATCATTTTGGTATCAACCACCCAGAATATGATTCCTATGGAATCTGAAAGCCTTTGGGCTAATGGACTCACTAATAGTTACATCAAGCTAGATAGCACAGCCACTGAGAAGTATCTCGATTCTGGCTATTTGTCAACATACGGACTAGATGACAACAAGCCTATTTCTTCCCGTGTCTGACTTCGTTGCAGGTTTAACAAAGAGCCTTACTGAGACAATACAGCTATTCGGCGCGATGATTGCTCTCCTTTTGATTTTGACACTCATTATAATTCTTGGCCTCGTGAGGCTTTATTCCACGATGCGTCATGAAGAAATTGCGGTCAAACGCCTACTGGGATATTCTCTATGGCGAGCTTTCCTTCCACCCTTTGCTTTTGTCCTGATCACCGGTGCGGGCTGCATACTTATAGCGCTGGCTGTACGAACGCATAGCGGAGTGGTTGCAGCTATAGCGTGCACGGTCATTCAGGTTCTTCTTCTCGGATACCAAGCTCGAAAGGCTAGTTATCAAAGCACTGCAGACATGATTAAGAGCGTATAGAAATCGAGTAGGAAGGAGCTTTCCATGTCAATCACAGTCGAAGTTTGTAACTTAACGAAGAATTTTGGATCGCGTGCCGTCATTTCGGATATCAGTTTTCGCGTCGAAGCCGGAACTAGCCTTGCTATCATGGGACCGTCAGGGTGCGGCAAATCCACTCTTCTCAATATCATCGGTCTACTTGAAAGCCCAACGGCTGGAGAGGTTCGACTCAACGGAGATGTTTTGCCTGCAGTTAACAGTCGGGCGGCAACGAGAATGCGAAGGAGCGTTATTAATTACCTCTTTCAGTCTTTCGCTCTAATTTCGGATAAGAGTGCATATGACAATGCGATGCTATCGCTGCACTTTGCTCAAATGAGTAAGTCTGATAAGTCTTCTCGCATCACATCCATATTTAATAGACTTCAGCTTTCCAGCGTTTCTAATGACAGGGTATTCACGCTCTCAGGCGGAGAACAGCAACGTCTTGCGCTTGCAAGGTGCATCCTTAAGCCGGGAGATCTCATCCTTGCTGACGAACCTACCGGAGCATTGGACAAGGGCCTGGCAGATCAGGTGCTTCACGAAATGCTAGCCCTGCAACATGAGCACAACAAGACTCTTATCGTTGTTACCCATGACCCATCTGTCGCATCGAAGTGCGATTCAACTCTTACGCTCAATGCTAGGTGATTTTAGGCAGATCGTGTCTTGACCGTCAGGCACAGACCGATTCCTTAGAACGCTACCCGTCGTCTCGGCGACAGGCTCATTCTGTGTGTGCTAACGGTTGAGTTAGTTTTAAAGGTGCTTTGTCTTCTGTTTAGCGGTTACCCAATGTGCTTACACCGGTAGACCGCAGACGATTTACTTTCTACTCTGATGTCCAGTTCCGACTAATGGATGAGCACCCACTTCCTCTGGAGGCCGTCTTTATCGCGAGTTTAAGAGCGAGTTTAAGAGCGAGTTCAGAATACACTTTTTGCGGAAGACACTACTTTTTAACGGAACCTTAGGGTTAAAGGACAAATTGTGTGTTTTTTATCCGGGTTTTTCGTTGTGGTAGAGCTTTAAAGTCGGGTTGAAAGTTGGTTTGGCTGAACTTTGGGGTCGGTCAAATTGTGTGTCTGTTTTCCCGTGTTTTGCTTGTTTTGGCGGGGGAAAGTCGGGTTGAAAGTTGGCCGGTTCATGCTGATGGCATGAATATGATGAAATGCCCGGCGTGTAATACTCCTTTGAAACGTAATGGAAAGACTTCTTCTGGTTCTCAGCGTTGGCGTTGTAAGGAGTGTGGAAGGTCTAAGGTCGGAAAGATTGATAACTCTGCAAAAGAGCTTAATCGTTTCCTGAGCTGGCTGTTGTCGCGCCAGCGGCAGAAAGACATGCCCGGAGCGGGCCGGACGTTTCGTCGTAATACAGCTAAGTTCTGGTGTTTATGGCCGTTCTCTCCAATCGTGGACGAGGTTCATGACGTGGTGTTTGTCGACGGGATTTATCTGGGACGCAAGGCCGTGGTTTTGATTGCCTGTACTCGTCAGCATGTGTTGGGCTGGTATGTGGCTAGGAACGAGAACATTAACGCGTGGAAAGCCTTGCTGGATCGGATAGCGCCCCCGCTTCTAGTCGTGAGCGATGGTGGGTCAGGTTTCAAAACTGCTAGAGCAGCTTCTTGGCCGGGCACGCAGGTCCAGCGTTGCACATATCACGCGTTTATGCAGGTACGACGTTACATCACCATGAATCCGAAGCTGCCAGCCGGGAAACAACTCGGGAGAATAGCTCGCGACCTGTTACATGTCCATAACGTGGAAGAATCTCTACAATGGCTGGTCGGGTTCAACAACTGGTGCCTGGAATGGGAAGCCTTCCTCGCGGAGGAAACCATAAACGAATACGGCACAAGATGCTTGACCCACGAGAAACTCGTTCGCGCCCGGGACTCGCTAATTAGGCTCATAAAATCAGGTAACCTGTTCACGTATCTCGATCCTGACCTCGCAGACCAGACCCTGACCTGCCTACCAGCAATGAACAACCAGATCGAAGGCGGGATAAACGCTCAACTCCGTGCCATGCTCAAAGACCACCGCGCAATGAGCCTGACCCGGCGAATCAAAGCGATTTTCTGGTGGTGCTACCAACACATCGAAAACCCCGCGACTCCAGCAGAAATCCTAAAAATAATGCCTACAGATGCGCAACTCGAGGAATGCTACCTAAACCAGGAAAACCTACACATCACCCAAAGAAGTCTCCCCGGATGGGGCGACGCAATCACCTGGAACGAACTCCACCACACCACCCCCTACAACAACGCATGGGACTAACCCCCCAGACACACAATTTGTCCTTTAACCCAGAACTACCGTAAGTTTCAACGTGACCCGAGCATCAACAAGCGTTATGGTGCACGCTGGCGACGCATCCGTGCCGCATACATTTCCCAGCATCCTTTGTGCGAAGACTGCCTAGCACAAGGCAAGACGACACCGGTACAGGAAGTCCACCACATTCTTCCCCTCGAGCATGGCGGCAGCCATGACTTTGCTAACCTGCGCTCGCTTTGCAAACCGTGCCACTCCAGGCAGAGCGCGTTAGACGGTGACAGATGGAGGCAAGCCCTTCAGGTCTACACCTACTAGATTTTTGAAAAACGCGACATAACCACTAAGCACTTCCCCACCCCAAAAATATCGACCTTCTTCCCACGCCAAGTTACGGGACCAGTCGAGGATTCGGTTAGGGGTTGGGGCCCTCGAATCTCTACAACTTCGGCGAAGGTCAGCGGGCGGGGCCAACCGTACACAAAAAGACCGAATCAAACAGGGTATTAACCCGCAAGCCCTCCATCACCGGGCTAACCGCCTGGAAGGAGGCGAGATTTCATGGCGAAAGACGGAACCAATCGCGGTGGGCGCCGTGTGAGGGCTGGCGCGAAACCCGACCCACTCAACGAGAAACTCGCAAAGGGTCTGCCTGCCACTCGCCTGGAAGATCCGCTAGCGACCCCTTTCGATTTCGAGGGCGCAAATATTGGCGCGGGCGCGGTGCTTGCTGGTGAGGTGATGCCGGAGCCTTCTGAGTATCTGTCAGAGGTTCAGCGTGATGGCAAACCCTTGGGTGCTGATTTGGTGTATCGGGAGACGTGGCGCTGGCTTGACGAGCGCGGCTGCACGAAGTTTGTTTCTAAGCGTCTCATTGAGGCCTACGCCCAGGCTTTCGCCCGCTATGTGCAGTGCGAGCAAGCAATCTCCAAGTTCGGTTTGCTCGGCAAGCACCCGACCACGGGGAGCTGCTATCGCTTCCCCGTTCGTTGCGATGAGCCAATCTTTTGGTAAGCAAGCAAACGTGTACTGGTATGAGATTTTTGAAATTGTGCGGGCGAACTGCACCACTGACTATTCGGGTGCGGCCCCGGGTGATGAGGTTATGGAGCAGCTGTTGAAAGCACGCTCGTAGATGCGTCCTAGTGTTTTTGAGCTTATTTGGGGCGTTTTGTTGCGGTCAAGCCTGCCCCTAGCGCGATTCCGACTCCTGTGCCGTTTGCTACCCCCAAGGCGATATCGTCCATAATGAACCCAAAGATAATGCCGGTCATAATCCCGGCAATCATTCCATAGGCCACGGCCTTACCATTGCCGCCGGAAGGTTCTGACGGATTAGGTTTACTCGTTTCGTCTTGCACGTATTCCAGTATCACACATGATTCGGGTTCGCCTGTCTATCTTTGCTCCCCACTCTTCGTTGGACATGGTGGGGAGTTTTTGTTTCTTTTGATTTTTCTACCGAAAGGGCATTCCTATGACTACGGTTCGCAGCGCTGAAGCAGTGTGTATCGGTCACCCCGATAAACTATGCGATCTAATTGCTGATCAGATTCTCGACGAAATTCTCTACGCCGATCCCAACGCCCGCGTCGCGGTAGAGGTCATGGCTACTGGGCGACGCATTATTGTCACTGGTGAAATCAGCACCAAAGCTCATGTGCGAATCCGGGAATCTGTACGAACTGCACTTACTGCAGCTGGCTATAAACCGTGGAGATTTGGTATACGTATGGGTGAGGCGTCAATCTAACGATATTAACGACGGCGTGACCACATCTTTAGAGGCTCGCCATGGCGATGAGTCCGCTTATTGTATTCAGGGTGCTGGTGACCAAGGCACGGTCTACGGCTATGCCTGCACTGATACACCACAGCGCTTACCATTGCCTCTTGTTTTAGCCCACGAGATTTGTAAACGGCTAGATGCCGCGCGCAAGCAAAAGGAACCATCACAGGGATCTTCTCAGATGGTAAAGCACAAGTTTCGGTGCGCTACAACGACGCAGGAAAACCGCAAGCCGTAGAGACGGTGGTGGTTTCCGTCCAGCACGATAAATCCAAGGATTTCGATGAGTTGCGACGTGAAATCACCTCGATGATTATCGGTCCAGCTTGCTCTTCGTATCTTCCTGTCGATGAGAACACGACTATTTTGGTGAATCCTTCTGGGCGGTTCGTGGAGGGCAGCCCTAAAGCCGACACCGGACTCACCGGTCGAAAACTTATGGTTGATACCTATGGCGGTTTTGCTGGGCATGGTGGTGGAGCGTTTTCCGGTAAGGATCCGTCGAAGGTTGACCGGTCGGGTGCTTATATGGCGCGTTTGATCGCCAAGACGGTGGTGGATGCGCACCTAGCTGAAGAGTGCCAAGTCAGCATTTCTTATGCGATTGGTAAAGCCGACCCGGTCGCTTTGCTATCGACACGCTCGGCACCGGTGAACATCCTGATGAACTAATTACGGCTGCTGCGCGCGATGTCTTTAATCTTCGTCCGGCTGCGATCATCGACCAGTTACATCTCAAATCTCCCGGTTACGTGCGGTATTCGACGTATGGGCATTTCGGGGATTGCACACGCAAGTGGGAAGACACCTGGACTACTAGCCGCGAGCTTGTCAAGGCGGTGAAAAACCATGCGCATCAAGCAACTAGCCATAAGTGATCTCACCCCAGCTGACTACAACCCCCGCAAAGACCTACAACCTGGGGACACGGACTACGACAAACTAAAACGCTCGCTAAGCGAGTTTGGATATGTGGAGCCAGTCATCTGGAACAAAACCACCGGAAATATTGTAGGTGGGCATCAGCGCCTGAAAGTACTAGCTGATCTGGGCTATAAAACCGTGGACTGCGTGGTCGTCGAACTCGACGAAACCCGCGAAAAAGCCTTAAATGTTGCTCTAAACAAGATCAGTGGCGATTGGGATAATTCCAAACTCGCCCTACTCATAGCCGACCTGGATGCTTCCGATTTCGACGTTGAACTCACCGGTTTCGACGGATCCGAAATACAACAGTTAATAGGTTCTCTTGATAGCGACAGTATCGAAGACGATAACTTCGACCTGAACGCCGCCCTTGAAGCAGCAGCTTTCGTCGAAAAAGGCGATATCTGGAGGATTGGTAGGCATCGCCTGATGTGCGCGGACGCCACGAACCCGGCCGATGTCGAAACCTTGATGGATGGCAAACAGGCTAATCTGGTGGTCACAGACCCGCCTTACAACGTGGACTTCAAATCGAACAGCGGCCTGAAAATCGCAGGCGACAAACAAGACACAGACACCTTCTACCAGTTCCTACTAGCTGCATTCACCAACATGGCGGCATCCCTAGATAAGGGAGGGTCAGCCTATGTCTTCCACGCCGACACCGAAGGATTGAACTTCCGTCGCGCTTTTCAAGACGCTGGCTTCTACCTGTCGGGCTGTTGTATTTGGGTCAAAGACTCCCTCGTACTTGGCCGTTCCCCATACCAGTGGCAGCACGAACCAGTGCTGTATGGGTGGAAGAAAGACGGCTCTCACGCTTGGTATGCGAATCGCAAACAAACCACGGTGTGGAATTTCGCCAAGCCGAGGAAGAATTCCGATCACCCCACTTCCAAGCCACTAGACCTGTTGGCTTATCCGATTCGTAACTCCACCCAAACCAACGCAATCATCCTCGATACCTTTGCTGGGTCTGGTTCCACACTCATGGCTGCAGAAGCCACAGACCGCACTTGCTATTGCATGGAGCTGGATGAGAAATACGCTTCCGTGATTGTGCGCCGCTATGCCGAAGCAACCGGAGACGCAGCTGGGATCACCTGTACCCGTGGCGGCAAAGAATACGCCTACCTCGATTTGGTCAAAGAAGTCGAGCGCCCCAAGCAGAAAGGCTAACCCTTGACAAAAACTTTAAGGCTTGGCTCGCTTTTTGATGGCTCAGGTGGCTTCCCACTAGCGGCAACAAAGGTTGGTATCGAACCTGTGTGGGCAAGTGAGATTGAGCCCTTCCCGATCCTGGTCACCACCACGCGCCTTCCGCAAATGCAACACCTAGGCGACATCTGCGACATTGACGGCAGTCAGCTAGAGCCGGTGGATGTGGTCACGTTTGGCTCTCCTTGCCAAGACCTGTCGGTAGCAGGTAAAAGGGCAGGTTTAGCTGGCGAACGCTCGGGTCTATTCCACCAAGCCGTCAGAGTCATCAGAGAAATGAGAAAGGCAAGTCATGGTCTATATCCAAGATTCGCTGTTTGGGAAAACGTGCCCGGAGCCTTCTCAAGCAATAAAGGGGCAGACTTCCACAGCGTCCTGCAAAACCTCATCTCGGTTGTCGACGAAACGGCAGCGGCTGACCTACCTCGAGTACAAAAGTGGCATAAAGCTGGAGCGATCGTGGCAGACCAATGGAGTATTGCGTGGCGAGTATTGGACGCGCAATTTTTCGGAGTACCCCAACGACGCAAAAGAATCTACCTTATCTGCGATTTTGCAAGCGGGCGTGCCGGACAAATACTCTTTGAGCCCCAACGCGTGTTCCGGGATCTTGCGCCGGGCTGCAGTGAAAGGCAAAACCCTCCCACCAATCCTCGAGCAGGCACTCACGAGGCAAGCAAATCTTTAGATGTGTTCGCCTTGCGGATGCGGGCAGGTAAACCAGGCGGCGGTAAAGGCCCGCTCGTGCAAACAAACCTTTCGGGCACGCTCGGATGCAGTAACGACCAGAGTATTATTGAGCCGCTACTGTTTGACCATCATCCTCATGATGCCAGGGTGGGCGGACCATGCCAGATAGCACCAACCGTGACCGCTCGTTACGGCACTGACGGAGGCAATACTCCCATCATCGCTACCGCCTACGGTTTCAATGCGTTGCATGAGGGACGCGGCGCAGCAGTAGGCAGGTACGGTTATCCCACCGAGGTATCAAAGACGCTCGATACGTCTGGAGCTATTCTCAAATTAATACGAAAATCGGTTCCCTGGACACCTCTAAACTTGGCCCTGCCGCGCAGATGTCGATGCTGGAAGCCGGATTTTTCGCGTCGGCAGATCCGCAGGGCGACGGGCAGATTGATTGGCAGGTCTATGGTTCTGACGGTGCGATAGTGGGGGAGGGCAAGTGCCCCGCCCTGGCGGTACAAGCCTTGCACACTCAACTGCGCGCCGGACTTCGGCTGGACACTGACAGCGCTATGGCAGCTCTAAAATCTGGGAAAATCCCTGTCCTCATGCCCAATCGGACGTATTTTTTGGCAGACCGCGGGGAAACCTGTGCGTCCTGGCCCGGCTGCGCTGCCAAAACTTGGACCACCGGGGACGGCGTTACCCTCAATCTGAAAGCTCCGGGGACTCCGTTGACCTCCGACGCGACAAAAGCCGTGTTTACGGAGGGCAACGGGGGGCTGCTGAGTTACGGGGTGGTCGACGGGAAATTCCTTTGGGAAGGCGTCGCGCCGCCATTGAAAGGAGCTGCCACCACCGGGGATACGTTTGTCCTGGGGTCAGGGTTGGGTCAGTTGGCGCAGCTGGGTGACCTCAACAAGGGCAGTGCCAAGGCAGTGTTGCGCTACCTCGGCCTACCCTAGAGGGCTGCCTCAAGAAGCAACCTGTTGAGGTTCCGGGTCAGAGCCGGGGGCGGCAGACTGCGCGCCATGATAGCGCTGCAGACGCTGTTGACGAAGCAAATCCACCAGCCAAACAATCAGGAACAATACGCCTTCAAGCAGCACGACTGTGGCTCCTGACGCGGTATCGAACCAGTAGGAAATATAGGCTCCCAGCACGACACAGGATACGGAAAGCAAGGGAGCTATCCATAGCATAGCGTTGAACCGGTTTGTGAGCAGCCGGGCGGTTGCGCCAGGGGTAATCACCAGTGCCACGATGAGGATTGCGCCCACTGCTTGCATCGCCACCACGACTGTCAAAGACAGAGCTACCAGCAACAGAGTCGCCAACCAGCTTGTAGAGATGCCGATAGCGTGGGCGTGAGTCTTGTCGAAGGCATACAGCACCAAATCCCGTTTTTGTATAACAACAGCACCAGAGCGAGTGGGCTCAATATCAAGACCTGCCACATATCGGCTCTGGTAATGCCGAGCATGTCGCCAAACAAAATGTGGTGCAAATCAATGTGACTGGGGAACAGACTGATTAAGACCAGACCGGAGGCAAACATTGTCGTGAATACCACCCCAATAGCCGTGTCTTCTTTGACCCGTCCGCGCCCCCGCACTGCGCCAATCAATCCCACCACCAGCAAAGCTGCCACGAGGGCGCCTATTGCGAAGGGCGTTCCCAAGAGGTAGGACACGACGATTCCGGGAAGAATTAGTGGGACAGGGCGTCACCCTAACAGTGACCAGCCAATCAAGACCAACCAGCAGGACAACACGGCACAAACCGCCGCCGCGACTCCGGTGACGATGATGCCCCGGAGCATAAACTGCTGCGTCCACATTTCGATGAAAGCTTCATAAAAATTCACTGTCCACCTCCTGACGCGGCGGGATTTAATCCAAACGCTTTCGCGAGGTTTTGCGGGTCTAAGGCGCCAGCGGGATCACCTTGATAAACTACGCGACGATACAGCAAAACCACTTCATCGCAGAGCTTTTCCAAAGAAGCCAAATCGTGGGTTGAAACCACCACCGTGGTGCCTTTTGCCGAGATTTTGCGCAGCAAATCGACGATATTGGTTTCGGAGTATTTGTCTACTCCGGCAAACGGTTCATCGAGGAGCAGGAGGGCGCGCCTTGGGCAATCGCGCGGGCGATAAACACCCTTTTCTTTTGACCGCCGCTCAACGCCCCAATTTGGCGCTGTTGCAAATCTTGCAACTCCACCATTTCTAACGCGGCTTGCACCGCTACCACGTCTGCAGATTTGGGACGACGGGTCGGTCCCATAAATCCATACCGTCCCATCATGACGACTTGGTTTACGTTAACCGGGAAGTCCCAATCGATTTCCTCATTTTGCGCAACATAACCAATCAGTCGCTGTTTGCGGGCTTGGTTCGCGTCAATTCCGGCAACTTTAATACTGCCCTTTTGATACGAAACGCTGTTGGTAATGGATTTGAACAGTGTTGATTTTCCCGAACCGTTCATCCCTACCAGACCACAAATTTGACCGCGCGACACGGTTAAACTGGCACCCTCCAGTGCCACATTAGCTCCGTAACGAACATGCAAATCTGAGACTTCTAATATAGGCGGGGCTGAATTTGAGCTGGACTCAGCTTCAGCCCCGCCTGGCTCTATGCGGTTGTCGAGAGCATCACTCATTTCTGAGTCAATCCTCGGGTAATCAAATCTGCGTCGTAGCGCAACAGGTCCAGATAGGTCGGAACGTCTCCACCTGCGTCTGACAAGGAATCAACATACAATTCCCCACCGAATTTCGCACCTGTGGCTTCCACAACGGGTCGCATTTTGTCTCCCACGGTGGACTCGCAGAAAACTGCGGGAACGTGGTTTTGCTTCACGTAGTCTTCCACTTCCGCTACGCGAGAGGGAGTGAGGGCTCCTTCGGCATTTACGCCCCACAAGAATTTCTCATTGAGGTTATAGTCGCGAGTCAGATACGAGAATGCTCCCTCACAGCTGACCAAAGTACGTTGTGACGGGTCGAGCTGAGAAAGCGTGGACGTGATGTCCTCGCCGACTTTTTCAATCTTGGCGCCATACTGTTTGGCATTTTCCTGGTACTCGGAGCAGTTCTTTGCATCTAAATCGCAGAAGGCTTTTGCCATATTCTTCACGTAGAGGGCGCCGTTTTTCGGGCTCATCCAAGCGTGCGGATTGGGCTTACCCTTGTAGTCGCCTTCGGTAATCGGAATGGGCTCTACGCCCTGCGAAACATTGACCTTTTTGGCATCCAGATCGGCGGTAAACTTCGTGAACCAGCGTTCCAAATCCAGCCCGTTATTTAAAATCAGTTTCGCTTTCTGCGCCGACTTCAAGTCCGAGGGTGTGGGTTGGTAATCGTGGATTTCCGCCCCAGGTTTGGTGATAGAGCGGACTTCCAGATGGTCTCCGGCAACGTTTTGAGCCATGTCCTGCAACACGGTAAATGTGGTGAGGACCAGGGGTTTGCCTGGTGCGGCTGAATCCGAGCTGGAGCTGGGGATCCCGCCGCACCCGCTGAGAGAGGCTCCCAGGCACAAAAGCGCGGCTACGGTCAAGGTTTCTTTAATTTGCTTGTTTTTAAATCTCTTCATGGGTATAGCCTAAATTAGGCATACCTAAGTTCGCAAGCCCGAAACTGTTGAAATCCCGTAATTTAGCGATTTTTTTGTACTGACAAATCCTAAAAAACCAAGGATACGAGCTTTGGGGCACGCACGATAATCCGTTTCGGCTCCCGCCCGTCCAGCAACTTCACCACCGCCGGTTCCGCCAGGACCTTCGCCTGCAAATCCGCCTCGGAAATCTCGGGGTTCACCGACACTTTCGCGCGCACCTTGCCCGCCACCTGCACCACGCAGTGACCTCCTCAGCCGCCAACAGCGACTCATCGGTCACGACCGGGAACGTGGCCCGGGCGATTCCGCCCTGGTGACCCAAACGTTCCCACAGTTCCTCCGCAATGTGCGGAGCGATGGGGGCGACCATCACGACCAACGCTTCTGCGGCCTCACGTGGCACCTGGGGTAACCCGGTGAGGTGATTATTCAGCACAATCATCTTGGCGATAGCCGTGTTCACGCGCAGATTGTCGTACTCCACGGTGACATCGTGAATGGTGCGAGCCAGCACTTTTGCGGTCGCCAAATCCGGGGCGTCATCGGTCACGGTGAGCGCGCCGGTGTTCTCATCGACGATATTGCGCCACAGTCGCTGCAGGAAACGCTGGGAACCGACCACCGCGCGCGTGTCCCACGGACGGGACATATCCAGCGGTCCCATCGACATCTCGTAAACCCGGAACGTGTCCGCGCCGTAATCCGCGCACATCTGATCAGGGGTGACAATGTTCTTGAGCGACTTGCCCATCTTGCCGAACTCGCGGTTGACGGGCTGACCCTGCCAGGTAAAGCCGTCCTCCTCGCTACCCTCCACCTCGTCAGCCGGGACGTATTGCCCACGTGAATCCGTGTAGGCATAAGCCTCAATCATGCCCTGGTTGAACAGGCGATGGAACGGCTCTGAACTGGACACATACCCCAAGTCGTAGAGGACCTTGTGCCAAAAACGCGCGTACAGCAGGTGTTTCTCCGACCTGCAACCAAGGCGGCATCGCCATCGTCGAACCCGACGTTGTGAGCGCCTCGAAGGCAGACTTCTTCTGCCGAGGCAACGTCAATATTGCTGGCGCTCTGTTGGCTTCGGACTCAACTGAGCCGCCCCTGGTCACTGACCCTGGCATGCCCAAATACCGCGTGAGACGCTTAACCCCCACCGAATGCGCCCGCCTACAAGGATTCCCTGATACTTGGACAGACGGACTCGCCATCGAGAACCCGAGCGAAGACGTGCTGGATTATTGGTGGCAGGTCTAGGCTAGCTGGGCCAAGGTGCAAGGATTGAAAAAACCTAAAACCCGCAACCAAGTACGCAAATGGCTGGCTAATCCAGCGTCCGACCGGGCACTCTACAAGCTGTGGGGAAACGGGATAGCTTTGCCGTGCGCCAAACTCGTGCTTTCCCAGATAGTCGCCGAGAGCACTAAAACTCCTTGATTTTAAGGCAAAAATTACTGGATAAGTACGCGCTCCTATGGCTGTATGTACATGACCAAACAACCAGCAAGAAAGAGAGGGTTTGGTGATGATGGGACAGCTATATGTCGATCTAGAAGAAATCGAAACCTCGGAGTCGACCTCACCGATATTGGTGCGGTGTGGAATGCGGCCAAAGACCACGGCTACGAGCACGTAGAAATGATCGTCTCCAACTTTCCAGACAACTACCTGCGCCTCATCCGCACATGGATGGACGTTCAAAGCATCGAATTTGATGGTGAGGAGGATGAGCAATGGTGAACACCAAAAAGGCTGAAAACTACGGGCTCTTAGTCACCCTGCCCGCCACGCTTGATGAGACTGAGCTGGCAAGGCTGCATGAACTTATCGCTGCCAAGAAAGACTTGATCGCTAAAGCGCTCGGCGCGAGCCATCTCGACATCACCACCAGTAGCGAGGGGCTGAGTTTTCCTTGGTGGGATGAGCTGCCAGAGTTCGAGAAGATCACGGCATACACCGAGTTCCTAAGCAAAATGGTCGCATATGCGAAACGCATCGGGCTCACCACCCACCGCGCCGCGAGTGACAAGGTGGTGAATGAGAAGTATGAACTGCGCTCCCTGCTTTACCGCATCGGACTTTCTGGTAAAGAACATAAGGAAGTACGCAAGATCTTACTTGCACCATTAAGCGGTGATTCTGCGTGGAAAACCCCGCCACTAATAAACACTAACCAAGAGATGTAAACCACTATTTATTAGGCAAAATAGGCGGCAAAATGACTGGATAAGTAGCGAAGTCTATGGCTGTATATACATACCGAAACGGTACACAACACATAAGGAAACAGCCATGAACACCAAAGAAGCTGAATGCAGCGTCGAGGAAGAAAACACCGAACGCCTTATCGGACGTGCTAACCGGTTGGGATACACCATCACCAGCATTGAGATTGAACCTGGCCGGGTCGCGATTTCTATTGTTCCTTCCCCGCTGTTCCCCTACACCCCGGAGCTTGACCGAGACTTTGAAACCGATCAATGGCGGGTGCAAACCACCGCCTACGGAGCGTTGAACCTAGACAACATCGAACAAGTCACCGAGGGATACGGGCGGGCAGCAGCGATGGTGCGTGAACTTGAACATGCTACACCAGGAAACGTTGTCAACTACCACCTGACCCGTTAAAACTAAACACACAGGCAACCCCACCTGGCGTGGGGTTTTCCTTTATCGTGAAGCGTTATGACCTAGAGATGTACATCTCTAAGTTTTCTTGAAAATAGGCGGAAAATGACTGGATAAATAGGCGGGTCTATGGCTGTATATACATACCGAAACGGTACACAACAGAAAGGCACCAGCCATGAACAGCACAAAGGTCACCAGCGAAACCCTCCAGATGCGCGTTGATTCCTACGGGACGGTTCTTGCCTACGGGAACTACACGCTAGCAAGTTTTGCTACCTGGACCAAGACTGAAGGATTTGGCAATAACGCCCAAATCTACCGGTTGATGGAAGAACCCGTCAGCGGGTTCGGGCCTAACTCGAGGAGCCGCGGAGAATGCGAACTCGAACTCATCGCGAAGTCAGACCACCTTTTCGCTGACGCCGGACATGCGATCGCCTGGGCGTTAGCTAATCTGCCTAAAGCCTAGCCCCGCCGGGTATGAGGGTACCTGTTATCGCTGGTAGTAACTGACTTTTTAACCAATAGAAGGTAACTGATTCGTATGCGTCAGCTAGCTGAATATCAACCGACACGGTTCATGGCTGAAAGCTCGCGCTATGACAAACGCCGAGCCGACTTTGCAGTCGCGTTTATCGAAGCTTTAAAGCATACGAAAGGCCGGTGGGCAGGAAACCTTTTAAGTTGATTGATTGGCAAGAACAAATCATTCGCGACCTTTTCGGCACCCTCAAAGCCGATGGATACCGCCAGTTCACGACTGCTTATGTGGAGATTCCGAAGAAGCAAGGCAAGAGTGAGCTGGCTGCTGCCGTCGCATTGTTGCTCACGTGCGCCGATGGCGAGGAACGCGCTGAAGTTTATGGGTGTGCTGCCGATCGGCAACAAGCATCCATCGTGTTCGAAGTGGCAGCCGACATGGTGAGAATGTGTCCCCCACTAGCCAAGCGGGTAAAGATCCTTAGAAGCCAAAAACGTATCATCTACTCCCCCACCAATTCCTTCTACCAGGTACTATCGGCCGAGGCCTATTCCAAACACGGATTCAATATTTCCGGAGTGGTATTCGATGAGCTACACACCCAACCCAACCGGGCGCTCTTCGACGTGATGACCAAAGGCAGTGGGGATGCTCGCACCCAGCCGCTTTACTTCTTGATCACAACCGCCGGCACCGACACCCACAGCATCTGCTACGAGCAACACCAAAAAGCCCAAGACATCCTGGATGGCAAAAAGATCGACCCCACCTTTTATCCAGTCATATATGGGGCAGCGCAAGATGATGATTGGACCGATGAAGCCGTGTGGCATAAAGCCAACCCATCCTTGGACGTGACGGTGCCAATCCAGAAAGTAAGGGACGCTTGTAATAGTGCCAGGCAGAATCCGGCTGAAGAAAAACACCTTCAGACAGTTGCGTTTGAACCAGTGGGTCAAACAGTCTGTGCGATGGATGCCTATGAATACCTGGAACAAGAACGATGGCCCAGTCCACTTGGATGAGTTAGAAGGCCGTGTTTGTTACGGCGGACTTGACCTGGCATCCACCACCGATATCACAGCTTTCGTACTGGTATTCCCACCCACGGATGACGATGACAAATACACGGTCGCGCCCTGGTTTTGGATACCCGAAGACAACCTGAAACTGAGGGTCGCCCGCGATCACGTCCCCTACGACCTGTGGAACAGTCAAGGATTCCTGGAGACGACCGAGGGCAACGTGGTGCACTACGGGTATATCGAGAAGTTCATTGAGGATCTTGGCACCCGGTTTAATATCCGAGAAATCGCTTTCGACCGGTGGGGCGCGATCCAAATGAGCCAAAACCTTGAGGATGCTGGTTTCACGGTGGTGCCTTTCGGGCAAGGCTTCAAAGACATGTCCCCACCATCCAAAGAACTGATGAAGCTGGCGTTGGAGGGCAAGCTGGCTCATGGCGGGCACCCGGTGCTGGCCTGGATGGTCGATAACATTCACGTACGCACCGACCCAGCAGGAAACATCAAACCCGACAAACAAAAATCCACCGAGAAGATCGACGGCGTAGTAGCCACCATCATGGCCTTGGATCGAGCAATAAGATGCGGCAACACCCCAGAGGCGAGCTCAGTTTATGATTCGCGGGGACTATTGGTGTTTTAGCGTTTTGCTGGTGATCCAGTGCATGGCTACAAGGTTGAGTCCCATGGCTGCCACCATGACGAGCGAAGCGAGTGGAAGCCCTACTGTTCCGCAGGTGGGTGTGATGGTGATGAGCCAGATCATGATGGGTAGCTGTATGGGGGCGCTCCATAACCGTAGCGGGATTCGTTTCAGGTAAGTAAAGAGCAACTGGCCGCAGTGGATTACCAGGTGGATGGTGTAGGCGACCATGATGGCTGCTATCCATACTGGCTGGCACCAGATAGCGACCGCGATGAGCAGAACGAGTTCTTCTGTTGCGATCACTGTGAAATGTGTGCGGGTCATGTTGATGTGTCGAACAGGTTCAGGCAACCGGGCAGTGTTGTCGTCTAGCCATGGAACCAGGACGAAGTATTCCTCGATTTCGTGCCACAAAAATAGACCCACAAACACAATGACTGGCCAACCCACCACGCACCTCCTCGTGTGAACGTTACCCAATTATCCCACAGGGAAAGGAGCCACCATCATGGGATTCCTCGACTGGCTACGCGCCGCCAACCCTCGCCGCGCCTCGAACCACCATCTCACGAGCCAGTATTCGTTCCTGTTTGGCCCCACGTCGGCGGGTCGGACGGTGACGGAACGATCGGCGATGCAGATGACGGCCGTGTATTCGTGCGTGCGGATTTTGGCTGAGGCGATAGCCGGCCTACCACTGCACGTATACCGTTACAAGGACGGTGGCGGCAAGGAAAAAGCAGTCGATCATGGTTTGTACCGCCTGCTTCACGATGAACCTAACCCCGAGATGACGAGCTTCGTGTTTAGAGAAACGCTCATGACGCATTTGTTGTTGTGGGGTAACGCGTTTGCTCAGGTAGTGCGTAACGGGCTCGGCGAAGTCATTGGACTGTATCCGTTGCAACCGAATCGGATGAGCGTAGGCAGGGATCTGGACACCAAGAGCTTGTATTACGAGTACCAAACCTCCTGGGACGAACCCGCAGGACAATACCAAACCATTCGGCTTACCCCTAATGATGTGCTTCATGTTCCAGGTCTTGGTTTCGATGGGTTGGTTGGTTATTCCCCGATTGCGATGGCTCGTAATGCTATCGGCCTGGCACAAGCCACTGAGGATTATGGGGCTTCATTTTTTGCTAATGGGGCGGCACCGGGCGGTGTGTTGGAGCATCCGGGCACGATAAAAGATCCCCTCCCGGGTGCGTGAGTCCTGGCAGGCAACCTTCGGGGGCGCGAAAAACGGCAATAAAGTCGCTGTTTTGGAAGAAGGGATGAAGTACACGCCGATTAGTGTGTCGCCTGAGCAGGCGCAGTTTCTTGAAACGAGAAAGTTTCAGCTCAACGAGATCGCCCGTATCTTCCGTATTCCGCCGCACATGATCGGCGACCTCGAAAAATCTAGCTTCAGCAATATTGAGCAGCAGAGTCTCGAATTTGTGAAATACACCCTCGACCCGTGGGTGATCCGCTGGGAACAAGCAATCACCAAAACACTGCTAAGCGCTCGTGAGAAACAGCAGTTGTTTGTGAAGTTCAATGTTGAGGGGCTGCTGCGCGGGGATTACCAGTCGCGTATGGAAGGCTATGCGGTAGCCCGCCAGAACGGCTGGATGAGCGCAAACGATATCCGCGAGCTAGAAAACCTTGACCGCATCGACCAGGACGATGGCGGTGATCTCTACCTGGTCAACGGCAACATGCTCCCGTTGCCCATGGCAGGCGCTTATGCAGCAACCAAACAAGCCGACGCTGTTGAAGCTAAAGATGAGCAGCTGGAAGAACAACCTGGAGAGAATCAAGTTTTGAGGAGGAGAATGTGAAGCGTTTTTGGAACTGGATACCACCAGAAACAACCAACCCGGACACCCAAGAGGATGTTCGGGTTTTGCGTATTAACGGGGCTATCGCAGAGGAATCTTGGCTCGACGACGATGTAACACCAGCTGTTTTCGAGTCTGAACTAAATGCTGGCTCGGGTCCGGTCACTGTTTGGCTTAACAGCCCTGGTGGTGATGTGGTTGCGGCAGCCAGGATTTACAACATGCTTCTGGACTACCCAGGAACCGTGACAGTCAATATTGATGGCATCGCAGCATCCGCAGCGAGCGTGATCGCTATGGCAGCAAGTCATGTGGCGATGTCGCCGGTGTCGATGTTGATGATCCACAACCCAGCAACGTTGGCGATGGGCGATAAAACCGAACTCTCGCGTGCCCTCGACATGCTTGAGAGTGTCAAGGACTCGATTATCAATGCTTACCAGCTCAAGACTGGGTTGAGCAGGGCGAAGTTGTCGAAGTTGATGGATGCCGAGACCTGGATGGACGCAACTGCAGCCATCGAACTTGGGTTCGCCGACGAGCTGCTGACTGGTAAACGAGCACCAACCCCAGACAAAGAGGACGAAGAATCTGAAGAGCCGGGTGAAGACGAGCCGGATGAGGACGATTCCGGCGGGGATGACGAGCAAGGCCCTGCCCGTAAGAAGCCGCCGTTGCCGCCCAAAAACAAGGGTGGTGTGGTGTTTTCCAGAAAGGCCGCGGAACAGCGCCTCGTCGCGCAGTTAGCTGGCCAGCGAAAAGATAGTGCTCCGCCTGGTCCACCACCGTCTTCAATTTCTTTGCAGCCCGCTGCCCCTTGTGGTCGGCGGGTTGTTGATTTATACGCCCAACTAACTGATCAACCCCACTAAACCCTTAAGAGAGGAACTTTTTACCATGACTACTATTACTGATCTTTATGCTCGCCGTGCCGAAACCTGGAATAAGGCGAAGGCTTTTCTTGATGAGCGCCGTAACTCTGAGACCGGCTGTCTGAACGCTGAGGACGATGCGGCTTACGCGAAGATGGAGGCTGAGATCGAGGCGCTTTCTAACGAGATCGCTCGATCCGAGCGGGCCGAACGCACAGAAGCCAACCTCGCGCAGGCGACTCGGGCACCAATCACTGCTACACCCGGTGTCAGCCCCGAGGAGAATGAGGGCAAGGCGAAGCCTGCTCGCGCCACTGCCTCTTACAAGCGGGCGTTTTGGGATGCGATGCGGCCTGAACTCCTCACCGGTGGAAGTAAGGAACGCTTTAAGTGAGGGTGTGGATTCTGAGGGCGGGTATCTGGTGCCTGACGAGTTCGAACGCACCCTAGTGCAGTCTTTAGCCGACCAAAACATCATGCGAAGCCTCGCCAAGGTTATTCAGACCACTAGCGGGGATCGTAAGATCCCTGTCGTGTCTACCCATGGCACCGCGACCTGGCTGGATGAAGGCAAGCCATATAGCGAGTCCGATGAGGCCTTCACCCAGATTTCCTTAAGCGCCTATAAGTTGGGCACGTTCCTCAAAATCAGCGAAGAACTGCTCAACGATGCAGCGTTTAACGTTGAACAATACCTAGCGAGCGAGTTTGCTCGCCGTATTGGAGCTGCTGAAGAAGAAGCCTTCCTGGTTGGCGATGGTAAAGGTAAACCCACCGGTATCTTCAACCCCACCGGCGGAGCAGAAACTGGCGTCACCACTGCAAAACCCACAGATATTAGCGCTGATGAACTCATCGATCTGCACTATAGTTTGCGTGCCCCCTACCGGGCGCGCGCGGTGTGGCTGATGAACGATGCAACCGTCAAAACCGTACGCAAGCTCAAAGACGGTAACGGGCAATACCTGTGGCAGCCAGCCCTGACCGCTGGCACACCAGACATGATCCTTGGCCGACCAGTCTACACCAGTGTTTTTGCACCTGAGGTCAAAGCGGGGGCGCGCACAGTAGCGTTCGGTGACCTCGGTTTTTATTGGATTGCTGACCGCCAAGGCCGCTCCTTCAAACGCCTAAACGAGCTATTTGCAACCACCGGGCAGATCGGGTTCCTCGCCTCCCAACGCCTAGACGGCAAGCTCGTCTTGCCCGAAGCGATCAAGGTTCTTACCCAAAAGACCGCCGGGTAAACCATAAAAATAGTTAGGAGGTGGCAGCCATGAAAACAGACGAACTCATGGCCTTAGTCAAACAGAATCTACTGGTCAACCATAGCGAGGATGATTCTTTGATTGCCTCGTTTGTTTTGGCTGCCATCTCCTACGCTACCGCTTACCAACATCTGCCCGAGGGCTACTACCAAACGCAGCCCATGTCGCAGGCAACCCGGCAAGGCATTATCATACTAGCCACCCATTTCTACGAATCCAGAGATGGGGCAACCGCCGGGTTTTGGGCAGACAAAACCGATGCTGCCCGCGCCGTGTGGAACGCAGTCAACACCTTGTTGCGGCTGGATCGGGACTGGAAATCTAAGGAGAACCGTTATGGCCTCGCTTGGGAGAATGAGACACCACATCGACCTGATAGCACCAGTGGTTACGAAGGACGCTGCCGGGTTCGCCAGCACACGCAACGAGATCGTCGCCTCAGTACGGGCCTATATCGAGGTACGGCACGCAAGTGGCGCATGGGTTAACAGGGCAGCATATTCAAAAGCCGATGTGCTCTTCCGCATCCGAGTCATCCCAGGACTGAAAGTTAGTGAGGCGATGGAGATCGCCTGCGCTAGTGGCCGGTATGTGATTGATGCGGTCGAGGTTATGGGCCGTTATGTCGAGATCATGGCGCACCGTATTGAACCGGAAGGAAGCAGCCATGGCTAGAGTTCAGATCCGGCTGCCCAACACATTTATTGATGCGCTCGGCGCAGCCGGCAACGTTCTGGAGTCTTCGGCTGAGGAAGTCTTGCATGCTGGTGCGGGCGTGGTCGAGCCACGTATGCGAGCCAACCTTTCGGCCGCAATCGGCTCTGGCACCAAGCAGCCATCGCGCCCCACCGGCCAACTCCTCGCCGCACTCGGCACAACCACCGTCAAAGTCAACAGCAGGGGTGATCATAACGTGAAAGTTGGGTTCGCCGAGAACCGCACAGATGGGCGCTCTAACGCGTTGATTGCGAACGTTCTCGAACACGGCCGCTCCAATCAACCGGCCCGACCGTTCCTAGCACCCACACGATCGCAAACCCGCAGGCCCGCCGTCGAAGCCATGAAACAAGCGCTGGCTGCGCGTATCGAGGTGGTGAAACCATGACTGCTCGTTTGTTGGAACAGCTCAGCCGTATCGCCGGGAAACTCGAGCTGCCATACGCGGTCAGCTTCTATGCGGATACGCCAGCGCCTGACACGTATTTAGTGTTCACACCGCTAACAGATTCGTTGGAGGTGTTCGCCGACAACACTCCTGGCGTCGAGATCGAAGAAGCCAGAATCAGCCTTTTCACGAAGACGAACTACCTGGCTATGCGTAACCAGCTCACCCGCACACTCATTGATGCCGGATTGACTGTTACTGCCCGCCGCTATGTCGGATTCGAGGCAGACACCGGCTTTCACCATTATTCCATCGACGTTGCTACCTACCATCCCTATTAACTCTGAAGGAGAAGAATACTCATGGCCACTATTGGTTTAGACAAGCTTTACTACGCCACTATCACCGAAGACCCCACCACTGGTGAGGAAACCTATGCCACCCCGAAATCCCTCGCCAAAGCCATCAGCGCTGAACTCTCCGTGGAGGTTGCCGAGGCAATCCTTTACGCCGACGACGGGGCATCCGAGATCGTTAAAGAATTCAAGTCCGGAACGCTCACCCTAGGTGTCGATGATCTTGGTGCAGAAGCCGCCGCAGCACTCACCGGAGCCACCTTGGATGCCAACGGCGTGCTCATTAGCGCTAGCGAGGATGGCGGTACACCAGTAGCCATCGGTTTTCGAGCGGCACGTAGTAACGGAAAATACCAGTACTTCTGGCTCTACCGCGTCAAATTCGCCCTCCCAACCACGACCCTAGCTACCAAGGCCGACAGCATTACCTTCAGTACTCCGTCGATTGAGGGCACGATCCTGCGCCGTAACAAGCCCGACACGCAAGGTCGTCATCCGTGGAAGGCCGAGGTCACCGAAGGCGCAGCCGGAGTCAAGGCAGAGACGATCACTGGCTGGTACAAGCAGGTCTACGAACCCGCCGCAGCCTCCACGCCTAGCCGAATCAACAGCCACTAAAAGAAAAGGGAGACAGTAATCGTGGGAAAGAAAACCGCAGCCATCAATACCGTTGATTCGTCCCGCAGGGCCACCATCACTATAGGTGGCGAGGATTACGAGCTGGTTTTGACAACGCGTGCGACTCGGTTGATTGCGCAGCGCTACGGCGGACTCGAACATCTAGGCGAAGCTCTCGAAACATCGGAAGATGTGGACAAGTCGTTGGGTGAGGTGATCTGGCTAATCACACTACTAGCAAACCAGTCAGTACAGATTCACAACCTCACGCATCCCGATGATCAGAGACCTGAGCTTACTGAGGATGCGGTGGAGTTGCTGACTGTTCCAGCTGACCTGGCCGACTACCGAACCGCCATCAGCCAGGCTCTGCAGAAGGGCACTCGTCGGGCTATCACCACCGAGACACCAGCCCCAAAAGACTAAACCAAGGCAGAGTCCTAGACAGCGATGAGGCGGCCTTCACCCGCCTGACCTATATCGGCATAGCCCACCTCAACCTCACCCGCACCGAAATAGAGCTGACTGTATTTGGTGAGCTACTCGACCTGGTGGACTGCTGGCGCATAGAGACCGGACGGGCTGAGCAGAGGCGTGTTTGGTTTATTGATGATGTGATTCCAGCAGGTATCTAGGCATTTTTGTGTAGCGAGAGTTATTTTGAGTCCTAGGGCTTTCATGATTTTTCGTGATAGCCGCAAAGGACGGGTTGCCGTCTTTTGATAGTGACTTGTAGAGGGATTCACGGTTGAGTTGAGTTTCTTTAGCTAGCTGGCTCATGCCATGTGCCCTTGCAATGTCACGCAAAACCACCTGTACGGTTTTCGTATCGCCGTCTTCGAGTGCGATAGCTAGGTAATCGTTCATTGCTTCTTGGCTATCGAGATATTTGCTTGCGTCGAACGCTGAAAATGTTACTTCCTTCATGACTGTTCCTCCCTTACCTGTTGTGCGAGCTTTTGAGCGGTTCGAATATCTTTAGCCTGGCTGGATTTATCTCCTCCGGTCAGCAGGAAAACCGTTACTGCGCCTAGTTGGGTGTAGTACACCCGGTAGCCGGGCCCGAAATGAAAATCTCATCTCGTTAACTTTCTCGCCAACGGGTTTGATGTCTCCAATCATTGTTCCGTGTGCTTCGCATCGGGCTATTGCATGCAAAATGCGCCGCTGAGCATGTTTGTCTTTCAGCTCACCTAACCAAGCGTCAAACAAGCTACTGGAAATAATCTCCACACACCTAAGTGTAGCCTAAAAGCTACATGAGTCAAGAAGGGAAACACCTCTCATGGCCGACTCGTCTTTTGGCCTCAAGATTGGTTTGGAGGGTGAGCGGGAGTTTAAACGCGCGATCACCGACATCAACCGCGAAATGCGGGTACTCGGCTCCGAGATGAAGCTGGTCGCTTCCCAGTTCGAAAAGAATGACCAATCTGCTGCAGCACTGACCGCCCGCAACCAAGTGCTGGGGCGTGAGATTGAGGCTCAGCGTTCCAAGGTCGAAACCCTGAGAAGTGCGTTGGAGAATGCTGCTTCTTCGTTTGGGGAGAATGATTCGCGCACGAAGAATTGGCAGATCCAGCTCAACAATGCCCAAGCCACCCTCAACGGCCTAGAAGGCGAACTCAAAGAAAACAATGCGGCATTAGCGAAGTTCGGAGATGAGGCTGACGGCGCAGGTGATGACGCGAAAACTGCCGCCAAGGACACTAGCCATCTTGAGAGTGCTGTTGATGATCTGGGTTCCGAGATGGATGACACGTCGGGCAAGACCCGCATCTTCGGTGACGTGTTGAAAGCCAACATTGCAGCCGAGGCAATCGTTGGTGGGGTTAAGGCTATCGGGCACGCCATCGCAGGTATCGCTAAAGGCTTCGGGGCGGCAATGAAAGACGGGGTTGAGTACAACGCCCGGATGGAGCAATACACCACATCGTTTACCACCATGCTGGGTGATCAAGCCAAGGCCCAGAAACTCGTCAACGACCTCAAGCTGGAGGCCGCTCGCACACCGTTTGGGATGGAGGATCTGGCTAAAGGCACCCAGACTCTGATGGGTTTCGGGATGAGTGCCGAGGAATCCCAAATCAGGCTCAAGCAGCTCGGCGATATCAGCCAGGGTGATGCCCAACAGTTCGAGTCTTTGACGCTCGCGTTCGCCCAAATGAGCAGCACGGGCAAGCTGACCGGTCAAGATTTGAACCAGATGATTAACGCCGGTTTCAACCCGCTCGAAGAGATCAGCCGCAAGACCGGCAAGAGTATCGGCGAGCTCAAGGAGGAGATGGGTAAAGGCGCTATATCTGCCGATATGGTGGCTGATGCGTTCGCTTCCGCTACATCTGAGGGTGGGCGGTTTTATGGGGCGATGGATGCCCAATCCAAAACTTTCTCCGGTCAGCTCGCCACCTTGCAAGATGGTGTGGCTAATTTGAAGGGCCTGTTGGCTGGTGGGCTCACGACGGCTCTTGCTAGCACGGTGATGCCGATGGTTAACGGCTGGGTCGACGAACTCACAGAAGCCTTCGAGACCGGCGGGGCACCAGCCCTGATCGACACCTTCGGCGGGATCCTGAAAGAAGCACTGGCATTTATCGCCGAACAACTCCCACAAGTAGTTGAGACCGGCATGACAATACTGACCAGCCTGCTTGATGGGATTATTGCGGTGCTGCCGTCCCTGGCAGAAACCGCCGTAACCCTAATCGTGGCACTTGTAGAGGCGATCATTGAAGCCCTACCTTCGCTGCTTGAGGCTGCGGTGCAGATGATTACTACGCTGGTAGCCGGTATTGGTGAGCGCTGCCGCAGTTGATTCCGGCGGCGGTCGAGATGTTGACCACCATGATCCAAGGCCTCGTCGACAACCTACCCTTGATCCTGGACGCCGCGCTGCAGTTGATCACGGGCCTGGCTGAGGGCCTGATCGCAGCGATACCGGTGTTGATTGATGCTTTGCCGCAGATTATTCAGGGGCTGGTGGATTTCCTTGTGGGTGCTATCCCACAGATCATCCAAACCGGCATCCAATTACTCACCAGCCTCGTAAGCGCGCTGCCAGAAATCATCACTGCAATAGTGGCAGCCCTGCCGCAAATCATCACAGCCATCATCAACGGCGTGCTCGGTGCTATCCCGCAACTGATTCAGGCTGGTATTCAACTGTTTGTCGCGCTGATCGGTGCCTTACCTCAGATCATCACCACGATTGTCGCGGCCTTACCGCAGATTATTTCTGCTGTGGTATCGGCTATCGGTGGAGCTATCCCGCAGTTAGTGCAGGCCGGTATCCAGCTACTAACAGCACTGATTGGTGCGCTACCGCAGATTATTGGCACGATTGTCTCCGCCATCCCACAGATCATTTCGGGCATTGTTTCTGCGGTGCTTGGTGGTGTGGGCCAGATGATCAATGCTGGTGCCTCCCTGGTGTCTGGTTTGTGGCAGGGCATCCAATCGCTGGCCGGGTGGTTGTGGGACAGGGTTTCTAGCTGGGTATCTAGCATTTGGGATGGGATCCTCGGATTCTTCGGCATCCACAGCCCCTCCAAACAAATGGCGTGGGTCGGTGACATGCTCGTAGCAGGCCTGGCCGGAGCAATCACCAGTGAGGGCCATAAGGCAGCAGAGGCGGCCACCGACATGGCCAAAGACACCCTCGATGCAGTAAGCGAACTTAGCAGTGGCATTGATGTGCCAATCAACATCAACGACACGGACTTGCACCTACCGAATGTAGATCTGGCACCAGCAGTCATTCGACACTCCGATGTCAGCCCATCACCAAATAAGACTTCGCCGGTGGATGTGGAGGGCATCGTTGATACCACTGCGAGGCGGATTCTCGGTGCCTTGGATGTTCAGGTGGTGCTCAATGATGGGACACTCGTCGGCAAGCTGGCTCCGCGCATCGATGCTCAGCTCTCGCGGCTATCAAGACGCAACAACCTAATCATGGCGGGAGCGTGAGGCGATGTATGGGTTTACTCTCGACCATAAGATCTCCTCGAAACAGTTGGGTTTGCGGTTCACCGCACCCGTAGAGATCCCAGCCGCCACACGGCGGGTAGACGATATCAAGGTGAGCGGTAGGGCCGGTTCTTTGACTCGGTTTACTGGCTGGGCCGACACCGAAATCACCCTGCCACTAGCAGTCCAGAGTGGCGTGGAGGCTTATCGGCAAGCATGTTTTGTATTGATGGATGCTTCGGCGATTTCGTTTAGTGGCGAGCCAGGATTGTTCCGCTACATCAAGCACGTCGAGGTGTCGCCACTTGCCCGTGAGATGGGTTCTTGGAACATGTTCCAGGCAGATCTGACATGTGCCCCGTTTACCTATTTGGATGCCGGCCTGAATCGGCCACGCTCAATGCTTCCGGAACCCTACTGAATCCCGGATTGTTGCCTGCTGATCCGGTCATCACTGTGTTTGGTACCGGACAGTTGGAGTTGACGATCAACAGCACCAAGCATGTGGTGGCATCCCCAGCTGGACAGGTGACCCTCGATAGTGCCCGGTTGGTGGGGCACGTGGCTGGTAAAGCCCAAAGCGACGCCCTAACCGGTGCCTTCCCACAACTGCAACCTGGTACTAACCAAATCGAGTTCGGTGCTGGGGTCTCGAAGATTGTGGTGCAGCCCAACTGGCGCACCCTATAGCAGAAAGGCCTATTGATGATTAGCGTCCACAACCGCGCCGCCCAGACTTTTACCGCCACTGGTTTGGCTGTTCTCGACCGCGAGATCATTGATCCGGTTGCGACAGAGGAACTAAACGGGGGCTTCACGCTGAGGTTTAACTATCCGGCAGACGGCCCGGCCGCCCAACATCTGGTGTTGGAGAATATCGTCGCAACACCGGCGCCTGGCATACAGTCTCGTCAGGGTTTCCGCATCACCGAGATAACCACCACCCTGGACGGGCTACTAGAAATCACCGCGCATCACGTGTTTTATGACCTGGCAGCAAACCTGATCGCCGACACCTATGTCGTCAACAAGACGGCTGCTGATGCGCTAAAGCAGCTTCTTGATGCTGCTAATAGCAAGCACGGGTTTACAGCATCTAGCTCCGACACCAGCACTCGTGCTTCGGCTCGTATCGTGCGTCAGTCTCTAGCCGCCGCAATCCTAGATACCAAGGCAGAAAACTCTTTTGTCTCGCGGTGGGGCGGCGAACTGGCCTTCGATAACTGGCACATCCACCACACGCATAGGCGCGGTAAAGACCATGGTGTGGTGATCAGGGATCGTAAAAACCTCACAGGTTATGAGTCGGCACTGGATTACACAACTGTGGTGACCCGGATTCTGCCGGTCGGTTATGACGGGTTGTTACTGCCGGAACTGTATGTAGACTCCCCACGAATCGGTGACTACATTGCTCCGCGTATCAAGGTGATCCGGTATGGGTCTGTTAAGGCGATCAAGGATGCGGAGAAGCCGCGTGAGGACGAACTACCCTTGACGCAGGCATACGAAAAGCTACGCCAGCTAGCTAAAGCAGAATACGCGACCCGTCATGTCGACCAACCGCATTGCGCCTACAAGATCTCGTTCGTGGATCTGGCTTCGACGAAAGAATATGAGGGCTTTCGTGACCTCGAAACCGTAGCCCTCGGCGACACAGTAACCGTCCGCCACGATAACCTCAACGTCGCACTCACCGCCAGGGCTATTGCCTATGACTACGATCCACTCGCAGGCGAATACATCAGCATCGAACTTGGCAGTACTGCAGGAAAATTCACTGACATCACCCACACTATTAGCACCGCTCGCACTGAGGCTGCCCAGGCTGGGGCGCTGGCTGGTGTGGCTCTGGCGTCGGCTGATGGGAAGAACACCAACCACTACGGCACCACCCAACCGACAACCGCGCGCCTTGGTGACGTGTGGTTTAAAGACAATGGTGAGCAAGTAGGAATCTGGATATATAAGGCCACCGATACTGGTCAGCCCGGATGGATAAGTCTTGCCACCGATTTGAACGCGGCCGAACTGGCGGCGAACCTGCAAGCAGCTAAAACCCAGATCGCGCAAGCAAACGCTAGCGTTGAGCAAGTCCAAGCAAGCCTTAAACAAACCCAAAGCGAGCTAGTAAAAACCAGTACCGATACAGCAAATGCAAAAGCTCAAGCCGAAAAAGCTCTCAAGGATGCAACCAATACCCAAAATGCTCTAGAAGCGTTCAAAGTGCAGGTAGCAGATGAAACCAAAAACATTAACGCCTCCTTGACGATGGTTTCAGACAACGTGAACCTGAGAGTTAAAAAGAGCCGAGATTATTACCCAAATCAATCTGTCGAATGAAACCGTGCTGATTGATGCAGCAAAAGTACACATCAGTGGGCAAACCTCAATCGATGACGCCGTAATCGGTACCGCAATGATTGCCGATGCGGCTATCACTAACGCTAAAATCTCTCAGCTATCCGCAGATAAAATAACCACCGGAACCCTAGCAGCTAGCAGGATCGCCGCCGGGAGCATCACTAGCGATAAGCTCACGATTGCTAACGGATACATCCAAACAGCGATGATCCGCGACGCTGCTATAACCTCGGCGAAGATTGCTTACATAGATGCCAGCAAGATCACCACTGGGTATTTGAACGCTGCCAGGATTCAGGCAGGCTCTATTAGCGCCGATAAACTCGCGGCTAACGCGATCCAGGTTGGATTGGCGGGGTGGAATCAGAATATTCGCATCAACCCCACTCAAATCTCTTGGTATAACGGTTCCCGGTTGGAGGGAACAATTAGTTCTCGGAGTATGCAGTTTTGGTATGGCGAGCGTTACGTCGGTGAGCTGTCGCGTGGTGGCAAAAAGAACAACGAAAACATTCAAGGCATCTCTATGTCACTAGCCAACCAAGGCGACTACGTGGCATGGACATACCAAACACAAGCGAACGGTACCATCTACACGTGCTTGACACTGGATCCTAAAGGCAAGTTCTACGGTTCAGCCGGCATCCATTTAGGTTCTGATCTGCGCACAAACGGTTACAAGTTCTACACCAACGCAAACCGCTATGTCACCTTGCAGGACGTGTCTTTGCAGGGGCGTGGTACGCATCCGGGCTGGGTGGGGCCAACCGCTTTGTCGAAGGTTGTGTTTCATACCTACGACGTCATGGTCGTTACCAACGGCTCGTTCTACAACATGACGAGATTATTCGACCGTGTTGGGGATTTGATGAACCGCGTTAACGGAATACTTGGGCTCTTGAACCAAGGCTGGATTTCTAAAATCACCTCCCGCGCTGATGGCTCCATCTCCTGGACCTATTTCGACAACACCGGCTACCAGAAAATGTCCACCAATCTCGCATAAAAGGAAACCAACATGAAAATTCTTCTTCCCAATGATCAGCTCGCCGCAGTCACCGAACTGCTGGCTGGCATGTCGCTGAAGCCAGCCGCCTCACGTGCGCGCACCAAACTGCTACATTTGGTACGTGAAGCTTCTACGCGCTTCGGGGTCGACGAATACGAACTAATCAGCCAATACGCGACCCTCGACGATGCTGGCAAGCCCATCATCAATACCGATGGAACATTCAATCTCGCAACCCCGGAAAAAGCGCAAGAATTTTTAGCGGCTAGGAGTGAACTTTTTGAGTCTGTCGTCGAGGTTTCCGGGCCCACATACAGCCGTCACCTAACCGATATTAAAACTCTGCTTGATGGCTATGACGGTGAACTATCGGGAGAAGCAGCGGAGGCCTTCGACGTGCTTTACGACGCCGTCGCTGACGCACTAGCCAAGGAGACTGACGATGAGTGAAGAACCGATTGTTTCTATTCCCTCTGATCCCACACCAGCACCACCAGCACCACCAGCACAACCTACCGACGAGAAATCAGGTGAGGCGGCTCGCCCGCGTGAAGCGCACCTCGATCTAAGAATGCCGATTTTAGAAGTGCTTACCAACCCCAATCTGCCAGACCTATAACCTCAAAGGTTATAGTCTCCAGCTACTTACGCCTGCCAGTTTTGGTGGGCATTTTTTATGCGCCCTACACCCTGTGTCGGGCGTTTTTCTGTGTCTTTTTGAAAGGAACCACTCGACATGTCCATTAAATCTATCTGGGTCACTATCCAAGGCGTCATCACCGCTGTAGGTGCTTGGCTGGGAGCCTTTCTCGGTGGAACTGATTCCCTGCTCTACGCCATCGTAGCCTTCACCATCATCGACTACGCCACCGGAGTACTAGCCGCTATTAACGCCCACAAACTATCGAGCTCGGTAGGGTTTCGCGGTATCGCCCGCAAAATCATAATCTTCGCCCTCATCGGCCTCGCCCACTTATTGGATGTGCATGTTCTCGGTACCCCCGGAGTGCTACGCACCGCCACCATCTTCTTCTACCTATCCAACGAGGGCATCTCCATCCTCGAAAACGCTGGGCTACTGGGCCTGCCGATCCCGGGCGGACTAAAACAAGCATTAGACACAATCAAGCAAACCGGTCAAAACCAGCCCGCCTTAAAAACCAGTTCAACACCACCTGCTCGGGCGAGCAGTCCAGATAACTACTCCCCGCCCATCCCCCACGCAGGCCAGATTAACCCGGGCAAATATCTGCCCCAACACGCCCTCCCCGACGAAACAGAAAAACCATGAAAATATGCATGAAAACATTCCTTAAATTCTTGGCGCTCCTAGCAGTCTTAACGCTACTTATCGCCGGGATCTGGCTCCTTTTCGCCTTATTCCTTTCATGGATAATGACCCCGCTTATCTACCTGATCGCACTTTTTATCTTGGCAACTGGCTAAGTCAGTTTACAAGGAACTACACGCAGACCACGAAACGGGGGCTGCTGACAACAAATAAAGGCTGAGTATCAAGCACCGGGAAAGTGAGAGATATTCAGCCTGTTTTGTTGTCCGGGGTTTCCAAAGGGGCTTACCCCTTTGGAGATATTGCGGGTATCCACGATGCCCTTGCATAATATCAATGAGAGGATGGATTTGGAGGGGGCTGGAGCTTCATCAGGACGGTGAATCCTATCCCAACGACTATTTTGAGAGCCCTCACTATGACTTCAACAGCCGTTGTGACGGAGATGAGTGACCGGAATAAAAGGAGGCGTGACGGATGTATATCAAAAAATACTGGCTCATGACGCGGATGCCCTGCTGGACAAAATGAACGGCATCAGCTTTGTGGTGGATCCTGACCGTCAGGATGCTATCACTCGTAGCACCCTTTCCAATGATGACTTTGACGGTGAGATGGACGATGCCTCCTATCATATCGAGAGCATTGAGGAGAAGGGTCTGCCCATTGACCCCATCAATGCCTACAACCATATGGCCATCTACTTGCGTTGGTGTATGGAGCATGATTTGATGGGCGAGGAATTCCCGAAAGAATACGGCGAAGTGGCCAAACAGGTCAAAGCCGACCCTGCCAGTGTGGACCTGCGGGCATTCATCCAGAATGAGTTGGACGGCTGCTTGTTCTCTGTGCTATTCGATCAGAGAGGTCGTGCTTTTGCAGGCAATTACTATGGAGGGGGCGACAGCCCCTACTATCCTGCCGATGTTGATGACAACGCCCTCCGCTTCTTCGGCCCGGAACGGTATCACTCCAATGAGTTCCAAGATGAAGCCTACCTGTTCATCCCCTTTGACGAGGACTACTACCAGGCCATGGCAAAGGTGATCGAGGAACGCTTCACCAACTGGCAGGGACAGGACTTCGACGAGGACACACTGGAGCCCTCTGAACTGGCTGAGGCGTTGATGGAGTATCTGGACTGTGAATGCACCTATTCCCCCTCTATGAAGGACGATGATCCCATCATGTCGGCATACAGCTATGCCAAACGGGAAAGTGTCAAAGAAGGCTTTGTGCCGGTACTCATCAAGGCGGATGACGAAACGCTGCTTGAGTGTCTGGTGATGAACGCCGACCCGAAGAATGATGCAGACATTTACGAATTTGACCTCAAAACTGTAACGGAGTACCGGAAGAAGATGCTCTCCACCTCCTTCAAAGACGGAAAGGCGGTTTTGCAGGAATTGACCGGCCAGCGCAAGGAAGAAGCCAAGGATGACGATATGGACTGGGATGAGGAAATCCTCGGAGAGATGGAAGGCGGCTATGAGAATAACCGTTTTTCCTGCTACTGGGATTCCGACACTGATATGACCTACCCTCTCATTCTGGCGAAAATCCCGGTCAAGAACCCCTGGGAGATCTTTGCCTACCTGCCCTTCGGAAACTGGAACGACTGTCCTGACACACCCCAGCTGATGGCAGCGGCCAAATACTGGTTCGAGCAGCACGGCGCGGTGCCTGCCGCCATGAGCCACGACGAACTGGAGTTCCTGCTCCCGGCCCCCGTTCCCAAGGAGAAGGCTGTGGATTCAGCAGTGGAGCTGTACAGTTTCTGCCCGGATGTGATCGACCAGGGGCCGGAGGACGCCACTGTGGGCGCGCTGGCGGATGTGCTGCGGCAGTCCACTGTCTGGTATCTCTGGTGGGATTGATGGGATTCCCGCGTCCTCTGGAACGGAGGAAGATCTTATGGACCAAAAAAACCTGACAGTAAAGCTTCTGGACCTGGTCGAAGGCCGGGAAACACCGGAAAGTTGGCGGAACTGGTGGGACGAGCATGAGCCGGAACTGGAAGCCCTGCTGAGTCGGGGTGAATTCCTGAAACTGAAGCCCTGCCGACACGGCTTTCAGTGGGTCCCGGTGTTTGGCAGCCAAAAGGGAGCCATCGCCATTCTGGAAAAGAGCGGCATAGCATTTGAAGCCAGCAATCTCTACCAGGAGCGGTATCTGGCCGAGCTGGACGCTTTCTGCAAGGAACAGGAGCGGGTGCAGCGGGAAAAGCAAAAGGAATTCAAGGCCAGCCATCCAGAACTATTTGGCCAATACCCCAAGTTTTGCAAGGCATTGGCAAAGGTGCTGGACCCCACGGATAAAATCCAGCCTGCCGCCGCGGAGGAACAGATCAGGTATCAAGAAAGCGTGCTGGACTTCACGCTCCCGTCCCAGGTGCGGGAGTTTTTCCTGCTGACCGCAGGCATCAATGTATCCACTGGCGTGATTCTTACCCTTTCTGGTATGTTTGATCTGACCATCCATGGAGAGCGGTATTGTTTGCTGGGCGAGTTCTGGAAAGAAGCGGACGGCGACCAGCTCCTGCTCCGCCTCGGAGAGGATACCATCTGGTACTACGCCCATGAGCAGGACAAGGTAAGGCGCCTCTGCAATGATATGACAGAACTGCTGGAGAAGAAACTGGCGAGGTATCTCAATGAACACTGAAAACAGGACTGTGATTGTGTGGCGTGGAGCCGCAAGCGCAGGACTGGTTTCGTTAGTAGACAGAGCGTATATGAAAGCCCCCGGCCCTCGTCCAACGTCGAACTTCGGGACAAAATGTCCCGAACCATTTTGATAAGCAAGCGTACTTGTCAACCTTTACCCTTTTTGAAAGAACCACTACCACGATAAGTGTTGACAACACAGGTAAAGACTTGTCCACAGTGTTTGCACCGTACCATGTGAACCATAATTTCATCCGCCCATCCATCTTCGGTCTTTACCTGATTAAGAGGGCAAGTGGATTCTTCCTCAAGCAGTTCAAAACCGCCATTTGTCACAAGCTGTTGGATGTATTCGATACACGCCAGATAATCTTTCGGTGCGTTAAATCTCTTCCATTTCTGAATATTACGACAGTAGTCACACATTGCAACTCCCTCCATAACCAAATTTTTCTAAATTTTGAAATGGGCGGGAAGCCGTTTTAGGGCTTTCCCGCCTTGATTGCCTATCAGCAAAGGCGTGCGGAGCTGTCAACGGGGGCTGTCGCTTCATCTGACCGTCGACTGGCTCGGCTGCCTTTGCTATCTCCCCCGATAAGCTGGAATTTGTTTTACTGAGTTCTACAAACTGGAGGTTTGATAGAAGAACTAATTTAAAAGCAATTCTACATCAATATTTTTTTCAGCCTCAAAGATTTCTTTTACTTTATCAAAATACTGCTCATTATTGTTGCTTCCTTAAGATTTGGAAATTGTCTTATTTCTGAGGAAGTTATGTTATTTAAATCAAAGCATTCATCTTCTCCATCCCATTGTGGGAATTATATTCATATACACTTCATTCCCACCATCCATGTAGATTTTTTTCTACATACTGTGCAAATTCCATTGGAATAGACAATTTATAAAATGTAGTGCTGGTTCAATTACAGTATAGCTATCTGTATCTATCTCTAGTTCTTTATGGTCATCAGCAAAAATCATAAATATCAAAACAAGGTTTTAACAAATTCAAGTCATACATCAAAACTTGGATACTGCAAGTTTAAAATTCAGATTTTTCAAACTGCAAGATTCCTTCTTCATTATCATTAGGTTCTCTTAAAAATTTTTCTTTATTATCATCTTTTATTTTTATTCAATTCAACTTCTCTTCCAAACAGTCCGAATAAACCCATGCTTTTGTTTATCCCCCTTCCTTTTTAATTCAGATATTATCTTCACTCATACAACACCGCCTACACTCTTTTGCTTACTTCCGCTCCCGCCGCGGGTTTGGATTTTTCAGCAAGTCCGATTTCCTCGCAATCTGTTTCAGACACTTCCGCTCTTCCTCTGTCATTTTGCTTAATTTCAGTTTAAACCAACCAAAAAAAGAAAAGGAGAACCCAAAATGAAGAACTGGAACACTCTAGAAGCTGACCTGAACCTTTTGATGAACAAACACTTCACCAAAGGCAGACAAGGCCGATCCATCAACAAAATAATCCTGCACCACAACGATGGAAACCTTTCCATACAAGGATGCTGGAACGTATGGCAAACCCGACCCGCCTCCGCGCACTACCAAGTAGAAACCAGTGGCCGTATCGGCCAACTCGTCTGGGACCGGGACACTGCCTGGCACGCGGGAAATTGGGTAGCCAACACCACCTCGATTGGAATCGAACACGCAGACGCATCCACCCACCCCTACCGTATCTCCGATGCTTGCCTAGAAAACGGGGCGCACCTGGTCGCCGCCCTGTGTCACTACTACAAGCTCGGCCGACCCGTCTGGGGCAAAAACATATTCGGACACCGCGATTTTTCCTCAACCGAATGCCCCGCCTCCATAGCCGGATCCCAACACGCAACCTACATGGCAAGAGCCATCTACTGGTACGACCAAATCAGCGGAAACAAACCCAACCCGCCATCTGCCGGTAAACCAGATATTGAAGCAGTAGCCAACGCAGTTATCCGCGGCGAATACGGCAACGGAGACCAGCGACGCGCACGCCTAGGCGGACTCTACGACGCCGTGCAAGCCCGTGTCAACGAAATCCTCGGGTTCAAAGCCAAACCCGCAGGCAAGAGCATAGAGACCCTGGCGCGCGAGGTGATTCGTGGGGATTGGGGTAACGGACAAGAACGCTACAACCGTCTCACCAATGCTGGCTACAACTACCAACAAGTACAAAACCGCGTGAACCAAATCCTCAGCTAACCAGCAAATTAGCCCGCTGGATTCTAAGAGCCGCCTCAGCGAGACTTCACCGTCTTGCTGGGGCGGCTCTTTTTGTTTTCCCTGTTTATATTTCTTGCTGCTCGAAGCCCTCCTTATAGGAGGAATAAGCGATGATTGACCCGATTCAAAAAGAGGCGATAGTAAAACTCAACCAGCGCGGGATGACTGCGGCGATGATTGCGCGACTTCTTGGGTTAGAGCCAAGCAGTGTTCGCAGTCATCTGGCACGAAACCCCCCATAAGCGCCCACAAACCAAAGCTGCGGAGGATGGTCGGTGGTGTCGTTGGTGCGGTGATCCCATAGCGACTCAGGCGACTGGCAGACCTGCATCTTTTTGCTGCAGTGAGCATAGGCGGGCTTGGTGGGCGGCACATCCCGAAGCTAAAAACCGTGACGCCACCTACACCTTCACCTGTATCGGCTGTGGCACCACGTTCACCGCGTATGGGAATAAGCATCGACGCTACTGCCGCCATGAATGCTACGTAACTCATCGGAGCAAGAAATGCCCGCGATGAGCGCACCCCAGTTTACTCGGGAAGCCACCTACCGAGCCACCATGCTGGCAGCCACGAAAGCAGCCAAGGCAGGGATACTCACCGATACAGATGTGAACCGCATTCGAGGTGGGCTGATAGCCCGCAATCTTCCTCCGATTGGGCGGCTGCATACGGCGCTAGTACTGGATAAAACAGGCGTTCAGAGTGATATATAGACACACCGGACTTGATACAAGGAGACGCGCATGGAGATCTGCAAACTACCACCCAAACCCGCCCAACTACGGCTCACGCGGGTGGCGGCATATGTACGGGTCTCACGCGAATCCGAGCGCCTCACTCACTCGTTCTCTGCCCAGGTTTCTTACTACAACAAGCTCATCACGAACACCCCGGGCTGGGAATACGCCGGGGTCTACAGCGACTACGCAACGACAGGTACATCTACCACGGGGCGCGGCGAGTTCAACCAGATGATCGAGCAAGCACTCGCAGGGAGTATCGACATTATTCTCACCAAATCCATCTCGCGGTTCGCTCGTAACACTGTCGACCTACTAAGCACTGTGCGAGCGTTGAAAGCCGCTGGAGTTTCAGTGCGTTTTGAACGTGAAAACATCGACACCGCTAACGCTGAGGGCGAAGTCCTTCTCACTTTACTAGCCTCGTTCGCGCAAGCTGAATCCGAATCTATATCGGCTAATGCGAAGTGGGGCATCCGTAAAAAGTACAAGGATGGTCTGTTGCATTCGCGCAACCCCTACGGATACCGCTACCACCACGGCCAGCTCGACATTATTGAAGAAGAAGCCGTGATTGTGCGGCGTGTGTTTGCCGAGTTTCTTGAAGGTATCAGCCCGGAGAAAACCTGCAAACAAATGAACCAAGAGGGTTTGCGTTCACGTGGTGGCGGCAAGTTCAGTGCCTCGGTGACCCGCGATTGGCTGGAGAACCCCGCATATATCGGTACCGCAATCTTGCAACAGTACTTCAGTGCTCACGCCGGAGATAACACACCAACTCTGAATCGTGGCGAGCTGGATAAATATATTGTGGAAGACTCCCACCCGCCGATTATCGAGCGTAGCGTTTTTGACGCCGTTCAAGCAGAGCTAGCCAGGCGGCGTGCCACGGGCGGACGCGGCTTGACCCCAACCGGTGGCAGTAGCGCTCTTACACACCGCATCACCTGCACTATCTGTGGCAGGAACTATCATCGGCGTACCCGCCGCTTGGCGCACTCGACTTATAAATACTGGTGGTGTGAGAGCGCCACGAAAGGCAAGGGCAACCCCTGTCATGCTCATCAACTACGAGAAGAAAACCTGCACACCATCATCCTGCGGCAGCTCAGCCTCGAAAAATGGAACAACCAGCAAGTAATCGAGCGAATCGAACGAATCGAGGCCAGCCCGAACTGGCACCTGACCATCCACCTCAGCAGTGGGAACACCACCACGATTGATTACCGCACCGGTGAGGGAGGTGACTGCCTGATGCCACGGATTACCACTATCCCTGCCACCAAACCCTTGCACTCCACTACGACCACGATTAGTGGCCAGCAGCTACGCCGCGTTGCTGGCTATGCTCGCGTCTCCACCGACGATACTGACCAGGCGAACTCGTATGAGGCGCAAGTGGATTATTACGAGCACTACATCAAAAACCACGACGGCTGGCAATACGTCGACATCTACACCGATGAAGGAATCTCTGGAACTTCCACGAAACACCGGGAGGGATTCAACCGCATGATAGCTGATGCCCTCTCAGGAAAAATCGACTTGATCGTCACCAAAAGCGTCTCCCGGTTTGCTCGCAACACCGTCGACTCCCTCACAACGGTGAGGAAGTTGAAAGATAAAGGTGTGGAGGTGTTTTTCGAGAAAGAAAACATCTGGACACTCGACTCCAAGGCGAACTGCTAATCACCATCATGAGCTCCCTCGCCCAGGAAGAATCCAGATCTATCTCCGAGAACGTCACGTGGGGTCACAGGAAGCGTTTCCAAGACGGAAAAGTTTATATACCCTACGGTAACTTCCTCGGATACAATCGCGGCGAAGACGGCAAGCCCGTAATCAACCCTGAGCAAGCCGACATCGTGCGCCGCATCTATCGCCAATACCTCGAAGGCATGAGCATCCCCCAAATCGCAGCCTCATTAGATGCGGATGGAATACTGACCCCTCGACGTAAACACAAATGGAGCCACACCACCATCCACTCCATTCTCACCAACGAGAAATACAAAGGCGACGCACTCTTACAGAAGCGTTTCACCGTAGATTTCCTCACCAAGCAACGCAAAACCAACGAGGGAGAAGTCCCACAATATTACGTGACCGGATCTCACCCAGCCATCATCGATCCTGAAACCTGGGAACTCGTGCGCTACGAGCTAGCAAAAAACACGAACCAAGGCCGGCGCGAGCGTGCCTTCACCGGTATGGTCTACTGCACCCACTGCGGAGCAGCCTACGGCAGCAAAACCTGGCACTCCACTGATAAATACCGGGCTATCATCTGGCAATGCAACCAGAAATTCACAGTACCTCACCCAAAGAAAATGCCCGTACTACGCGATAATCAGCTGCAAACAATCTTCCAAACAGCACTCGCCCAGCTCATCAAAAGCCAGCAGCTCATCGACTGGGACTACCTAATTACCACCACATCAGACACCACCGATTTGGAAGAACAAGCCTTACAGCAAGCAAGTGAAATCGAGGTAACCACCAAACTCATTAACCAAGCCATCACCCGCAACGCTCATCACTCTCAAAATCAAGACGACTACCAAGAGTGCTTCACCCAGCTCAAAGCCCGCCAACGTGAAGCCATCGACGCCTACGAAAAAACCCAGGCACAGATCGTGCGCCGCCACGGCATAAAAGCCAAACTGACTAGGTTTAAGAAAACCCTGCAAAACACCACCCTCAGCCAAGACTTTGACCAAGCAACCCTACGTGCTCTTTGCCAGCGCATCGAAATCACACCAACAGGCGAGGCTAGCATAATCTTTGCTGACGGCACCAAAATAGAGGGTTAATACCTTTTAGGTATTAACCCGCAAATCACGCCTATCTGGGCGTTATTAGTTTACTCCCCGCTATATATATGTTTTGGCCACGCCATCACTCGGCGTAGATTACGCACCTGGAAGCGTTCTAACAGTTTTCCGCCGCCGTAGATTCCCCCCACCAGCACCGCAGCGGTAATGAGGGCAGCTATCAAGAGCGAAACCCAAGAGGTATCCAAAAGGACGCAGACCAACACAATTAATCCCGAAGGGAGAGCACACAGCAATAACGCCGCCATTGAGGAGACCATGGTAGCCAGCACAGATTTCCCACTTCCGCCCGAATTATTACGCAGAGCCGACTGTCCCGGCGCCGGACCGGGGATAGTAACCACCGCAGAAATCAAAGAATTTGCACCTAAACCCACTAACAGGTAGCAGCAGGCTAAAAAGACAGATTTCATAATTGCGGAGGTGTCCATTTGTAGCGCGAAACCAAAAATCAAAGTAATCGCCACCATCACCGGAAGTTGATAGCTAGCAAGAACCCCAACACGCACGGTTCTGTCAGTTTTACCGGCAACCCCGGCAATAATCTGATACCAGTAGGCGGAAGAATCATTGGACCACATATTCAGCAGCGCAGTTGCGGCCGTCACCGCTACCAGCAAAATAGTTCCGTTCAACGCCCAAAAAACCATTTCTCCCGAGGGATGGTTTGCCCACAACATAATCCCAAAAATAACTGCCACATACAGTATCGAAGATAGGGAAATAATTTGGCGCGGGTCTTTTCGCTGGTAATAACTTATTCTTGCCCAATGAATCTGCCCTACCGGCGACAGGGGTAACACTCGAGCTAACAGAGGAATCCTCCAGACGTCCTCACCATTTTTGTTAAAGGACGCAGCTAAGTTTTTTGCAGGGGATACCTCCGCTAAAACCTGCCCCCGCCCCATTAGAGCATTCGCAAAAACCTTCGGCCACGCCCTCAAGATTAGAACCCCATAAAAGCAGGTAGAGGCGAGGGAGAGCGCCAGCCCCCCATAAAAATGAGCCATCACGAAAGGAGCAAGCAGGAAAGGAGCAAGCGGAGTAAGTGCCAAGAAATACCAAAAAATCTGTGCTGTACTTCCGGTCAGCTTTTGCACCAGCAGCGGGAAAAACGCGGTTGCGCCACCACTATCAGCAAACCAATGCTGAATCATAGTCACCAGGAAGTATCCCAAAGCGATTAGCACCAGCATACCGATACCGGTAAAAATCTGACGAGAGCTAGCGCGCTTGGCAGTTAATCGCGACACCAACCGAGTTTGCAATATCTGAGTGAATGCTGCAATCAAAAATACCCCTAGCAGCCCACTTAGAACGGTAAGCACACTCGCACCAAGGCTACCGGCAGCTAGCCACCCCACCAGCGACACCTCGTAGGTAACGAAAACTACGCAAGAGGAAACACTGACGATATTAGCCGCGAGCAATCCGTAAGCTGAGCGCCGGGTAGGGCCGATATAGGGGCTTAACGCCTGGGGGGTCAGGCTTTGTTCACCAGCTACCGATGCCGATACCATCATCATCCAAATCAGGACGATAAGCAGCGCGTAATAGATTTGAATCGGAGCGGTAAGCCCCGCGCGACCTGCTTGCCAAAACCCGATTGCCACCCCAAGTAATATAAATGCCACGTAGATGATAGCTAGGACACCGAGGACTATTCGCCACCACTGTTTAGTGAACTGTTTGGTTTGCAAACGCAGGTTTAACCGGATTAGCGTCCCAACCATGACAGGTCTCCTTCGCATTGCTGATGTCCCCCTACCAACTGTAGGAAGCGCGAGTTGAGGTCTTGTCCTGCCGCGACTTCTTCGGTGGTTCCGGACACCAGAATACGACCCTGATTAATCACTGCCACATGGGTACACAACGATTCCACGGTCGCCATCACGTGGGAAGATAACACTACTGTTCCCCCTCGCTTCACATATTCTTTTAACACTTGTTGTAGGGTGTTTGCCGAAACCGGATCGACCGCTTCAAAAGGTTCGTCCAAAACCACTAGGCGCGGGGGAGGTTACCAGCGCTAAAGCTAAACCGATTTTCTTGCGCATACCGGTTGAGTATTCGCTTATCGTTTTCTTTTTATCTAGCGGCAGTTCAAATGTTTGCAAAAGTGAACGGGAGCGCTGAATTGCACTCTGTTTATCAAGACCGCGCAGCTGAGCGACAAATGTTAAGTGTTCAATCCCGCTGAGACGGTCAAACATATGCATCCCATCAGGTAATACCCCCAACGCTCCCTTTGCCGCTACGGGTTCATCCCACATACTGATGCCATTAATGAAAACTGTGCCTCTATCAGGCTCTAAAAGACCGGTAGCGATAGACAGAAACGTGGATTTTCCAGCCCCATTAGGACCTACCAGCCCGAAAAATGAACCAGCCGGTATTTGCAAATAAAGATGGTCTAAGGCAAGGTTATTGCCGTAGAGTTTCACCACGTCCTGAGCATCTATCGCATTAACTATCCCCGCGGGTTCTGGTGCGAGCCTCTCCGGTTTTTCTAGTGAATCCAGCTTAGATTTGGGGAGTTCATGTTCCATGAGTAAAGACTAACAGCCCCCCCCAATCGCCAACTGTGCGACAGACGGATTCTGGGTTAATACCCAAAACAAAAGGGCTGACCACCCTTCAGGTAGTCAGCCCTATTTTTATGCTTGTGAGCAGGAGTTTTAGATTTTGCGCGCGTTTTCAAATTTTGCGCGCACCTTTGCGCAAAACCCTAGTTTTGCGAAATTGTATCAACTCAGTGTGCTCGTAGTGGAGATGCGGGGAATCGAACCCCGGTCCGATCGGGAATACTTGAGTCTTCTCCGGGTGCAGTTTGCCTTGAATTCTCGGCCCGGGCCGACCCGCAAACAGGGCTAGCACAGACCAAAGTTACCTTAAGTGTCGAACCGAACCTAAGTAACCCAGGTGGTTCCAGTGGCTTCGTGAACGACGCCAGTTACTATGCCCGAAGCGTGCACAGGCTGACGGAATCAGTTCCTCTGGGATTATGCAGCCAGAGCGAAGGATTCAGTGCGATTCTGTTTGGCACTTATTGGTTTTGTATCCGCGTTAACGAGATGAGAATACTTCCTCGACCCGCTTCCCTCAAGATACTACCGACCGTCGAAACCGATCATCCCCTATTCTTTTGTCCCAGCCAGCCACCCCGCCCCGAAAGGATTTCGCGAGATCGTCTGGCCGTTCCCGGCAGACCATCAAGGCGCCAAGACCTATCAATTCTAGCGCATCAACCAAAAACACGAAAACTCTAGCCCGCTTTGCGCACCCGCAACAAGGTGAATTTCGCGTTGCGTTCCAGCTGCTCGATATGCGCCCATTCCCGCAGCAGCGCGCGGTATCGCAGATGTGAATTGAACACCAGGTACAGCTCCCCGCCCACACGAAGCGCTCGCCGAGCCCTCCCAGCAAAGTGCAACACCAGACGGTCGTCTATCCCGGAATCTCGGTGAAAGGGGCGGGTTCAAGGCGACCACGTCAAAACTGCCCGCTTCCACCCCGTAACCCGCATCATCCCACCTAACTGCAGCACCGTCCTCGCCCCGGCCAACGTCGCCTTCCGCAACACCGAACACCTCGCCAACCGCGCCCTCGCCAACCGCGCCCTCGCCACAAACCCGCGAAACCCCCGCCAAAAGTCGCACGCGCCGACAGCACCGCATCGGCATCAATATCCGTGGCCGTCACTCGCAGGGTCCTCGCGCCGGGACAACATCAGCGCCACCAAGCCGTTGCCGCAACCCAGATCCAAGACCCGAGCCCCCACCGGCGCCTCGCGCGCGACCCAGCGCCCCAGCAGTTCCCCGCCGCGGTCAACCTTCGCCCCGCCGAAAACCCCGCCGAGTCCGCACAAGTTGCCGTATTCGGTTTGCGCCCGCGGTATCCGATATTCCACCCGCGCACTGACCGCGCCCACCTCGGCAACGGGCCGGGAGTCCGTACCGACGCCACTGTCAGCCACCAGGCAGCGAAACTTGCCGCGCCCGCGCGTCGCTTGAACCCGCCCGAAATACCGCTGCAGCACCGCGCTGTAACCGCGACTCAGGTATTTGTTGTTCCCCCCGACTATCAGCCGCGTCCCGCCCCCGGCAACGTGCGCCGCCAGGTACTCGAGCCCGGCAATCGAGGCCGGCAGCCGCGTCAACACCGTCCCGCCGCGCCAATCGCGGTACACCTGCCCCAGTTCCAGCCCCGTGTCGAGGCCGCGCAGAACCAGGCGCAGCGCGGTTTCGGGGTAGCGCGCGTGGTCCCGGGCCTGGCGAATCTGCCTCAGGTTCGGTGTGGACATATATAGGTGTTGTACCCCGTCGAGGGCGGCTGTAGGGCGCGTCGCCAAGGTTGCGAGGGCAGCGTCGAATAGTTCGCCGGTGGGGTCTTCGTGCACAGCGATGGTAGCAGCAGGTAAAGCCCCCAAGCCCCGGGCGACGTCGATGATGAAGGTGTCCAGCACGCTCACGTTGTTATTCTAAGCGCCCCGGACCCACCTGAGAATCCCCTGAATTTTGTATTACGTCCTCAAGTAACTCAGCTACACTCCGATAGGTTTGTGTGCAAGGTTCAAGACCCCAACAGATACGAGAGAAAGTCACCATGAACGCAAAGAAGATCATCAACCGAGTCGCCGGCCTCAGCCTGGGACTGGCCCTGGTACCGATGACCGCCCCGGCTTTCGCCGCGGATTCAGACTACTTCCAAGTTCCCACCAGCGGACCCGCTTCCCTGACCGAGCCGCTGCCCGAGATGCCCCCGCCGTCAGCGAAGCCGCCCTGGTTGCTGACTCCACCGTGATTCTGAACACCGAGGTCGCCCCGCGTCCGCCCCGGTTGCTCCGGCTGGTGATGTTGCCCCGGTCGAGGCCGCCCCGGTTGCTCCGGCTGCCAAAGTTGCCCCGGTCGAGGCCGCCCCGGTTGCTTCGGCTGCGGAAGTTGCCCCGGTCGAGGCCGCACCGGTTGCGGATGCGGAAGCGGTTGCGCCGACTAAGGCCAGCGAAAAGGGCGTGAAGGCTGGGGTTGCCCCGGTAAACGTTCAAGCTAAGTCCGCGGGGTTTGAGCTGTCTAGCCCGGCTATCGCGCTGGGCCTGGTGCTGGGGCTGGCCCTGGTGGCCGGTTCCGTGCTGGCGCGGCGCAAGGTGCGCCACTGAGTCATACCGATAAATCCCGATGAGGAGGCTCCGCAAAGGACCTCCTCAC
>BNJU01003381.1_pt1 | contig 50263 bp, 82 predicted proteins | sample 8539281 | NCBI WGS metagenome assembly BNJU01 (sample SAMD00202456, study PRJDB9452) | human saliva metagenome | isolation source: human saliva | place: Japan | reverse complement strand
TGCTCCTCAGATTTTTGAAGATGTTAAGCATACGATTGTTGAGAAAATCACAGGTGCATGACAGGACTTGAAGTGTCTGGTGTTAGTCTGCGCATAGAAGATGTTTTCGACTGACGAGGAACATGACCGCCTAAAGCATCGTCCGGAAGAGCCTGAACAGTTAGATAAAGAAGAGTAAAAACACTAAAGTTTATACTGTTTTACGCCTTTATATTAATTGTTTGTCAGAAGATTGATTTCTTGTTTTACCTGGGAATGTTTACGTTCGCCGAATTTGCACAACTCGTTTAACTACAATAGTGTTCTTCTCGCCATGGATGTAAGAGAAGAACGACAATACTACTAGGTAGATATTGAGTATCTGCACGAGTACCTTATTGGAGGTTGTTATGGAGCTCAAAGCTGATAAAAAAGTAATTGTCGAGCGTAATAACAAGGTTGTGTATGACAACGGAGACACAGTCGTTAAGGTGTTCAGCGGAAGCAAACCTTCTGCTGATATTTTGAATGAGGCTTTGAACCTCACTCTGTGCTGAGCAGGCCGAGTATTAACGTTCCATCTCTTGTAGAGATTAGTAAGGTTGGTAATTGCTGGGCTATTTCAACTAGAAAAGTTGAAGGTAAAACAATAAGGCAGCTTATTGAAGAGCATCCAGAAAAAGAGGATGAGTATCTCAATAAGTTTGTTAATATCGAGCTGGCTATTCATGCACATAAAGCACCACTTCTGACTCGTCAAAAAGATAAGTTCACCCGAATGATTAATAGCATTCCAGACATTCTTGATGGGGCTACAAGGTATGAGCTCCTGCTTAGCTTGATGGCATGAAGCCTCATACTAAGGTCTGTCACGGTGACTTTGTGCCTTCTAATGTTATTCTCGCTGAAGATGGCGCTCCCGTAATTCTTGACTGGGCACACGCAACTCAGGGTAATGGTGCTGCAGATTGTGCTACAACATATCTGCATTTGCTTCTTCATGGTGATGAAGAGCTTGCCGAGAAATACATCAATCTTTATTGCACCAAGCAGGGATGCACGCGTCAGTATGTAAACGAATGGCTTTGGCATTATCGCTGCAGCAGAGCTTTGCGCGCGGTCGTGTGAAAGAAACAGAATTCCTGCTTAAGTGGGTAAATGTTTTTGATGCAATGTAATTGGTTACAAGCACTTTTAACTAGTGTAGAAAGAGCCTCGTCAGAGGCCTTCTTTTATTACACTTCTGCTTTTTATTACTGAGTTAGACAAGTTGGGACTCAAAGAGCTTTTGGGTTAGTGTTTGTCAAATTAAGATCACATGGCTAGAACATGTTCATTTGAGAGATTGTTAAATAATTTATTTGATGTTAGCGACGTCCACGCTATAATGATTTTAATGGGGAGCTGGGAAATGGCCCGGCTGAGAGGCAGCATCTAATACTGCGACCCAAGAACCTGATCTGGGTAATGCCAGCGTAGGGAGCAAATGCCGTCCTTACGCATTACAAGAAGGAGGGCATATGAAAAACTTTCTCTCAATTTACATTAGCTCATATCCTCTTACTTTTCTTGCACTTTGGCAGCTTGTTATTGTTGTGGGAATTATTCCAAATTATCTAGTCCCAACTCCTATTCAGGTTGTATTTGCGCTGGTTAAGGATTTTCAGCTTCTTATGACACACACAGGAATCACGCTTCTAGAATCTTTTGTTGGTCTTGCTATTGGTGTACTTGTCGGCTTTTTGCTTGCGGTCCTTATGGACTTCTTTAAAACGCTGGACAAAATACTTTCCCCACTTATCACTATTTCACAGACTATTCTGTTGTAACTATCGCTCCGCTTTTTGGGTGCTTTGGTTGGGATATGGTCTTTTTGCCCAAGATTGTTCTTGTAGCTATTTCAACGTTTTTTTCCCTATTACCGTGCAGCACTGAACTCAGCATTTAAAGCGATCGATCCTGATATGGGTGGATCTGATGACCACCATGCGGAGCCACTCGTATGCAGGTTTTTGGCACGTCAAGTTGGCTGCTGCTGCACCACAGTTTTTTTCGGGGCTAAAAATGAGTGTGACTTATGCCGTAATTGGTGCAGTAATCGCAGAGTGGCTGGGAGGCGATGCTGGTCTTGGCGTCTACATGACGCGCGTCAGAAAAAGCATTTGCGTACGATAGGATGTTTGCGGCAATCGTGGTGGTTTCTGCATTGTCGCTGGTGTTGATGAAGCTTGTAGAGCTTTATCCAAAAGTGCGCACTTCGCTGGGATACGTCTCAAAACGTCAAAGAATCTGCAAAATAACCTTAATAAACTCAAAGAAAGAAGTGATTAAACGCATGAATGCATTAAATTGCAAGGGCATGACAAGAAAAGGCTTTTTAGCTGCGATGGGTTTCTCGACAGCAGGATTTTTGCGCAGGTTGCTCGCTTTGAACAACCATCTGCTCCGTCAAACAGCAGCAACAATGACACGGGCCAAAATACTGGTGGTACTGCAGAGATTACGTTTGCCCTAGACTATACGCAAATACCAATCACACCGGCATTTATGTGCTCGGGAAAAGGGCTACTTTGATGAAGTAGGCCTCAAGGTAACCATTCAGCAGCCACCCGCTGACGGTGCTGATGCGCTGATTGGTGCTGGTGGTGCTCAGATGGGTGTTACCTATCAGGACTATATTGCTAATAGTCTTTCGTCATCTAATCCGGCTACCGTATACTGCGGTGGCTGCTATCATTCAGCATAATCTTTCGGGCATTATGAGCCGTGAAGAGGATCACATTGTGTCGTCCGCGTGACTCATTAATCATACCTACGCAACGTGGAATCTTCCTGTTGAGCAGGCTACTATTAGGTCTGTTATGGAGTCCGATGGCGGAGATCCTTCAACGCTTAAGATGGTACCTTACGAGGTAGATGATGAGGTATCTGGCTTAAAAGCAAAGATGTTTGATGCTGTTTGGGGTGTATGAGCAGTGGGCTGTTCAAAACGCTCGTGTTCAGAATTTTTGCATACAATTATTTTGCCTTTTCAGCTATCGATCAAAAACTTTGATTACTACACGCCAGTCATTGCGGCAAACGATGACTTTGCAAAAAGAACCCAGATGCTGTTAAAAGCATTTTGAGTGCTACCAGAAAGGGTTATGAGTTCTGTGTTTCTAACCCCGATGAGGCAGCAGAGATTCTGCTCAAAGTTGTTCCAGAACTTGATGCTGATTTGGTCAAAGCCTCTCAGAAGTTCTTAGCCTCTAAGTACATTGACGACGCTGAGAAGTGGGCGTTATTGATTCAGCTCGCTGGCAGCGTTTTTATAACTGGCTCCAACAACCAGCAGTTACTTGAGAATAAGATCGATCCATCTGCAGGATTTACTAGTGAGTATCTTGGATAAAAATTACCGACATAACAGAAGGCGGTGCGATGGGCGCTCTTGGCGAGAAAGGCCTGAGGTTGCACCTGCACATGAATCGCAGCAGAGCACACCTGCGCTTGAAGCTAAAAAATCTTACGCTGTTTGGGGTAACGGTCAGGTAGTTGCCAAAGATATCTCAATTGAGCTGCAACCAGGTACTATTACCTGCCTGGTTGGACGTTCGGGCTGCGGTAAGACAACGTTGCTCCACGCACTTGCAGGACTTTTGCAACCGCAAGAGGGAAAAGTGCTGTTGCATGGTGTTGATGTTACGGGCATCCAGGACATATCGGCTACATGCTTCAAAAAGATTTACTCATTCCAAGTAAGCGCGTCATCGACAACGTAGCACTTCCGCTTGAGCTGAAGGGCGTCTCGCGCGCTGAGGCGCGCACACGGGCTCAGGAGATGCTGGAGCGCGGCGGACTTGAGCGTGTGGCTCCAAAGCTGGCCTCACGAGCTCTCGGGAGGCATGAGACAACGTGTTGCGTTTCTCCGTACGGCACTTATTGGTTCAGACATTATGCTGTTGGACGAGCCCTTCTCGGCACTTGATGCACTTACACGTCGAGAAATGCGTGCATGGCTTATGCCTTCTGTGAAAGAGTTTGGTTTTTCGGTTCTGGTTATTACACACGATGTTGATGAGGCTGTTGCAATGGCTTCGCATTTACGTGATGGCGGGAAGTCCCGCACAGGGCGTGGTGACCAAGATTGTGGGCGTTGTCGAGCCTCAGAATTGCGCTGAAACAGTGGATACAGATTCAAGCCAAGATGCTCGATCCCAGCATCGTTTGATTTGAGTGATGAATTTTTGACAGCTGGGCGAGAAGTGCTTTCGTTATTAGGGTAGTTGCCTTGTGCTTGTTGATTGAGGATATACGAGTTTCTGCTTTAGTTTTTGATACAAAAAGACGTGAAAGGTCTGACTCTCACGTCTTTCTTGTTAGCTTAATTTGCGCGCAGGGTTTGTTTGCATGGCGCGCTTACTCACTAAACTCGAGGAATGCGCGGTATCCACGATATGCCCTCGTAGATGTCGGCTCTGTCTGCAATCTCCCAAGGTGCGTGCATGGAGAGGACGGGAACGCCGCAGTCGATGACATGCATACCGTATTTTGCCAGCATGTATGCGATGGTTCCGCCGCCACCTGCGTCAACGCGGCCAAGCTCAGCGGTCTGGAATTGAACGCCAGCGTTGTCCATAATGCGACGAATCAGAGCAACGTACTCAGCATCAGCATCGTTGAGCCGCACTTTGCCGCCACTACTGGTAAAACTTTGTTGAAACGCAAGTCCGTGACCCATGATGGCGGAGTTCTTGATTTCAAAGCTACCAGCAAAGTTAGGATCATAGCCAGCAGAAACGTCGCTGGAAAGCATGTAGGAGTTAGCCATGCAGCGGCGCAGAGAAAGTGGAGACTCAAAACCGGCAAGAGCCAGAACCTCTGCCATAACATTTTCAAAGAAGAGGGAATTCATGCCAGTAGCTCCTACAGAACCAATCTCTTCTTTGTCAGTCAGGATAGTTACAGAGGTGCGAACAGGAGCGTCGCATTCGAGTTGCGCAATGAGGGAAGGGTAGGAGCAGCTGCGGTCGTCGTGGCCATAGCCTAAAATCATGGAGCGGTCAAAAGCCCATGTCGCGAGCAGGACCTGCAGGAACAATCTCAAGCTCAGCGGAGAGAAGGTCTGCTTCTTCAATGCCGTAGAGGTCTTTCAAGATATTGATGACGTTAGCCTTAACAGCTTCTTTTGGCTCATCGCTTTCTGTATCAGCGGGTTTCTCGCCATTTTGGCCCTCAAACAAGTGGACGGTTGCCAACAATGAGGTCGAGCATCTCACCTTCGATAACTTTAGAAGCAGGTTTTCCAAGCTGCTCAGCGCTCAAGTGGATGAGAAGATCGGAGATACAGAAAACTGGATCCGATGGGTCCTCACCAACGCATACGTTCACGACGCTACTGTCTTTAAGTGCGAGAACACCGTGAATTGCCAGCGAATGGTGACCTATTAGTACTTTTTGACACCACCGTAGTGGAGTGTCAAAGGTGGCAAGCTCATTGCGTTCCTCAAGAGGGTTCTGCTTGACGTCTAGGCGAGGGGAGTCGATATGAGCGCCAAGGATGTTAAGGCCCTCTTCCAGGGATTTGGTGCCAATCTGGATAAAGATGACGGACTTGCCCCGAATGTCTGCGTAAACTTTATCGCCAGCTTTGAGAATTTTACCCGCGGCAATAGCGTCAGAAAGTTTGACGTAACCTGCTGCCTCGGCAAGCTTTAATAGCACTTGAAGCGCACTCACGCTCAGTTTTGTTCTCGGAGATAAAGTTTTTGTAGTCCTCGGTAAAAGACTGGAGCTCATCCAGGTTTTGTGAGGTGTATTTTTTCCATGCGTTTGTGGTTTCCATACCCATCCTTTCTGTAGCAAGCTCAGTGAGAGTTGCTTAGAAGTTACTATGTAAACGAAAGTGTTGCTAGATGTACCGGCCACTTAAATGTGCTGTCAACTAGTTACTTCCGTTAGAGCTAGCTAGAACCAGAACTGCTAGACCTGCTGTTAGAACTGCTGCCAGAGTTAGAGTTCTGATTTGATTCAGAATTACTGCTAGAGTTGTCTGTTCCAGAATTATTGCTGGAAGAATTATCCGACGAGCTACTAGAGCTACTAGAGCTACTAGAGTCGCTTGTCTTTTCCGAGCCAGATGAGCTATCTGAACTGGTAGTTTCTGACTTTTTGGAGTCAGAAGTCTCGGAAGAATCTTTGGAGTCGGTGGACTTTGCTAGATTCATCGGTTTTCTCGCTAGATGAGTTGGAACTCATCTTTTTATCTGTTGAATTACTTGTGTCTGCAGTTTTTCTGTCACAACTGAGCTGGTGCTAACCTTTGGTCCAAGGCCGATCCGTTGGTGATAAAGTTCAGGAATATGGCATAAAGAATGACGGCAGTAATGGTAAAGATAATCGAGAGAATGGTTACAACAGTTAGTGCCTTTGTATGCTTACGCGATGATGTTGGTGTGCGATTTACCCGCGATGGCTGTCCCGTATGAGAGGCGGTGTTGGGATAGTAATTGCGAGAAGGTGCATATTGAGGTTGAGGCATGTATTGCGTGTTCTCTAGAGTACTTTGGTTGCTGTTAGGATATACCTGCTGGTCATATTCTATTATTATCACTACTGCGTGAATTTGTGCGTGGAACGCCCAATAACGTTCTGGTAAATCTGCGAGCAAATGCCGATGCGGCAGCACCAACAGCCACGCCGATAATCGAGCCAGCAACACCAATCTGATTTGACAACATAAATGAAGTTACCGCAGCAAGTGAGGTTGCCAAAAATTTGGGTAATTGAAACGTCCTTAAGAAGGCTAGGTTTTTTTCGTTGACTGCTTCATTTGTAGGTTGAGCAGGCGAAGCAAATCGAGTTTTTGTCTGCATCAAAGTGCTTATAGCTCACAAGATGCTCCTTTCTTTGAATTGATAGCTCACCTCATTTCTGTGAAGATGTAATGTTTCGCTCAAATCGCAACATCAGCTGGCAAGAAGCTCCGAAAAAGGTAATGTTGATGCGACGAAACCTGGTTTTTGCTGTGTGAATTCTCGTGGTAAGCGCAGGACTTCTCGCCATTTTGACTGTGAGATTTTTGTCAGAATGTGCGTTGGGTTTCTTTACGATGTTTTGTTAAAAACGACCGTATCAAAGGTGATGAAACAAGGTATCATTTATATGTATCAGTTTTCCGTCAAACGGAGGTTTAGCATCGCTTGAAAGCGCAAAAGCCATGCTCCAGAGTGCCGAGAAGGCCACTATGGCATCGGCGCATTCAACGAGAACAACCTTGAGTGGACCGCAGCAATCCCTTGATGCGGCAGAAGAGCTTCAGTCCTGTCATCATCCAGTACCAGCGGTGCAGCAAAAGTGGCAGGTAAGCTACCGCGTTGTTGCAGATATGGTTCGTCGTCTTGTTGAGGACAAGAACATTACTGTTCCAGCTGTTCTCCATCTCGATCACGGTTGCATATGAGGATGCGTTTAAGTGCATCGAGGCTGGATTTACTTCCATTATGTATGATGGTTCTCACGAGCCTGATTTTGAGACCAACCTAAGCGTACCGAAGAGGTTGTAAAGGCAGCCTCATGCAAAGGGGCATTTCTGTTGAGGGCTGAGGTTGGCGGCATCGGCGGCACTGAGGATGGCGTTACCGCTGAGGGTGAGCTTGCGATCCTGAGCAGTGCGCAAAGATTGCTGATCTGGGTGTTGACTTCCTTGCTTGTGGTATCGGCAACATTCACGGCATCTACCCAGCTAACTGGGAGGGTCTCTCCTTCGACCAGCTCAAGGCTATTAAGGAGCGCGTCGGTGATCTTCCACTTGTTCTTCACGGTGGTACCGGCATTCCTGTAGAGCAGGTTCAGAAGGCCATCTCTATGGGCATCTCTAAGATTAACGTCAACACTGATCTTCAGCTTGTCTTTGCTGAAGCAACTAAGAAGTACGTTGAGGCTGGACTTGTTGATACCGGCAAGGGCTATGATCCTCGTAAGCTCATGAAGCCTGGTCGTGAGGCAATTATTGAGCGTACCAAAGAGCTTATTCGTGAGTTTGGTTCCGATGGTAAGGGCTGGAACTAATCCCTGCGGCATGCGCTGAACGCGCGTCGAAGCGACGCAGCGATAAAGCGACGCGATGGCGCGATGCGACGGCGCGATGCGACAGCGCATTCTTACAGCTAGTTAAAGCAACGGACCTGGATTTTCTCCAGGTCCGTTTTTTGTTGGGCATGGCATGAGCGAAAGACGTGCACCCAGTACGTTCTTCTCGCGAGATGCGTCTGATGCGGGCTTAATGCGCGCCTGATTTTCTCGCCAAGTCTGAATAATTTGCCGGATTTTCTCACCATATCTGAGTAATTTGCCTGTTTTTCTTGCCTTATCTAAGTAATTTTGTTCAGACTTGTTAAACAATTCAGGCTTGGTTTCATGAAAGAAACTTGCGCAAGCTGCTTGATTAAGTTCGCATTTCGGACTAGTGGCCAATCAACATGTAATACTCATTTGCGTCATGCAGCATGGAGAAGAATACTCATTTAAATTATGAAATTCTAATTTTGTCACTTATTTGTCACGAAATTGAGAAAAATACATCTATTTAGCGGTCTAACTTTTGTAGCAGGACTTTTATAAGATGATATTTTTAAAAGTATTTTTAATCTATCTGTGGAAATAATGTATTAATCAAATTTTCGTAGGTGTTGATTTGTTTATTTGACTTTAGGAATACTATTTCCATATGGAATATTACCTTTCACATACATCTGCTCTACAAATTTATCGTGCTTTGCGAACACAGAGACACGAGCTCTTAACTCATGGATTTAATGAGTATCTGGATAAGTTCAATTTAGATACAAGACAATTGCTGGTCAAAGATGATATTCCTTATCGCGATTTGGTTAAAGCTATTAATGCCGAATTGCTAGTAGATTATGGTATTGAACTTAAAAATCCAGTTGAAATTACTGTGAACAATAAAAAGAATTTGTGCTTATGAGGGAATTTATTTTTCATGTGAATACACAGTCTTTGCTTGGTTCTGTGATTAAACTGAATATAAACAGCTCCTCAGTTTTAATTTCATCTCCATTCGAATTGCTGTTTCAAATGGCTTCTAAATTGAGTCTATTAGAACTAGTGCTTCTCATTTCAGAATTTCAAGGACGTTTTGTTATCGATGCTTCATCAGGAGAATTATTGTCTAATTGGTATACGCCTTTTTTCAAAAGTCGGAATTACTTGCATTTCTTAGGAAAAAGAAAGGTGCTAGATCCTTTAGAAAAGTAAAGGCTGCGACAGATCTTTCTGTTGAAAATGCAGCTCGCCGATGGAGGTTAAGCTTGCACTCGAGCTTTAATGCTAGTGTATAAAGGTGGATACGCTATTCCACATGTCGAGTTAAATAAAGAATTTGAAATACAAAATATGTCAGGCATAAAATCTTGAGAAAAAGAATCGTGCAATTGACCTACTTTTTATCCAGTGGAGCATTGAATTCAAACGGCTCTCAAAATGTAGCACTTGAATATAACGGGTCTGTTCATGAATTGATTGATGTTGCAGACAGGGACTACAAAACGAAATAACGAACTTTTAGCTGCTGGTATAGAAGAGTTTGTAATTAGCAAAAATGAATATGACGATATCGTTTTCATGGATAATCTATTTACAATCATTCGCTCTAGGTTAAATCTGTCGGAGAAGACATACATCTTTAAAACAAAGGCAAATTGAAAGAGAGAAAAGAATTAAATTGTGGAAAGAGTTAGAAAAATTTAGTAAGTCTAACTTGAATCTACGGTAAATTCTTTAAGCCTAGAAAAACGGTCAAGCCCTAGGAAATCAAAGCCTGAATAACATACCAAGTCTGAGTAAAATCGCTCAGACCTGGTGAGAAAAACCGGCAAATCACTCAGACATGGTAAGAGAATCCGGCAAATCGTTCAGACTTGATGTAATTTTCAGGCGCGCATTCAGGCGCACTCCCGGCACGATTTTCTCGCGAGAAACCCGGCGCGCTCCAAGATTTTCTCGACATGCAAACGCCGTCGCACAAGACAATAAACGTGCAGTTTAAGCGTTTACTCAGCAGTAGGATTTTCGGTGGGGAGACGTGCATATTGCCTCTTCCGTTGTGGGCAATGTCTGCGAGCGTCTTGCTGTCTAGGAAACTGGAGGTCATGCGGCCAAGATCTCGCCAGATGTTGATGGTGGTACAGGACTCCATCTGGGGACACAATGTGGTATTTGTGCAGTTCAGACAGCTAGCGGGCGCTAGATTGCCTTCAGCCGCGCGGAGAATCTCGCCCAGAGTATAGTCCTCAGGTTTGCGCGTGAGGCGATAGCCACCGCCCTTTTCCGCGCAAGCTGTCAACATAGCCAGCCTTGTGCATTAAGGCAATAACCTGCTCAAGGTACTTGCGCGAGATGTTTTGGCGCTCGGAAACGTCGCCCAGTGAGACCCAGCCCTCATGAACGGCAAGGTCAGCCATCGCACGGAGTGCATACATTCCCTTTGTAGAGAACATTCCGGCCATGCTACTCGCCGCCTTTTGTGTACTCGCTGTCAGCGCTGCTATCGTTCTCACTTGCGGATCCATCCTCGGTGGTAGAAGTACCTGCTGCAGTAGAACCGCTATTGTGAGCCTCGAGCATCTCCTCAGCGTGTGCCATGCCAGCTCGGCGCACTTAACGCGTGCAGGCATGTGAGCGATGTCGTGCAGAATATTGGCGTCTTCCAGCTTATCAAGTACAGCCTCGTCAGTCTCTTCTCCGCGAATCATACGTCCAAAGAGTTTGCAAAGCTCAATAGCTTCTTCTGGAGTACGGTCAATCATCAGATCGCTCATGATATCAGCTGATGCTTGAGAAATTGCGCAACCACTACCAACAAAGGCAGCTTCTGCAATTTTTCCATCTTCAATGCGTACAGAAAAAGTCAGCTCATCGCCACAAGAAGGATTAACACCCGCGTGGGAGACTGTAGGATTGTCCATCTGATATTTATAATCGGGGTGAGAACGTGGTCCATGAACTCAGCGTTATACAGATCGTTTGCTGCCACTTATTTCAGCTCCTTGTTTTGCTTATTGTTGACCGCACTGCCAAAGATCTTCCAAACCTGGTTAAGACCCTCGATAAGCTGATCAATGTCGTGTTTATCGTTGTAGAATGCAACGGATGCGCGGCATGTGCTGGACTCATGCAGTTCAATTAAAGTGGCTCGGCACAGTGATGACCAGCGCGAATACAAACATTATTCATGTCAAGAATGCTCGAGACGTCGTGTGGATGAACGCCGCATACGTTAAATGCTACAGCGCCCACGTGATTCTGTCCTAGCTTAGAGCCAACAATGTCAACAAAGTCCAGCGTGCATAGTTGCTGTACCAAGTACCTGGCGAGAAGTTCTTCTCGCTTCTCAATCTTTGCCATATCCAAGCCGTTGAGGTATTTGATAGCAGCGCCGGTAGCGTAGATACCTGCAGCATCCTGCGTACCAGCCTCAAACTTCTCGGGACAGGTGCCCAGACGGCACTGGTCTCAGTGACGGAATCAATCATCTCGCCACCGGTAAGAAATGGCGGCATAGCGTTAAGCAGCTCGGCACGACCCCAAAGCACACCAATGCCCTAGGTCCGCACATCTTGTGCGCTGAGAAAGCCAACAAATCGCAGTCAAGATCATGTACGTTAACAGGGATGTGAGGTGCAGATTGAGCAGCATCAACAACCATGTAGGCGCCCATAGCGTGAGCGCGCTTAGCAATGGCTTTGATGTCATTGCGAGTTCCCAGCACGTTGGAGACGTGTGTGACAGATACAATTTTTGCGCGCTCGGTGATCTTTGATGCAATCTCTTTGGGCGTAATCTGATACTGCGCGTTCATGCGTAGATACACCAGGTTAGCACCGGTAGCCTTGCAAATTTGCTGCCAAGGAATGATGTTTGAGTGGTGTTCCATGATGGAAATAACCACGTCGTCGCCTGGTTTGAGCGCATAGCGGCCAAGGCTTGAAGCAATTAGATTAAGCGCCTCAGAAGTGTTGCGCGTAAAGATAATCTGCTGACTTTCTGGCTTGTCGTTTTTATCGACAGCACCAATGAACTTTGCAATCGAAGCGCGAGCACCCTCGATAGCTGCGGTTGCTTCCACGCTCCAACGGTACAATCCGCGCAAAGCATTTGCGTTCATGGTCTCATAGAAGCGTGACTGTGCCTCAATAACTACGCGTGGACGCTGAGAAGTGGCGGCACTGTCCAAGTAAGCTACCTTGGGATTTGCTGCCAGAATCGGAAAATCTGCCTTGTAAGGATTATCGGTAATCTGAGCAATTTCCGTGTCGGTCATTACGCGACACCGCCTTTTGCTGGAATTTGCCTCAGAGCTGGAAATTGTCGTTAGCTGCAGCTTCATCATAGTCGTGAGCAATTTCTGCACCCAGCTCAGCCTCGCAACGCTCAACAGCCACACGGTGAGAAATTTCCTCAGGTGCATTGATGATGGCGTCTTCAAAGAGAGCGCGTACAAACAGCTGCTCTGCAGCTTGGCGAGAAAGTCCTCGAGCTGCAAGATAATCAAGCTGCTCAGGAGAGACGGATCCTATGGTAGCACCGTGATTACCAGCGACATCGTCTTCATCGCAGAGAATAACAGGCATGGTCTTGTTGACAACGTCGTCGCCCAGAATCATGACCGTTTCAATCTCGTTACCCTGGGCATCCTTTGCGCCACGAACAAGGTCGATGGTTGCACGAAGAGTCTTCTTAGCTGCCTCGTTAAGGACACCAGACTCGGTGAGCTGTGCGCGAGTAGAGGTGCCACGCATGCGTACTAGATGGTTGATATCGAGCGTTTCTTCATGGGTAGCGTGATAGCGATTGTTGAGATCAAGACGGGCTCGAGCACCAACTAGGTTAGCAGTAAGGCTAAGACCAACGGTCGATCCCTCCCAAAGCGTACTGTTTAACATCAACAGCAGCATCTTGGTGAATCTCAAGTCCAACACTCTCAAGGTGCTGCTGGTTTTCATTTACACCAAGCATCTCAATAAGGTGTAGCTTTGCTCCAGCTTCAACAACAATGCGGGTGAGTGCTGCGCTTGTTGGGAGTGCGTTGTTGCTAACAGTATCTGTGCTCTTCTCACCGGCAAATGCAGCGATAACTACAATTGCCTCAGCGCCTTCACGCACAATAATGCCGGTGTTTGCACACTGGTTTTGAGCAGCAGAAACCGCAACAACAATAGGTTCTTCTCGCTTGGTATGAGCGGGAACATTGTAGAAGTCAGATTTAAATACCTGAGCCTCAACGTAATCAGTAACCTCTTGGCCCATTCCACATTCAATGCGCTCAAAAAGACGAGGTAAATGCAGATACACTTTGCCTTCATCGGCATGATTGGGAACGGTAACCGACAAAGAGTTGGCGTAGACGGTTCCATGTCTGAGCTGCAGGGAACATTGGCGCTGATTAATCAAAACGTTATCCATTAGCCAATCGCTCCTTCCATCTCAAGTTTAATAAGGTTATTCATCTCAACGGCGTACTCCATTGGAAGCTCTTTTGAGACAGGGTTTGCAAATCCGTTTACTACCATGGTGCGGGGCTTCGGCCTCAGAGCAACCGCGGCTCATCAAATACAAAACGGTGTCGTCAGAAATACGTCCAATAGTTGCCTCATGGCCAATTTGAGCAGTTGAATTGCGACATCCATCTCTGGGATGGTAGTCAGAACGGCTGATGTTGTCTCAGCATCAGGGACTGACATGAGAATGCCACGCGAGCGTTTTCTGCCTTTGCGACCAACGGTAACTGCGGAGCGGAAGGTATTGACGCCGCCATCCTTGGAGATGGACTTAGTGTCAACGTTTGCCGAGTTGTTGGAGCCGTTGATGATCACCTTACAACCTGTATCCAGGTTCTTGAGTAGCTCCTGCAAACGTAATGCCAGTGAACTCGCAGTTAGAGGAATCTCCGTTCATGATGGTAGAAGGGTAGAGGTACGAAACGTGGCTGCCAAAAGAGCCCGAGACCCACTCCATCTTTGCGTTACTGCCAATGATGGCGCGCTTGGTATTGAGGTTGTACATATTCTTGGACCAGTTTTCGATGGTCGAGTATCGCAGTCGAGCACCGTCCTTAACAAAGAGCTCAACAGCTCCAGCGTGAAGGTTTGCTGCGTAGTACTTTAGGTGCAGAACAGCCTCAATAAAGTGCAGATCAGCGCCTTCCTCAACAATAATAAGTGTGTGCTCAAACTGGCCAGCACCCTGGGCATTCAGCCTAAAGTAGCTCTGAAGAGGATAGTCTAGAGTGACATTTTTAGGAACATAAACAAAAGAACCGCCAGACCACACAGCATAGTGCAGTGCCGCAAACTTGTGGTCTGAAGGAGGAATCAGCTTGCCAAAGTATTCTTTAACAACGGGCTCCCACTGTGGATCGTGCAGAGCATCCTCAATGGTGGTGTAAATAACACCCTGTTCAGCAACTTCCTCACGCATGTTGTGATAGACAATCTCAGAATCGTACTGAGCACCAACACCAGCAAGGCTCTCTGCCTCTGCTTGTGGAATACCCAGACGATCAAAGGTATCTCTAATATCCTCAGGTACATCGTCCCAGCTATTTGCCTGCTGAGTCTTTGGCGAGACATACGTGGAGATATGCGTTCAAATCCAAACCCTGCAATAGAAGGTCCCCAGTTGGTGGCCATCTGGCGCTGGTGATAGGTTTCCAGAGCCGATAACCTCATCTGGAGCATCCACTCGGGCTCTTCTTTTTTCTCGGAAATAGCACGCACAATTTCTGGCGTTAGGCCATCATCGTAGCGCTCGTAACCCTCTTCGGACTTGGTGAAGTCGTAGAGCGAGCGGTCTACGTCAGCGACCCTCGATCGCTTCTTCTCGCTCACCAGTTAGCACCACCCTCATCTGTTTGGTTCTCAAAACGCTCAAAGCCCTCGCGATCAATTTGGTTGATGAGGTCCGCAGGACCGTCAGCTACCAGGTGACCCTTAACCATAACGTGAGTGCGGTCAATCTCAAGGCGCTCAAGAATGCGAGTGTTGTGGGTACTGATGAGCAGCGATCCGTCGCAGGTCTCACGATATGCCTGAATGCCCTTTGAAACAACGGACAGTGCGTCAACATCCAGGCCAGAGTCGGTCTCGTCGAGAATGGCAAGCTTTAGGCTGAAGCAACAGAAGCTGGAGCATCTCAACCTTTTTTTCTTCTCGCCACCAGAGAAAGCCAACGTTAAGTTCACGCATCAAGAAACCCTGGTCAAGTTCTAAGCCGATCAGAAATCTGACCAACGCGCTGACGGAACTGACGAGCGGTCATCTTAAGCTCGGGGCGCATCTGAGTAATGGTACGCAGGAATGAATAAAGAGGAACACCAGGAACCTCAACAGGTGCCTGATAGGAGAGGAAGATGCCTGCAAGGGAGCGCTTATCTGCAGCAAGCTCAGTTACATCTTCGCCGTTAAAAGATAAGGGAACCATCTGTAATCTTATAGGTAGGGTCACCCCTAATGACACGGCCAAGTGTTGATTTACCTGCGCCGTTAGGTCCCATCAGAACATGAGCCTGGCCATCACCAATGCTCAAGTCAATTGAATGCAGGATGGATTTCTCCTCGGTACCTGCAGAAATTCCGTTTACACGGAGTAGCTCAGTTGCTACATCTCTCTCCAAATATCTCTACGTGCAAGCACGTGATACGTTTGTGACTAGCTACTTGGGTAGCTCTGGCGTGAGCTGAACCTTGTGCTAGTGCGGTCAGGTGGCAAAGATAAACATCAATGTCACTGACGACTTTGTCATACCCTAAAATCCGCTAATTCATACCAAATGGCAGTGAATTAAAATGCAACCCTCATATGAGCACTTTTTTACGTTTTCTAGAAAATAATCGGATTTTTTCATAGGTTTCAAAAGTTATAAAAGCTTTTCTGTACCAGAGTTGTCTCTCACGGGTAAACTAGGAACATCTATGTTGTAACAAGGAGGATTCATGGGTCAGAGAATTCAAGGTACCGAAGATCTTTACGGCGGCTATATGCGCTCGTGGGAGCACATGCAAGATGTTGCCCGCCATTTGTTTGGTACTTACGGTTTTGACCGCATTGAGACTCCTGCACTTGAGCAGGTAGATACTTTTGTTCACGGTATTGGTGAGTCAACTGATGTTGTACGCAAAGAGATGTTTCGCGTCTTTTCAGGTGCGTTGCTTGAGGACCTGCTAGCTGCCGGCAATGAGTCCGGTCTTAAGCCTCGTCAGCGTATGGCCATGCGTCCTGAGGGAACTGCTGGTGTAGTTCGCGCTGCTGTTGAGCATAACTTTGTGCCACAGGGTGGAACGCCTGCAAAGCTTTGGTACGCCGAGGCAATGTTTAGAGGAGAGCGTCCTCAGAAGGGTCGTCTGCGTCAGTTCCACCAGGTAGGTGTTGAGTGGCTTGGAGCTTCTGATTCAGCTGCCGATGCAGAGTCCATCATCATGTTGATGAAATTTTACGAGCAGATGGGTTTCTCGCCAGCCGATATGAAGCTCATGATTAACTCTATGGGCGATGCGGAGTGCCGTCCTGCATATCGCGAGAAGGTCAAGCAGTTCATTCTTGATCACAAGGATCAGATGTGTGAGGACTGTCTTGAGCGTGCGGAGATTAATCCGCTGCGTGCGTTTGACTGCAAAAATGAGGGTTGTCACGCGGTCATGAAAGATGCTCCACTGATTTCAGACAACCTGTGCGATGACTGCCGCACTCATTATGAGCAGGTCAAAGCATATTTGGACGCTGCTGGTATTTCGTACATTGAGGATCCAACGCTTGTTCGAGGACTGGATTACTACACGCGTACTGTGTTTGAGGTAGAAATTCCAAAACGCTGGTGTTGGTGCTATCGGCGGCGGTGGTCGTTACTGACGGTCTTGTTGAACTTGAAGGCGGAAAGCCAACCCCGGGCGTTGGTTTTGCTGTTGGCTTTGAGCGCATTATGCTGGCGCTGGAGGCTCTTGGTGTTTCGGCTGAACCTGCAGCTCCAAGCTGTGTCTATGTTGCTTGTGCGGGTGCTGAGCAGGCTCCCTGCTGTATTTGATGCTGTATTGGCGCTGCGTGAGGCAGGGTATTAGATGGAGGCTCGATCGTACTGGTCGCTCGCTAAAAGCTCAGTTTCAGCAGGCAGATAAGATGGGCGCGGCACTTTGTGTGGTTATTGGTCCAGATGAGGTTGAAGCTGGTGTTGTCAACTCTTTCGTGACATGGAGTCTCACGAGCAGGTATAGGTACCTGCTGACCAGCTTGTTGTTGAGGTCAAAGCAAGACAGTAGTAGGTAATAGTAGTTGATTTTAAATCCTCCTATGTATTTGACATGGGAGGATTTGTTTTAATTTGGATAATGAAATACCGTTTATAGAATAATAAGGTCCGCTTACGATAGTTATCAATAAGATCGGTTAAATGCGAATGTTGTAAGTTCATACTAATAATGCAGAAGTAAATTTATAAGCTAATAACTAATAAGCACCTTCATTTATTTATAAGGCAGATATGTTGTAGGTGAAGAAATGAAAAGAGCGTACCGCTTCATTGTTTCTATCATAGTTGTCTTAATTGCACTCTCTTCGTTTTTGGTGGGAAAAGGGTTTTTAGAAATTTTTATTTCTCAAGAATTTGATGCTTGGCTTTCTAATCAGCCGCAAATTTATACTTCACAGATGTCCAATGAGACAAAAGAAACGTTTGTGTCAGTTGTTAGATCTTACGCACAAACTCACAAGATGATTCTTATAACAAAAAAGACTGAATCAATTACTGAAGGACCTAGGATACTGACGGTTGGCGTACTGTCCTCTCAAGATAATAAAGCCAACAGCTTTAATTCTTTTGATGTTCTTGGCACTCAAGTTATAAATGGACAAAAAATTAATGAACTGCTAGAGCATTCTCCAGAGTCATATCTTGGCTACGGAATGGATACCAACAATAAAGTTGGTGATTTACCGTATGTATTAGGTTCAGTTTATTTCAAATTAGATCAAATTACCCCCGGCTATAATTTGGGTAATTCTTGTGCTGTTTTTAGGGCTTTCTTCTGTAGAATTTGATGAGTCTAGCTAGTCAAATTTCAGAAGCTACTGCTTACGTAAAGAAAAAAATTTATTACTAATTATTCAGGATCAGCGGTTGAAATTGGACTGTTTTACTACGTCGCTGCGGTTACCTTTTCATAATTTTGAGTATTTCGTTTTGTTTACTGACGTATTACAACTCATTACAAGAGCTAAAGAAACTTGATGTTCACGTAATGCTCGGCTGGAGTAAAAGTGATTACGTTGTACATCATTATTTTTTCTACTGCATTTTGGCAGCTGTTTTGCTGCTATTAGCCTTTATTTGGACAATGGTTAATTGTTCCGGATTTAATATTACTGGCAGGTTTTTTACTGTTTATTCTTGCTACAGCAGTGCCATCAATACTTGTAGTTGTGGTTTCGGTACTAATTTCTGCTGCTCCACTCTTATCAATCCGACCTGTAGATGCAATTTTAGGAAGGCTTTCGCAAAAGGGTCTGTACGTTCTAACGGCGATTATTTATGCGCTTTGTTGTGTGGTGGTTTTTGCTGGTTCAACTTATATGGATGCTCCAATAACTATGTATTCAAATCTACTATCAACTCAAGAAAAATTGGTCTATATATAAAGATTGGTATATTGTTCGAAACCACGTGGTACAAGGTAATTTCTTTCAACGGTAGACCAATGGATAAAAGTAAAGAATTATTTGATTGGTATAAAGACCATGAGCACGATAAAGGCGTCTATATTGCTCATGTAAATCACATAGGTGAAGCAACACTAAATGCTTATGGAATAAATTCTGCAATTTTGAAGCCATTTGATATTCTGATTGCATCCCCTTCTTATCTAAAAGAAATTGGGGTAGCGTTAACTGATGAACAAGTTAAAAAAGCAGAGAACGGAACAAGGATTTATTTAGTTCCAAGATCGTACTCAGAAGAACAAAAATCTCTGTTGAGAGAGCTTGTATCTAGAAGCGACAAAATATTTGAGTCGGATATTGTCACTCCTTATATGCAAAATCCTTCATCTGAATTCATTGAATACGATGCTAGTGGAGGATTTTTTACCTGGTCAACAAGTATAGGTAGCCCTTCTATAAGCACAAATATAGTAATTAAAGTAGTAACGTCAAATAATATGATTCCTAGTGAATCGGAGAGCTTAGTGACACTGGTCTTGATAATAGTTATATAAAATTGTCACCTGAAGCCGCTTCAAGTTTGCTAGATTCCAGTGGCATTGTAGAGCTATCTGATGACGGTTTTGGAACACAATTTAATTCGATAGAAAGCTTTATAAAGGACTACAGAAAATCGTTACAAGAGCTCTTCCTCTTATTCGGAGTTGTAATTGTGCTTATGTTTGCGGCTATAACAGTTATTCAAATAAGCATGATTTCAATTGTTCAGAGATTAAATGAGAGAAAAATTGCTGTTGAATGCATGTTGGGATTTGGCATTTACAAGCAATACATAAATATTTTTCTCCTAGTGAATCTCATTGCATTTGTTGGAACACTTTGCATGATTGTCATAGGCTCAACTCTTGGAATAATAATGGGCTGCTTGATGTTATTGATTTCCAATTTGACTATCAGCATTTCTGCAAATAGAAGCACTATGAAAATTGTTCTAGAGAATCTCTCTAAGGAGTAATTATGTATACGTTTCTAAAAGTAGAAGCTCTTAACAAGTCATTTGGAAGTAACACGGTTCTTCATAACATTTCATTTGAGATACAGAGTGGAGAGTCAGTGGCTCTTGTGGGACCTTCTGGTTGCGGAAAATCAACACTTCTTAATATCATTGGTCTTCTCGAGACTTTAGACTCAGGCATAATTAGCCTTGAAGGCAGAGCATACCCTTCAATTAATAGTAAAAAAGCAACACTTATGAGGCGTACTGAGATTAATTATTTATTTCAATCTTTTGCTCTCATTAATGACTGGAAAGTAAGTAAAAACCTCTTATTAGCGCTTCAATACACTAAACTGTCAAAGCAGGAGCAAGAGCGTTTTATTAGAACTGCTTTGGAAAGCTATGGAATTGGCGAGAAGTACGATGCGGTTGTAAATGAGCTTTCTGGTGGAGAAAAGCAGAGGGTAGCAATTGCTCGAGCAATGATAAAACCAGGTAATTTAATCCTTGCTGATGAACCAACCGGATCGCTTGATAAGGCTATGGCCACTATTGTCATAGATAGTTTGCTAGACTCCGTTCACGCAAACCATAAAACGCTTCTTATGGTCACGCATGATATGAATATTGCTCAACGTTGTGACCGAATTATTGAATTGCCAAAACATCAATAGAAGCATAGGGTGTAGGCGCTCGTTTTATGGAAGGCGCTTCCAGTTTTAGCAATTCGATTACAGTCTATTACAGTCGTTAAGACAGCGGTTTAAGCAACCTTTTTGCAGCAGGAATACTCGCGGTGGTGGAGTCTGCTGATTCTCATCTCCTGTACGCGTGGCCATGTGCAGCTACGGACATCATCGGAGGTAAGACCAAGCCAACGGGCACGATGACCGTCAATCTTTGCTGGACGGCGATGGAGCCACAAAGAAATTCCCAGAGTCCAAAGAGGCAATAAATAGAGGAAACTTGCAGCTAAAAGACTCATAGAAGGTGCGCCAATTGCAGAGAGTACCGAGATGTTTGAGATGGACCACGGTACTAATGGAGCAAGGATTACAGCGCTATTCTCGATATCCAAGGCAAGAGCGCTAGAAGAGTTCTCTGCGTTCTCGCACAGGTCGTTTGTCAGCATAATAGCCAAGGTCTGGTTACAAGAAACCATTGAGGTAAACATGCTGGTAATCAGAACGCCAAAGAAAGGCGTGGAGTTATCGGAGAGGTCAGCTACCAGCTGGCACATACGGCGAAGCAGGCCAGTTGTTTGGAAAAGACCAGCATAGCTTGAAGAAATGGTGACAATTGTCAAAACGTTTGTCATAGAGAAAAATGCCGCCACCGTTAACCATGTTTTGCAACGGTAGCTCCTGGAGCACGAAGGCCAAAAAGCAGAGATGACAGGGCAGGTCTGCAAAGAGGAACGCGCTGAATGGTGACACATAGAATACAGGGCAAGTACCAGGCTAGATGCTCATGGTAACAATGACATCAACCTTAAGAAGCGAGAAAACAATAACAAGAAGTGCTGGTGTGAGTGCAAATCAAAGAGAGCCTAAAGGAACGGCTTAAAAGACCGGTGACATCAGGAATGGTTCCCGTATTTGCCATAAAGAAGTCCCAGGCTACGTAGATAACGCATGCGGCAATAAAAGGCACTACGCTGGTACGAAGCATGCGGTTAATGTTCTTAGATAGATTGGTATCGGTAAGCTGTGAAACTAGAATTGCGCTGGTAGACATAGGGGAGCAGCGATCACCAAAGTAGCTGCCCGCAAGAACTGCACCACCAATAAAGAACTCGCTTGCTCCCAATTGCTTTACCAATAGACATGCAGATGATTCCCATGGTTGCAGCGGTACCAAATGCGGTACCCAGAAGCATGGACATCATGGTGCAGAGTAAGAAATGTTGCCAGAATAAAGATAGACGGAGAAATAAGTGAAGCAGAAATGCTGACAATTTCTGGAATAGTTCCAGATGCACGCCAGGCAGCGCTCATAGCGCCAACAACAGCAAACAGCGCAATGATTGTTTTAACTTCCCAGACAGATTCAAAAGGCTGCTAATAAAGAAGCTTTTTGGAGAGATTTTGCGAGAAAGTCCGTAACCAAAAAAGAGGAAAAAACCAGCGGTCAGGATAGATGTTAAAGGGGAAAAGATAGGGACTGTGCCTACGATGAGCATCACCGCAAAGGCACTTAGTACTATTAGCTCTACCATGCATCCACTCCAAACAAATTCTTATGTAAATAGAGTATGCGACTAAAAAGTTGAAGTCCAACTGTTTTCAATGGTTATAATTACAAGTAATTTTTGTAATACAGTGGGAGCAAAAATGAACTTTCAAACCATGGATTATTTTGTTGCCGTTGCAGAAGAAAAAGAGCTTTACCAAGGCGGCTGAGCGTCTGAGTGTAACGCAGCAAACGCTCTCGGCAAATATTGCCGCTGCAGAAAAAGAACTTGGCTCTAAGCTGCTGGAACGCACCGTCCCGCTGTCTCTAACGTTTGCAGGAGAAGAGTTCTTGCGTTATGCCCGTAGGTTCCAAGCTCAACGTCGCGCAATGGATCAAGAATTTCTTGATATTGCAGGCAATGAGCGAGGTCGCTTGCGTGTTGGCGTCACTGCAACACGAGGTCACATTATCATGCCGCGCTCCATTGCTGCTTTTCCAAAAATTGCATCCCAAATATTTCCATTGAGCTTGATGAGGGCGAGAATGACTGAGCTAGTTGAGTGGCTGTCTGAAGGGCCAACTCGACTTGATTGTTGCAACGGTTAATTCTGCATCATATGACCTAGTCGTTCAAAAGCTGTTTGACGAGAAGATCGTTCTAGTAGTTTCTCAAGCGCTTCTTGAATCTTTGTATGCAGATAAGGTTGACTCGGTTGTCTCGCAAGTCAAAAAGACGGGAAAGCTCACGGCTTTGGAAGCTTGTCCCTTTTCTAACGGTTGGTAAGCGAGACATTGCAGGTAGTTTTGCTCGCCATGCGTTTGCGGCATCCGGGCATTTCTCCCACCATCAAGGTTATGTCCAGAAACTCCGAGACGCTTTTGGCTCTTGCCATGAGAGGAGTTGGCGCGTGCTTCTTGCCATCGGAGCTGGTTGCTTCTTCTTACTACGACTTTGAAACTTCTGGTCTTCACATTATTGAACTGGGAAAAGAGATGTCATACTCGGTCAGTGTTGCTTGGCGACGCACCGACCATGTGTGGAGTGCTATTGAATCATTTGCTCAGGTTCTTTCTGAGCAGCGCTACGTGTGTTAAGCGAGGGTGAGTAGCATGGATGCTCTTCAAACCAACGGTAATCTTGAGTTTTTGTATCAGGACGATTATCTACTTGCCGTAGATAAACCAGCAGGGAATGATTGTTCATGCAGATGGCACTAATGAGCTTTCTTTAACCGATTTAGTTTGCGAGAAACTCCGTGCACTTGAGAGCTCAAAGCAAGATAGACCTTTCTCAGATCCAAGCATTGAATCGTCTTGACAAGGAGACGACAGGAATTGTGCTCTTCTCGCTTAAAAAGAAACGCAGGCACAGTTTGATCAGACTCATCGCCTCTAAAGAACTTTCCAAAGAGTATTTGGCAGTTGTTAAAGGAGATTTTGGATTAAATAAACTGCTGATAGATAAGGCAATTGGAAAAGACCGGCATGATGCTCAGAAGATGAGAATTTCAGACACAGGAAAAACCCTTCTCAAACGGAGGTACGTCTCATTAAAGGTTGCGTCATCAGCGCAAGGTCAAACTCAAAGCTTGTTATTGGTCAATTTGCTAACAGGAAGAAAGCATCAAATTAGAGTGCATCTCTCGTCACTTGGATTTCCTCTGGTAGGAGATGCGTTGTATGGAGGTATGCTTCTTTGCAGCACGGAGCAAAAAAGAAGCATAGAGCGCAGCCATTAATGCTCCATGCATATCGCGTTGGATTTATTCATCCAGTCACGGGCGCAAAAATTGTGATTAAAACGGATATTCCAGAGCGATTTTCTTATTTTGGTGTCACCGAGGTGGACTTATAGTACATACTTTGTGAGTAGAGACATACATTCATTTTGTGCAGAATCGTTACCCAGACGTGCATAAAGTGAACGAGGAGGGGGAGAAATGCCTGGCACAATGCGAGGTGTCTATACCAACCTGACTGAAATCCGCAGGAAGGTATTTAAAGAGGTTTCAACGCTTGCGTATGAAAAAGCAGACAAGAGCGTTGATGAAATTGCTCGTCAGATGGAAGAGCTGCCTTACAAGATTATTCCTGGTGATATTGCAACATATCGTGAGAGCGTCTTTCTTTGGAGCGCGCTATTGTTGGTGAGCGTATTCGCATGACTATGGGTATGCCTATGCAGGGCGTAGACCAACCCGAGAATATCTCCGATGGCTTAGAAGAAGCCTCTCGACCAGAGGTTTATTACCAGCCTCCTCTGATTAACATTGTCAAGTTTGCTTGCAATGCATGCGAGGACAACGTTTATCGCGTTACCAATGCGTGCCAGGGCTGTCTTGCACACCCTTGTCGAGAAATTTGTCCTAAAGAGGCAATTAGCTTTCGTGAGATAAAAAGGCATATCATTGACCAGGAGAAGTGTATTCAGTGCGGTATGTGCTTCAAGGTCTGTCCTTACCAGGCAATTCATCATCACGTACGTCCATGTGCTGCCGCTTGTGGCATGGATGCTATTGGTTCTGATGAGCACGGTCGCGCAGACATTGATTACGAGAAGTGCGTATCTTGTGGCCAGTGTCTGGTCAACTGCCCCTTTGGCGCAATTGCCGATAAGAGCCAGATTTTCCAGGTAATTCAGGCTATCAATGAGGGTTACACCGTTGTTCCAATTGTGGCTCCTTCGTTTGTTGGTCAGTTTGGCAAGGGTAGCGTTGGTCGTCTTCGTGAAGCCTTCAAGGAGATGGGCTTTGCCGAGGTAGAAGAGGTAGCAACCGGTGCTGACCTTTGTACCGTTCAGGAAGCAGAAGACTTTGTCAAAGAAGTCCCAGAAAAGCTGCCATTTATGGGTACAAGTTGCTGTCCTTCTTGGTCTGCCATGGCTAAAAAAGAGCACCCAGAACACGCCGACGCAATCTCCATGGCACTTACTCCAATGGTTTTGACTGCTCGTTTGGTAAGAAAGCAAAATCCAGAGTCCAAGATTGTCTTTATTGGACCATGCACTGCTAAGAAGCTTGAGGCACTGCGTCGTTCCGTTAAGTCCGAGGTTGATTTTGTTCTGACCTTTGAGGAGCTTGCAGGAATGATGGAGTCCAAGGGTATTGATTTCACCAAGCTTGATGACGATAACTCCGACTTTTGAAAATGCTTCTCATGACGGTCGCGCCTTTGCAGTTGCTGGTGGCGTAGCAGGTGCCGTAGTAAACGTCATTCACCAGAAGTACCCTGATAAAGAAGTACCTATCATGGCTGTTGACGGCCTTGCTGAGTGCCGAGCCATGCTCAAGGATGCCGTTAAAGGTAAATATCCAGGTTATCTTCTTGAGGGTATGGCTTGCCCAGGAGGATGTGTCGGTGGCGCTGGTACGCTGAGCGCAGTTAACCGTGCTGCAGCAGCAGTTAAGCGTTATGCAAAGACCGCTTCTTCGGAGCTGGCTTCTGCTAATAAGTACAACAATCTTATTCCAGAGCTTGCTGGTACGGTCTCTGCTGAGGTTGAGATTGCTGAGGTTCTTGAGGTTCAGAAACCTGTTGAGTAAAGTCACAGCTCTCTCAAATCAAACGTAGAAACGCCGGTGCACTGCATCGGCGTTTTTCATGATAGCTAAAGGGTAATCTACAGTAATAAAAAGGACCTGCGATTAACAGGTCCCTTGTAATTTCAAATTGAAGATAGTCAACAAAATGCTGATTATTTATGAATTACTCAGATTTTTTTCGTTTCTTTCATGGATGCATAGAAACGTTGCATGCGAAAAAATACGTCTTTAATTGTTTTTCCATTAATAAAAGGAAGAGCGAGAAATTCGTCAACCGTTGGAACTAGTTCAGAACAATCTACAAAAGTGGTTTTTGAGTTTCTAATGCTGGTGTCTTGAGCTCTCCATGCCTCATAGTTGACATCAGTGAGGTAATAAACCTGGTGTCCGACTTGCATGTACACAGAGTGATTACTGTGTAGATACTCTACCAGGTCTTCGTAAGAAATCTGGAGAACCTCAGAACTTTTTCTTGCCCATGATGCAATCCTTTCCACGTCGCTTGCGCGCAAATTATGGACGCACTTTTATAGACTATACCTCTGAATGAGGCTATATATTCAATTGTTTTTTGTGCATTGGGTGAACGTGAGATTTTGTGTGGTGTGCGGTAAATGTAAATTGTACATTCTTGTAACTAATGATTTGTAAATATTGGTACAATTTATTTACGAAAGATTTGTTTTATAAAATAAGTCTTTGATTCTTTAAATAAAAGATATGTAAGAGTGAGCCATAGAAAGGTTAGAAGTATATGAAAAGGGCCTCAACCTCTTTCTTTTACGAGAGTAGCTGCAGTATCGTTATCTCTTCTTTTTGATATTGACTCTTTTTCCTCTTAATCCTGTAAAAGCTATGCAACAGATCCTGCAAAAAGGTATAGAGGTTCGTGAAGATGCTTCTAAATTAGAGGCGAGTGTTGCAGCAGCAAAGGCAGCTGGTGTAGATGTTCAAAAAGATGATGATGTTGACAAGGGTTCTGTTGAATCGTCATCAGATATTGATGCTAAAAAGTCTGAGATTCAAGATGATTACAACAAACAATCTCAAGATTTAGATGCTATTACAGAAGAAGCTAAACAGAAGCTAGCAGACTATGCTACAAAAAAGGCTGCTTATGATACCGCCAAGGCTAAGTATGATGCAGACAAAGCTCAGTATGATGCAGACAAAGCTCAGTATGATGCAGATATGATTGCTTATAATAAAGCTATGGCTGAGCTTGAACAGAAAAAGAACGAAGATGGCTATATGACTAAGCCATATCCGCAGCTTTTAACATTTAAATCTGAGCCAAATGCAGTACTTACTCTTTCAGGCAGAAAATATACACATGATGAGTTTAGTGCAGAAGTTAGATCTTGGAATCTTGGATCTGAGCCATGGAGATATTCATACTTTGATGCATTAAATAATGGACAGGCTGCTAATGCAGCACGTGTTATATTAGAAAAAGATAAAGCCTTTCACTGCTACATATACAAATTTGACTAATTCTAGCTATAACGGTAAGAAGATTTCTAAAGTTGTATATACCTATACGTATAAGGGTTCTTCGGGAGTAAACGTACCTAATAAGCTTCCAGTTGTCTTGCAAAAGGACCCTACGGTTACTATTTGGTATAACGATTTCTTCGGTGATGCTCGAATTAATGTAACTGTTAAATTTTATGATGAAGACGGTAATGTAATTGACCCTAACTGGTTTCATTACTGAGTTTTTTTCTTCATTAAATAGAGGAAATGGATCCGGTGCAGTTGATAAAGATGCAATTGAAAAGGTTGGATACTTTAACGGCGAATATGTGCCTATTTCAGGATCAACAATTAAGCCCCATGCTGATGGCAGCGCGTATTCAGATACAAATAATGCTGAAAAAGCTTATGGTTCCAGATTTAATACAGCTGACTGGGATACACCAACTTCTCCTAAAGCATGGTATGGTGCCATTGTTGGTCGAGTAACAAGTCCTGAAATTAGTTTTGATATGGCCTCTCATAAGAGCTGGCATTGTTTGGTTTGCTCTCAATTCGGATATTAAGGCAATTAATGTGCCCACCAAACCAGTTGAGCCAACACCACCTACACCTCCAGCAGAAGAGCCTGAGAAGCCAACATTTAGCGCTCGATATCATTTGGACGTATTCTATGTAAAGCCTCAGTTAGAGAAGAAAGCATTAAGTGAGGATGATAAGGATATTAATTCCAATACAGTAAAGACTAATTCTGTTGTCAAATTTGCATTGAATACTACGCCTTTTCCAGCAGGGCATGAAAAAAATTGATTCTGTAGTTTTCCATGATGTACTACCCGAGGGTTATGAAGTCAATTTGGAAGACACAAAGAAGGCAAGTCCTGATTATGAAGTAAGTTACGATGAAGGTACGCGTACGCTTTGTCTTTACAGCAAAATGCTTCTTTACTCAGTCGGATTAATGCTGATCCAACTAAGGAAGCTGATGTTCCTGCTCCTGTAATCGTTGGTAAAGTTACAAAGATGGAGCTGTTTACGAAAAACGACTTTGATATAGATATTAATAATACCTATACAAGAAGCTCAAACAAGGTAACGGTAAAGACACCTGAGCCTCCTAATCCGCCAAAGAAACGTAAAAAGAAGGCTAAAAACTCCATATACAGGAGACGCAGGAGTATTTTCTCATTGCTCTTTTGTACAGGGATCGATAGCAGTATTAGGTGGTTCTTGGTTTATTAAGAAGAAAAAGAAATAGATAAAAAAAGATTTTTGATTGCAGTTTAAAGCCATTCTTCTTTTTGAAGAATGGCTTTTTATATTTGTTACTTAGGAGGAATGATTATTTCTTTATAGATTTTTAATTGTTAAGAATCTTCTGTACCATCTCATCTGCGAGTATCTACTAGTGTAGTTGCTCCTGCAGCTAGAAGTGTATCTTTATCTCTAAATCCCCAGGTAACACTAATGCATGGCATGTTACTGTTTTGTGCTGTTTTCAACATCAACTTCAGAGTCTCCAATATAAACAGCTTCTTTAGGGTTAACGCCAATTTGAGCCAGAGCGTAGTGTACAGGGTTCTGCATCTGGCTTTTCTTTTTAAGTCATCGCGTTGTCCAGAGCAAAGTCAAATCTTCCGGGAAAGAAATTTTTTTCATTAAATCTGCAATGGCAAAAGTCTGGTTTGTTTGAAACAACTGCACATTTGACACCTGCCTCTTTTTAGTATGTCAATAGCATCAAGAATGCCAGGGTAGGGCGCAGTGTTATCTAGCTATGGTCAGCGTAGTGTTCTTTAAAAGCATGCAAGTACTTGCTGATATGTTTGCATCGTCTGTATCTTCTGGCACAGCATCGCGAATTAGTTTTGCAACTCCATTTCCAACCATCTGACGTACTTCATCAACGGTATAAGTAGGGCATATTAAATTGCTCGAGAGCATAATTTGTTGCCCAAGCAAGATCATCTATAGTGTTCAGCAATGTTCCATCTAGATCAAAAACAGCGGCTTTATAGGCCATGTAGAGCTCCAAGTTCTTTCTCTCCCTGTGAAAAGATTTGTACGTATCAACTTTCAGTCTAGCGTAAAAACTGTGATTTGTGAGCTATTTATTCTACGTGAATCTGTACTAAGTTTAGATTGAGCGGTTTTATCAGAAACGTTGGAGAGTACAAATATATAACCTATGAGCAAGAACGTGCCGTCTACACGTTTTTTTGCCGTCTTGAAAGGCGCTTTCCGATTTGGCACAGGGAAGCAAAGACGAAAGGATTGAAAATGGATTGTTCCTCAGAAACCCCCCAGAATTATTCCGCTCACGCAGCTGTTGATTTGCACAGCATGCATACGCATACCTGCGGAGAGCTTCGTGCAGAGCATATCGGTCAGACCGTTACGCTCACTGGTTGGGTTTGGCGTCGTCGTGACTTTGGTGGTCTGATTTTTGTTGACCTCCGTGACCGCGAGGGTTTGACTCAGATTCTGTTTGACCCAGATGTTGATGCAGAAACATTTGCAACTGCAGAGACTATTCGTCCTGAGTGGCCTGTTTTGATTTCTGGTACTGTTCAGCATCGTTCTGAGGGTCAGACTAATGAGGCGTCTTGCTACCGGTGAGGTAGAGGTACTCGCTTCTAAGATTGAGGTTCTTTGAATACCAGTGCTGTTCCACCATTCCAGATTGAGAATCACATTGACGTTAACGAGGACCTTCGCTCTGAGATATCGCTACGTTGACCTGCGTCGTCCTCAGATGGCACAGAATCTTCGTATGCGTTCTGATTTTGCGTTTGCGCTTCGTGAGGCATTCCATAAGCGTGACTTTACCGAGGTGGAGACTCCAGCGCTGTTCAAATCTACTCCTGAGGGAGCTCGTGACTTCCTGGTTCCATCCAGAATGCAGGGTGGAAACTTCTACGCACTGCCACAGTCTCCACAGCTGCTGAAGCAGCTGCTGATGATTGGCGGTATTGAGCGCTACTACCAGATTACTAAGTGCTTCCGTGATGAGGATCTTCGTGCAGATCGTCAGCCTGAGTTTACACAGGTTGATATGGAGATGGCATTTGTCCGCGAGGAAGATGTCATGGCCGAGCTTGAGGATATTCTGGGCGATGCATTTGCAAAGATGGGTATTGAGTTCCCAGCTCCACTGCGCAAGATTCAGTACTGGGACGCAATGGATACCTACGGCTCCGATAAGCCTGATACCCGCATTGGTATGGAGCTCCACGATGTCTCTGAGGTCTTCAAGCAGTCCAGCTTTAAGCTCTTTAGCTCTGCTGCTACAACAGAAGGCCAGTACGTCAAGGCAATCAACGTTAAGGGTGCAGGCACCTGGCCACGCTCTCAGGTAGATAAGCTTGCCGAGGTAGCCGCCGGCTTTGGTGCCAAGGGACTTGCGTGGGTTGCCTTCAAAGAGGACGGCTCCGTGGGAGGTCCTATCACCAAGTTCTTCTCGCCAGAAGAGCTTGAGGCACTACGTGCAGAGATGTCTGCTGAGGCAGGGGACTTGATTCTCTTTGCTGTGGGCGGTCGCCTGGAGACAGATGAGATTCTTGGTGGTATGCGCCTGCATATGGCAAAGGTCTTGGATGTACCGCGAGAAGGTCATGATTTCCTTTGGGTTGTTAATTTCCCACTGTTCCACTGGGATGAGGAGACTCAGTCCTATGCTTCTGAGCATCAGCCCTTTACACTTCCTCGTGAGGATGAGCTTGATCTTCTGGATACCAATCCTCTGGTTATGGGCTCGTATACGTACGACTTTATCATGGACGGCTTTGAGGCTGGCGGCGGCGGAATGCGTATTCACAACGCTGAGCTGCAGCTTAAGATTCTGGAGAAACTCGGCTTACTGAAGAGCGTGCAAAGGCTCAGTTTGGCTTCTTGATGGAGGCTTTGACGTTTGGTGCACCTCCAATGGGCGGCTTTGCACTTGGTCTTGACCGCGTATGCATGTTGCTTGCAGGTGCTGATTCTATCCGTGATGTCATGGCGTTCCCAAAGACTACTTCTGGCTCTGATCTTATGTCTAGCGCTCCTTCACCTGTTTCTAATGAGCAGCTCAAGGAGGTTTCGCTTCAAACGCTTCCAAAAGAGGCATAAGCAAACCAAGCAAAGCAAGACAGTAAGGTACGTGGTGTTTTAACGATGAATGATGCTTCTGTAAAAGAAAAAGCTCCATCTGCTCGCGCTGAGTTAAAGGTAATCTTGGACCATTTTGGCGCGTATAAAAAGGACTTTGTTATGTCGGGACTCTGTGTGTTTGCAGAGTCCCTACTCGAATTAGTGATTCCTGTACTCATGGCTCAAATTGTTGACCAGGGTATTTTGCAAGGCAACCTTCAGACTGTTTTTGTAAACGGTACCGTTATGGTTGTCTTTGCTCTTCTCGCCATGTTTGCTGGTATTGGCTATGCGCGCTACTCAGCAAAAGCGGCTATGGGACTAGGCGCTCAACTCAGACAAGATGAATATCGCCGAATGGAAGAGTTTGCTTTTGCAAATCTTGATAAATACGATTCATCTTCTTTGGTTACGCGTTTGACTTCTGATGTAACCATTATTCAGAACGCCTTTGCAATGGGTACGCGCCCGTTTATGCGTGGACCAATTATGCTGGTCATGGGCTTGGTTATGGCGTTTATTATGAGCCCAGAGCTGGCAATAGTGTATTTTGCCGTGCTGCCTTTTTTGGCCATTGCACTCTTCTTTATTGTGAAGCGCGTTGGTCCTTTGTACCGCGTTATGCAAGGCGCAATGGATAAGCTTAACGAGGCACTGCAGGAAGACTTTGCGGCCGTGCGTGCTATTAAGGCATATGTCCGAGAAGGATATGTCTCCGAGCGCTTTGAAAAAGTTAATACCCAGTATGCGCAGACTGCTACAAAGACCTTTGGAACGTCCGTCTTAAACCTGCCTATTTTCCAGGCTTCAATGTATGTCACTAATGTGGCTATTCTTTGGTTTGGTGGCCAGATGATTATGGCTGGCAGACTGGGTGTTGGTGAGCTCACGGGCTTTCATGAGCTACGTACTGCTTATCATGAACTCTCTTATGATGATTTCTGGCGTGTTCTTGCTTACTGCTCGCGCCATTACTAGCGTGCGTCGAATTGGAGAGATTCTTTCCGAGGAGCCTGCTATTGAGTCTCCAGAGCACGGTCTGACTGATGTTAAGAATGGCGCAGTTCGCTTTTGAAAACGTATCGTTCAAGTACAGCCAGAGCGCTGAAGAGGACGTCCTTGAAGACATTAACCTCTCGTTTGCGCCAGGCTCTACTGTTGGTATTCTCGGCGGCACCGGTTCCGGAAAAAAACTACCCTTATCCAGCTGATTGCGCGCTTGTACGATGCAACTGAAGGCACCGTGTTTGTTGGCGAGAATGACGTCCGCTCCTACAATCTTGTTTCACTTCGTGACGCGGTATCTGTTGTCCTTCAGAAAAATGTGCTGTTCAGCGGCACCGTCCGCGACAACCTGCTCTGGGGAGATCCCAACGCAACTGATGAGGAGCTGCTTCACGCGTGTTCTATTGCATGCGTTGATGAGTTTCTTGACAGGATTGGTGGCTTGGACGGAGACCTTGGTCAGGGTGGCGTTAATGTTTCCGGTGGTCAGAAGCAGCGTCTTTGTATTGCGCGCGCGCTTTTGAAGAAGCCAAAAATTATCATTTTTGATGACTCTACCAGCGCGGTTGATACAGCAACCGACGCAAAGATTCGTGCAGGACTTGCCGAACTTGCTGACATGACAAAGATCATCATTGCCCAGCGTGTGAACTCGGTTATGGACTCAGATCAGATTGTCGTTCTTGATAACGGTAGGGTCCATATGACTGGCACTCACACAGAACTTCTCGCCAAGAGCCCTATCTATAGAGAGCTGTATGAGTCGCAGACTGGCGGTAGTCAGTCAGACATTGACGCTGCTGGTAAGGAGGTGTCACATGGCTAATCGCGCAGGAGGAGCACGTCCTCAAAACATTGGACATACCATTAGAGTGTTTGTCTCGTACTTAGGTCATGCTAAGAAACGCCTTATGTTGGTGGCACTTCTTGTTTCTATCAGTGGTTTAGCTGCACTTCTGGGCACCTATATGATTAAGCCTGTTGTTGCGGCAGTGGGCAGGGGAGACGTAAGTGGCTTTACCAACCTTGTTGTGTTTACGGCAGTTGTGTATGCAATTGGCGCTCTAACCAGTGTTGGTTACACGCAAATTATGGTTCGTGCTGCTCAGAGGATTGTTTTTGACATCAGACGAGACCTTTTTGAGCACATTGAATCGCTGCCCCTAAGATTCTTTGACCAGCGTACCCGCGGCGATATCATGAGTTTCTTTACAAATGACGTGGATACCATCTCAGAGGCACTTAACAACAGCTTTGCCAACCTTGTTCTGGCGTTTATTCAGATGGTTGGCACGCTTGTACTGCTCATTGTTCTTAACTGGCAGCTGACGCTCATCACTGTTCTCTTTGACGTTTTGATTGTGATTTATGCACGCTATGCAAGTAAGCGCTCTGCCAAGCACTACTCGGTGCAGCAAAAGAGTCTTGGTGTTCTCAACGGTTTTGCAGAAGAAACAATCTCTGGCCTTAAAGTGGTTAAAGTTTTTAATCACGAGGATGCCAACTTTGCCGATTTTCAAAAGGTTAATGATGAGTTACGGCACTCTGGAACAAGTGCTCAGGGCTACGCAGCAACCATGGTCCCTATCACGGTTTCGTTGACGTATATCAATTACGCTGTGGTCACTGTGGTTGGTGCTCTGCTTGCCGTAAACGGACACGCGGATGTTGCAAGTCTTGCGTCCTACCTGGTCTTTGTTCGCCAGGCAGCCATGCCGTTTAACCAGTTCACGCAGCTCTCCAACTTCCTGCTTACCGCTCTTGCCGGTGCCGAGCGCATCTTTGCGGTTATGGAGATGACTCCCGAGGTTGATGAGGGCAAGGTTGACCTGGTCCGCGTTAGTGGTTACGAGTCAGGAGAAGAATCCTGGGCTTGGGTCAAACCATCTGGCGAGAAAACCCCTCTTGCTGGAGACGTTCGCTTTGATGACGTCACCTTTGGATACGACGATGATCAGACGGTTCTTGCAAACCTCACGCTGTTTGCAAAACCTGGCCAGAAGATTGCGTTTGTCGGCTCAACTGGCGCTGGTAAAACAACTATTACCAACCTCATTAACCGCTTCTACGATGTTCGCAGTGGAACCATCACCTACGACGGCATTCCAATCAATGACATCAAGAAGTCTGCACTAAGGTCCTCCCTGGGCATTGTTTTGCAGGACACACATCTGTTCACGGGTACCATCGCGGACAATATTCGCTTTGGTAAGTTAGACGCCACTGATGATGAGGTTATTGCTGCAGCAAAAATCGCAAACGCAGATAAGTTTATCCGCCGTATGCCATCGTGGTTACAACACCGTACTTACCTCAGACGGCGCTAACCTTTCCCAAGGTCAGAGGCAACTTCTGGCAATTGCGCGTGCTGCTATTGCTGATCCTCCCGTGCTTATCTTGGACGAGGCAACTTCCAGTATTGATACGCGTACTGAGGCACTTATCGAGAAGGGCATGGATGCCCTAATGGCAGGTCGTACCGTCTTTGTGATTGCTCACAGGCTGTCTACGGTTCGCAACTCTGATGCCATCATGGTTCTGGAGCATGGTCGCATTATTGAGCGCGGTACTCACGATGAGCTTATTGCTAAGCATGGAGAGTATTACCAGCTGTATACAGGCTCGCGCGAGCTGGAGTAGGGGTGCTTTATGTTTGAAGCGTTAGCTGTGGCTCTTGGTGGAGCGCTGGGTAGTTTAGGTCGCTGGCAGTTGGGAGTCCTCTTTAAACAGTGGATTCCTAACCTGCCAGTTGGTACGTTTGCTGCAAATGTTGTTGCAGGTTTGATTATTGGCTTTGTGACGGGGCTTGATCTTGCAAGTCCACTTCAGCCACAGGTAAAGCTATTCTTAGCCGTGGGTCTTTGCGGAGGACTTTCGACCTTCTCGACCTTTTCAAATGAAACGTTGACCTTTATTCAAGCAGGTAATTGGACCGCTGCAGGAGTGAACATTGCGGTTAACGTTGTAACGTGCCTGGTTGCTGTATTCATTGGATTGAAATTATCTGCCGTTGTGTCGTAGCGTACTAGCCCAAACGTCTAAATTAAAAGCTAGTTATCCGTTGTTGGATAGCTAGCTTTTTAATTTGCTTTTTTTAGATGCCGTCGAAATGCCGTCGCCGCGTTTTTATTTTGTCACCTTTGGCAGCACAAAGAGCACGATTCCCATGGTAACAAGAGGAATACAAGCTACGCACACAAGCACAAAGAGTGCATTTTGAGCCCCTGCAAGGGTGCTCGTAGCTAAGTCTGTAGCCCCAAGCTGAGAAGCCGCTACAACACCAGAAATAACGCTGGTGCCCATAGCGCCAAAGAGCTGCTGCATTGTATTAATAACAGCATTTCCGTCTGCCTTGCGGTCTTCTGGTAGATGTCCCAAGGCTACCGTAAAATTGTTTCCCATCTGAAGCGCCTGGCCAATAGCAAAGATAGCAAAAATATACGTAATCATTTCTACGGTAAGCTGGTGAACAAAGAGCAGCAAAAGGAGCATGCTGGTAAGGCAGCAAAGAATGCCTGTAACAATAGGCTTTTTAGCGCCCAGCTTGTCTAAAATCTGACCAGAAATTGGTGCCATAACTGCGCCAATAGCACATCCTGGAAGCATCTGAGCTCCTGCTGCGGTAGCGCCTGCACCTAGTACTAGCTGCGAGAAGTTAGGCAGAAGATACGACTGACCAAGAATAATAAATTGCAGAGCAACAATAGCAAAGAGCGAGAGCACAAAGCCCTTCTCGCTAAATACCTCAAGGTTAATGATAGGAATTTTTGGAGATTTATCCGATTGCTCCTGGTATTTAAAGGAGTTCTCGTGACGCACAAAAAGCGCAAGTGAGCCTACAAAAATTACCATTGCAAGCAAACAGGAATGCTAAGAAGGCCAAACGCGCTGGACTCGTCAATAACAAAGATAAGCGCAATAAAACTTACGGTAAGCAGCAGCCAGCCAAAGACATCAAAAGAGATAACTTCAGTCTCATGGCTCTGTTGGATTGAACTAATTCCCAGTACAAACGCCACAATCAAGAAGGGGGAGAAGACCGGCAAAGATCATTCGCCAGCCAAGATGTTCTGCAATCCAGCCACCAGCTGAAGGTCCTACTGCAGGTGCAACAGCAGTAACTAGCATGCCAATGCCCATCATGACGCCCATATTTTTAAGTGGAGCCTGCTCAGTAATGATGTTGAACATCAGAGGTAGGGCTAGACCGGTGCCAATGCCTTCTAAAATGCGACCAAGCAGCAGTAACATAAACGTTGGGGCAGCAAATCCACAGAGAATGCCGCTGATATAGAAGATCATGGCTACGGTAAAGATGCTTTTAGTTTTGAATCGCCTGTTTAAAAACGATGACATAGGCATGATAATGGCAAGAATCAAAAGATACGAAGTGGTCATCCATTGCACCGTTGAAGTGCCAATGGAGAATTCTTCCATCAACGTTGGAAACGTCACGTTCATGGCAGTTTCTACGACAACTCCCGAGAAGGACATAATTCCTGTTGCAATTACAGAAAGAACAAGTTTTGCGTTGAGCTCTCTTTTAAACATTTAATCCCTTCTTTTCTCGGCGGTACATCGTAACACTATTCAAAGTAGGTTTTAATACTGTGGGCGTATTCGTTGAGTTTTAACATGTTTTTATTTATGGAGAATGTCATTTTATAGACTTATCTTTCTTTATAATGAATCAATTAGTGGTATAAATAACTAAAAGAGGTGATGAAGATGACTAGTTCTTTTATTGCCAGTAGAACATATCTACCATCTAAAAATGAAATTTCTAGGTTCTAATAATTTCTTTATTTTATATCAAATGCCCTGTGGAGTGATATTTCTGGACATGAATTAATTACCTCAATAGTGGGCTTTTGATTATTTAGGAGTATGAGTTTATGGGAGCACCAGAGATAATAATTCTTATTGTTCTTTTTCTAATCTTATCCGTCATGTTTTTACTGTGGACGAAAGGCCCTTTTATTTGGCTTTCTCGCTATCTCAAGAAACTTGATGGTTTACAGGATTCTATTGATGATTTGAATAGAAAAATATAAGCAACGATTTGGTCAATTTAAGTTAGAAAAACGGGGTGGTTTTAAACCACCCCGTTCTGCTTAGTAATATTGCGTGTTAGCAAGTTGTTTATTTAGCTTTGCCCTGGTTAGCAACAGCGTTAATCTTTGCCTCGATGACAGCTGGATCGCCAATATAGTGCTTGTCAACAATGTTCCAATCCTTGTCAAAGGTGTATGCGCAAGGAATGCCAGTTGGGATGTTAACCTCAAGAATCTCTTCTGGAGTGAGGTGCTCAAACTGCATAACAAGAGCGCGAAGGCTGTTGCCGTGTGCAGCAATAAGAACACGCTTACCTGCCTCAAGCTGTGGCTTGATCTCCTGCTCAAAGTAAGGCCATGCGCGTGCAATGGTGTCCTTCAGGCACTCAGTGTAAGGAAGGTCCTCTGCTGGAACATCGCGGAACATTTCCTGAACGTGAGGATCGCGCTCGTCGCCTGGGCTCAAGAGCTGGTGGCTGGACATCAAAGGAACGACGCCAAATCTTTACCTGCTCCTCGCCGTGCTCAGCAGCTGCATCAGCCTTGTTGAGGCCCTGAAGTGCACCATAGTGGCGCTCGTTCAGACGCCAGGTCTTATGAACAGGAAGCCAGTTACGGTCAAGCTCATCAAGAACATGATTCAGAGTGTGAATAGCACGCTTGAGCAGAGAGGTGTAGCAAACATCAAAGTCATAGCCAGCCTCTTTGAGAGCACGGCCGCCAGCTGCTGCCTCCTCGTGACCAGTCTCGGTAAGGTCAACGTCAGTCCAACCAGTGAACAGGTTGAGCTTGTTCCACTCAGACTCACCGTGGCGAACAATAACAAGGTGCATGTACTGATCTTCAGCCATTGGGCTTCCTTTCTACGCGTCAAACTTTGTGCACCATACGTGGTAAACACCAAGTTTTTGGCAATACTTTACATACAGGTGCAAGACAAAATCGCTTGCGAATAATATTCTACCGCACACCGAAAAATACGTGCGAATCAATGTCTAAAAGATTTTGCATATCGCGTGTGCCAACTTTGAACTGCCTCCCATTTCAGGACACGGTGTTGTGGAGGCAGATCAAACACACCCCAAGTTTGATAATCTGTTAAAGATGCATACATTATGCTGAAACATTTCAAAATATGCAGAATATCTGACTTAGAAGTAATAGCCCGCATTTGAGCAGGTGAACGACGGTGTGAAATTCGTGATGTTTAAATTTCACCGGTAGTTAAACTTTATATATCTTATCATACTTTCGCCATATTCAGCGTATGCAAGCATGCAATGAGGGTATAGTATGCCGTAGTTAACAAATTGAGGAGTATCTGTATGAGTCCTATTGATATTTTGGTTGTCCTTATCGTCATTGCTCTTGTTGCTCTTTGTGTCCGCTCTCAACTTAAGAGCGCAAAAGAGGGTTCTTGTTCTGGCTGTTCTTCATCCAGCAGCTGTGGCACTCATCACGGTGGAGACGGTCACTGTGGTGTTGCTCAGAAAATGATTTCTGACGTCGATAAGGCTTTTGACGCTCAATAGGTCAATTGTCACAATTTCATTAACAATTTTTACCATTCGCCCGGTTTCAGGGAAGTGGAAACATAGCCGTAACAAGAATGTGTCATGGTAGTTACGATTCCAGTTTTCTGACCCGGGAGGACCGTATGAGTACGGATAAGAAAATTGACTATATTCTTCGCACGGTAGAGGAACGAGACGTCCGCTACCTGCGTCTTTGTTTTACCGATGTACTCGGCGGATTAAAGGCTCTCTCCATTTCCCCCGAGGAGCTAGAAGAGGCTTTTGTTGAGGGCATTGGGTTTGACGGCTCTAACGTTGACGGCTTTGCTTCCCAGGAGCAGTCCGATCTTCTCGCATTCCCTGACGCAGATACGTTCCAGATTCTTCCATGGAAGACAGATGATGGTGTAGTTGCAAACGTATTCTGCGATATTCAGACTCCTCGACGTGAAGCTTTTACAGGCGATCCACGCCTTGTACTGAGAAATGCTTTTATCAAGGCAGAAGACCTTGGCTATGTCGCAAATGTTGGTCCTAAGCTTGAGTATTTTTATTTTGTGAGCGGGACTGAGCCAAAGCCTATTGATCAGGCTGGATACCTTGATTTGAATTCTGCTGATCTCAGCCATAGCCTTCGATACTCCACGTCTCGTGCACTTGAGAATCTTTCTATTCCTGTTCAGTATTCTTTCCATGCAGCTGGCCCTGCTCAAAACGGCGTTGAGCTCCGTTATGCAGAAGCACTAACTTGCGCGGATAACATTGTTACTGCTCGTCTGGTTATCAGGCATATTGCAACACTTCACGGTGTGTTTGCTTCGTTTATGCCAAAGCCTCTTCAGGGAGTTCCTGGCTCAGCCATGCTTTTGAATCAGTCGCTTCTTGACCACGATGGCGAGTCTCTGTTCTGGGCTCCAAAGACTGAGAGCGAGGCCCACCTTTCTGAGCTTGCTCAACACTACATTGCAGGTCTTATTAAGTACGCTCCCGAGTACATGCTTATTACTAACCCAACGGTTAATTCCTATAAGCGTTTTGATCGTGATGCTATTCCTGCCTATGCAACCTGGGGTCGTAAAAACCGTTCTGCTATGGTTCGTATTCCTACGCATAAGCCAGGAAAGCATGTTGCCACCCGTGCTGAGCTGCGTATTCCTGATCCAACTGCAAACCCTTATTTGGCAAATGCTGTAACGCTTATGGCTGGCCTCAAGGGTATTGAAGAGGGTCTCTCTCTTCCTGAAGAGTTTGTGGGCGGAAATCCTGCTGATTATGGCGAGAAACTCCCCACAAATCTTGGAGACGCACTTGAGCGCTTCAAGCAGTCTGAGCTTCTCAAAGACGCTCTTGGTGAGCATATCTTCTCGTATCTGTGTGAGCGCAAAGGCAGAGGAGTGGCGTGAGTATTGCCTGGCAGTTACTGACTGGGATACGCAAAAGTATTACGCTGGTTGCTAAGCAACTATTCTGCTTGCGTTTATATGTACCTTTGAACCCTGTTCTGATTTTTTCAGAGCAGGGTTTTTGACGAGAAACCCTTGTTTCACGCAAAGAATGTAGCCTTCTTATCTCGAAATTGTTACCGTTTTATGAACTGAAAAAATTACTTTTACCTGGTCTTTATTGGATAGAATGATTAAATAGTAGTCATTTATACAAAGAAGTTGTTCTTCTCGCCATTTTTATGCAATAAAAACGAGAAATACGATGAAAATTATAAGTAGATTTTTCATATTTGCTTCCTATAATTCATTCCAATGAATTTCAGCTCAGATTTATTCAGGAAGAGGCAAATATGAAATCGTCACTGGTTACTACCGTTAAAAAGAATGCCCTAAAGGGCGTAGCTGCTGTTTTTATGGCATGTGCACTTGATGGGTCTTATGGCTTGCTCGCCCACTAAGCAAGAAACTACTCAGCCAAACACCACTTCACAGTCAGAGTCTGGCTATACGCTGGTAACTAAGGGTCACCTGACTGTTGTTGCAGAGCTTGGTTTCCAGCCTTTTGAGTATTTTGAAGGGCAACTCAACTACTCCTGTTGGTTTTGACGTTGATCTTATTACCGAGATTGCAAAAAGACTCAATCTTGAGGTTACGTACCTGCCAAACCAGAAGTTTGACACTCTTGTTCCAACTATTAAGCAGGGTGGCAAAGCAGATGTTGCTATCGCAGGCATTACTATCACTGACGAGCGCTCTCAGGAGGTAGACTTCACTACTTCTTACCTCGACTCCAATCAGTCCCTGGTTGTTAAGTCTGGCAGCACCGAGACCGAGCAGACGCTCAACGACGCCTCTAAGAAGGTCGTTGTTCAGACAGGTACTTCCGGCGAGGATTGGGCAAAGGAGAATCTTCCAAAGGCAACTATTGTTTCTGTCGACGATGTTGCTGCAGCAATGGCAGGAGTCCAAACTGGTTTGTACGACGCTATGGTCATTGATCTTCCTGTTGCTTCCAACCTGATTAGCACTTCATATTCTGACCTGATAATTGCAAAAGAGATTCCAACAGGCGAGCAGTATGGCATTGTTGTTTCAAAGGACAATCCTGCGCTAACCGAAGCAATTAACAAGGTTCTTGCAGATATGGAGAAGGACGGAACCATGACTGCTCTCAAGACCAAATGGTTTGGCTCTAACATCTAGTTTCACCAGCTCAGCAAAAGTGCTTGAAGTCAGATTTGGCTTCAAGCACTCACTGTTTTCATCAGGATTTATCGCAACTAAGCTCTAAAGGAGTATCACGTGATTGCACTTTTGCACAAAACTATGTCAGGACAGCAACTGTCCTTGTGCATGTCATCTGCGAGTTTCAAAGCTGAATCTGCACCTCAGAGTACGGCTTATAATTCAGCTAAGTCAAAGCTCTCGCATAATCGTGCGTACTCCTCACTGCTTGTAGTTCTTCTCGCTACGCTTCTTTTGAGTGGGCTGTTCTTTATGTCTCTGAGCGTGTTTTCTGTTCAGAGTGCTTTTGCTCTCACCACAAATAAGGCAACAGCTAAGTCAAATCAGACAGAAGGCAATGGCGTTATCGGTGGCAAAGAGACTCGTTTGACCTGGGAGGGAACAGTTGAGGACGAGCAGGTCTCTCAGCTGACTTTGCAGCTTCCTGAGGGCTCAGATTTGCAGAGCGCAACTACTAAGGTGACCGTTCTTTCAGGTCTTACGCGCGAGAAGATCGAGGCAACTGCAAGCGTCCAGGGAACGCAGGTTGTGATCTCTTTTGCAACACCCGTGGACGCTCAAAAGCTTATTCGTGTAGAGATTTCCGGCATGAAGTTTCCTGCTGACGGCGGTTCGTACACTGTTGAGGGAACCTACACCACTGAGCAGGGAACTCAAAAGCTTGCTTCTTCTCCTGAAATCACCATTATTTCTAACACGCCTGTTCAGGCTCTAGTGAATTGGCTTGATGCTCAGCCTTGGGTTGAAGCGTGGAACTCCAACCACTTTTTGGGGCATGTTCTTAAAGCCTCAGCTGATTGTTTCTTCCGTTGTAATGCTGTTTCCTGGATGGCTGGTTTGTCTTGCAATTGTAATTTGCGCTTATCCTGTAGCTATTGTGCTGGGAATGGGCTTTGCGCTGCTGAAGATTTCCAAGAATCCGCTCCTGCGTGCACTTGCGGTGGTATATATCAATTTGTTGCGTGGAACCCCATTTTTCCTGCAGATTTATATTCTGTTCTTTGGTCTTCCCATGTTAAATATCAATCTGGATACCAATCTGCTTGGCTTTATTGTGGTTGCTATCAATTCTTCTGCGTATCTTTCAGAGATTTTCCGCGCGGGCATTCAATCAATTCCGCAGGGTCAGTATGAGGCAGCAAGCTCTCTTGGTATGAATCGTTTCCAGACCATGACGTTTATCATCATTCCTCAAACTATCCGCCGTGTTATTCCACCTCTTACCAGCGACTTTATTACTTCCTACAAAGATACCTCGCTGCTTTCTTCTGTAGGTGTTATGGAGCTGATGATGTTTGCTAAAAACCTCACCACCTCAACGGGAAACATGACGCCATATATGACGGCCGCTCTGTTCTATTTGGCAATTACCTTGCCACTCATTAAGGTAGTTGGCACTATCGAGAAACGCATGGAGCAGTCAGAAACAGGTAAAACAGTAAGCGTCGCAGCTAGTAAGAATCAAGCTCTTTCCAAGGAGGAAAACTAATGTCTTTCTTTTCTTTCAAAAAGAAGTCGAACACAGAACAACCTGCCTTGGATGCTGAAGTTGCTGCACAAGAGGCATTTGAGCACGATAAGCCGCTTACTAACCATGCTTTCGAGTCAGGTGAACATCCTATTGTTCGTATTGAGCACCTCAATAAGTCGTTTGGATCAACGCATGTCTTAAATGACGTTAACCTGACTGTTTGGCCAGGTGAAGTAGTGGTTGTGCTTGGTCCTTCGGGCTCCGGTAAATCCACCATGCTTCGTTGTATCAATCTACTGGAGACTCCTTCTGCAGGTCATATTCTTATTGAAGATCAAGAGATTACGGGCACAAACGAGGCAGAGGTAAATGCGCTTCGTAGAGATGTGGGAATGGTCTTTCAGCAGTTCAATCTGTTTGGTCATTTAACGGTCAAAGAGAACGTAATGATTGGTCAGATTAAGGTTCTAGGAAAAGTCAAAAGAAGAGGCAGAAGCAGAGGCGCTAAAGCAGCTTGAGGCTGTTGGACTTGCTGATAGAGCAGACTTCAAGCCTGGTGCGCTTTCCGGTGGACAGCAGCAACGCGTGGCAATTGCTCGTGCTGTGGCAATGCATCCAAACGTACTTCTGTTTTGACGAGCCTACATCCGCGCTTGACCCCGAGCTTGTTCGCGGTGTTTTGGACGTCATGCGTGATCTGGCAAAGAACTCTGGCATGACCATGATTGTGGTAACTCACGAGATGGGCTTTGCAAAAGACGTGGCAGATCGCGTGGTCTTTATGGAAGGGGGAGTGGTAGTTGAGCAAGGAACTCCTGATGTCATCTTCAACAATCCACAAAACCCTCGAACAGCTGAGTTTCATTGGCGCTATTGCGTAAAACCCATACTTTTTATAACTAATTCGCATGCATGCAAAAAATAAATTTAGGGCGAGAAAATCTTCTCGCCCTAAATGCAGATAATGAGGTATATCTGCTCTTTATTCGCAGCTTGTGGTATGCTTTATAAGATTAAGCTTATTCAAGGGGGAATCGATGCATCACAAGAGTATTCTTCTTGTATCTGCAACGACACGCTTACATGAACGTATGCGTGAACTTTCGCATGCCATTGATGTCTCCATTGCTCTTGCAAATGCTGCTTCATTTTCACAGGCTGCGGCTTCTGGTCATACCTTTGACCTGATTATTCTTGATCAAAAAGATCTTTCTCAAGATGTTATTAGCACGGTTGAGAATTATTCTGCACAAAATGGTGGAATTGCTCGCTTGTTTGTTGCTGATCTTGATAATCTTTCTAAATTTGTGCTTCCTGCTCAGGGTAAAAGCGATTTTATCTTGTCCTCTGCATCTATCCAGGAGTTTAACCTCAGGTGCGCGTTGCTTTTGTGGCCAGGAACCGAGAGTACTTCTAGAGACTTGGTTATTGTTGACAATATAAAGATTAACCTGGCAACGTACCAGGTTTACATCGATGAATCTCCCGTTGATCTTACGTATATGGAGTATCTGCTGCTGTCATTCTTGGCAACTCATCCGTCTCGTGCATACTCTCGTGAGGCTCTTTTGCAGCGCGTTTGGGGCTTTGAGTACTGCGGTGGCACCAGAACAGTTGACGTTCACGTAAGGCGTGTTCGCTCAAAGATTGGTCCTCAGGCAGCCGCTCATCTTGAGACGGTGCGTGGCGTAGGCTATCTGTTTAGAGCATAATCGCAGGTACAGAAAGATTTTATTGCAATCTGTGCACGTATAATGTGCTTACAAAACGTTTAAGCGTGGTTCTCATAACGAGAGACGAATTTTTGTCCGGTGTAACGGGTAGAATACACATATTGAAAAATTGATGTTTAACGCAGAATTATCTGCGTTGGCAGTTTGCATCAGAGCGATGTTAAGGAGGGTGTCTATGGAGAACCAAGTACATGGTTTAACCACAGATTCCACTGTAAATAAGCGTTTCTCGCCAGTTAAGCAGACTGGATTTATGTCTATGTTCCGCAGCTCAAGCGTAAAAAGAACAGCTTGTGCAATTGCTTTTGCAGTTGCTTGCGTCCCTACACTTGCTTTGGGAGAGGGAATTTCTAAACTTCCTGCAGTATCTGGCCAGGCAAGTATTTCTCAAGCAGCAACGTCTCGTCCTGCTGCAGAACCAACTGATACTAAAGACGGCAGAAACGGTAGCTTCTAAGGTTTTGCCTTCAGTTGTGTCCGTTAAAGGCTACCAGTGATTCATCAGGCTCAACCGGTTCTGGCGTTGTATTGAACACAAATGGAGACATTCTTACCAATTACCACGTTATCGAGGGTATGGATACGTTCTCTATCTCCGTTAATGATAAAGAGTATGAGTGTACTGTTGTTGGTACAGATCCAACCTCTGACCTGGCTGTTCTTCATGCAGATCTTAAGGGAGATAGCCTTACTCCAATTGAGATTGGCAATTCCGATAACCTGGCTCCTGGTAGTTGGGTTATGAGTGTTGGCAGCCCATTTGGCCTTGATCACTCTGTTTCCGCAGGTATTGTTTCTGCTCTTTCTCGTGGAGATATGCTTGAGACAGAGGGCGGAGAAACCACTATTTATGCAAACCTCATCCAGGTTGATGCAGCTATTAACCCAGGCAATTCCGGTGGTGCTCTGGTTGATTCCAATGGTCAGCTTGTGGGTATTTGCACGCTCTACTCGTCAGATACCAAGTCGTTTGCGGGTATTGGCTTTGCAATTCCTGCTAACTACGCCATTGATATTGCAAATCAGATTCTTTCTGGCCAGCAGGTTAAGCATGCCTATATTGGTCTTTCTATGCAGACCGTAACTCCTCGAGCAGTCAAGCGCAATGACCTCTCGGTAGATTATGGTGCGTATGTGGCAGGCCTTCTTGATGATAGTCCCGCAGAGGATGCTGGTATTAAAAAGGGTGACGTTATTGTCTCTATTGGTGGAGAGCGCGTAGTTTCTGCTGATGCAGCTATTATTGCCGTTCGTTCCCACAAGATTGGAGAGACAGTTCCTGTAGAAATCATGCGTGGAGAAGACCGTCTTACCATCAACGTCACGCTTGGTTCTGATGAGACGCTTTCTTCTATGAAAGAGAAAGAAAAGAACAGCAAGAATAATAAAAACGATACTGATGATAAACAGGATCGTACTGAAAATGATGATTCCTATAGGTATTATCGTCAGCAAAATTGGTGGCAGGAATTCTGGGATTACTTTACTAATCCTTATGGAGATAAAGACGTTAATTCCGATAATCCTTTTGAGAATATTGTAGAGAGCATTACTAATAGCATTGCAGAAGCAATTTACGGAATTTTTGGTTAACACTCAGATTGCATTTGCTGTATTTGTGTTTGTTTGTTCTGCTATGAGTTAGGGGAGCCTTGTGGATTTGCTTGTGCTGTTAGTTTTGGCTGTAGTTGTCATTGTGCTTATCGTGAGCCTTGTCACACTTTCCTCTAAGCTTTCGCAAGTAAAGACGCTGCAAGAGCAAAGTCAAACATCATCTGCAGAGCTTATAAGAAGCTCCCAAGAGTTGGATCGTCGTGTTACGGATAACATGGCAAAAATGCAAGAGCTTATGGATACAAAGCTTGAGAAGGTAAGAGAGGTAGTTGATCAAAAGCTCACCTCAACACTGCAAAATCAGACGAAGCAGACTGATCAGCGCATTGCTCAGCTTGATGCTCGCTTTGATGCTTTTCAGCGTCGTGTGGATGACAACATGAAAGGCAACCTCTCAGGCCTCAACTGAGCAGCTTGGTAAGGTCAGAGAGACTGTTGATAAGCAGCTCAGCGACATGCGTAAAGAGAATGAAGCAAAAGCTTGAGCTTATGCGTCAGACCGTTGACGAGAAACTCCAGAAAACGCTTGATGAGCGTATGACCCAATCGTTCCAGCGCGTATCTACGCAACTTGAGCAAGTTCATCAAGGCTTGGGAGAAATGCGTGGTCTTGCGGAAGGTGTTGGAGACTTAAAGAAGGTTCTTTCTGGCGTTAAGACTCGCGGAATTGTTGGAGAAATTCAGCTTGGCGCAATTCTAAGAGACATTCTTTCTCCAGAACAGTATGAAGAGAATGTAGCTACTGTTTCTGGCTCTACTGAGCGCGTGGAGTTTGCTGTTAAGTTGCCTGGAGAGTCAGGGGAGACTGTTTGGCTTCCTATTGATTCTAAGTTCCCAGGAGATACGTACGAGCACCTAGTAGATGCAATTAACGCAGGAAATGAAGAGGCTATTGCTGCTGCTAAAAAGGGTCTAGAGACTCGAATTAAGGCAGAGGCAAAAGATATCTCTACAAAGTATATTGCTCCACCAGAGACAACCAACTTTGCTATTTTGTTCCTTCCTTTTGAGGGGCTTTATGCAGAAGTAGTAAGTCAAGTAGGTTTACTTGAGCAGTTGCAGAGAGAATATCGTGTTAATGTGTGTGGACCTTCCACTATGGCTGCGCTTCTTAATAGCCTTCAAATGGGATTCCAATCTGTTGCTATTCAGAAGCACGCAGACGAAATTCAAAAGGTTCTTTCTGCTGTTAAAACAGAGTTTGAGACGTATAAAGATCAGCTAGAAAAGGCTCGATCACAAGTTCAAAAAGCAGAAAAAGCACTGGATACCATTTTGACTACAAGAACAAATGTTATGAGTAGAAAATTGAGAACTGTTACCGCATTAGAAAATCTCGATGAGGCTCAGAAAACGTTGGGGATTAGTGGCGTGGTAAATGATGAAGACGAGGATGAGAAGTAAGTAATTTTTTTCGATAATTGATAAGTTGTTCAAGATACATTAAAGAAGAATATATATTTAGTACGGTCCGAGAGGAGATGAAAAATGATCCAGCGGGAATCAAATCTTGACCATGATACTTTTACTTCCTCTGAGTGTAAAAAAAGGTGAGTAGATCATACAGGATGAAAGAAGGGAAACGTATAGTTTTAGATAATGTGTCGTTTTCTGTTCATTTAGGGGAAATAGTTTGTGTACTCGGACCGAATGGCGCTGGAAAGACTACTTTAGTAAAAATTGCTTCATCACTTTTAGCTCCCAGATTGTGGAGAAGTAGAAGCATGTGGTGTAGATGTTCTTAAATGTCCTCGCAAAGCTTGTAAGAATATTTCTTTAGTTCTTGGTGGAGAAAATGGGTTTTATCTTCATGCTACTGCTATTAATAACTTAAGATATTTTGCGCAAGTGAGTGGTGTTCCTTTTGATGAGCAAGAATCAAGAATTAAAAATGCTCTTCAACAAGTACATTTAGTTGAATTTTCAAATCAAAATGTATCAACTTTTTCTAGAGGGAATGAGACAAAGGCTTCATCTTGCAAGAGCTTTAATTTCAGCTCATAGTTTAATTCTTCTTGATGAGCCAACATCTGGTTTAGATCCAAATAATGCGGCAGATGTCAGGCGGCTTATCGCTGAGTTACGTCATATCCCTAGTGGTATTTTACTTACGTCTCATAGCATGAGAGAGGTTGAATTATTAGCTGATCGCGTGCTTGTTCTCAAAAAAGGAAAGTGTATTTTTCTGGGCAGCTTAGAGGAGTTAAGACAGAAAGTAAAAATAGAGGGCGTATACACGTTTATAACTGATTGTCTTGATGAATCTAGAATTAAAATTTTAAAGGAATGTTCTGGAATTGCATCAGTTGAAGTTCTTGAGAAGTTTGATTCAATTTATGTGGATGTGTCAGGAAATAAGAAAATGGTTTTTGATTTATGTGTTGATGATTTTGGTTGGAAGAAAGTCAATGAAAGACGTGCCTCACTCGAAGAGGTGTACCTTGCTGTAATGGGAAAAGATAATGAAGGATAGTGTTAATTCAATTTTTGATATGCGCTCAGAATTGCAGATGTTACGCTTTCATACGAGTATGTTTTTAACGACTCCATTCTTTTTAATAAGTGTTCTTGGGTCATGTTTTAGCTTCTCTTTGTTTAAGATTTTTTCAATGATTCAGGGGTCTAGTAACCATTCATTTTGGGTTTATTCATCTATCGCAACTATATGGGCTTCTACAATTCTCTCAACAGGTATTATTGGATATCAGCGTTATCAGGGAACTTTGGATTATTTGTTTATAAGTCCGAAGGGAATTGCTAATATTTTTTATCCAATTATTTTTTCTGCAACTACATTAGGTTTAGTTCTTGGAGTACCGTGCTCTATTCTTCTTAGCTTATTTTTTGATGTTCCTATTATTCTTTCTATAAATGAGATATTGGCACTATTTTTTTCAACGATTGCATGCGCCTCTTCATCTTTGGTTTTGTCTTCTTTATATGTTTTAACAAAAAATGCTTCATCATTTGAAAGCCTTATTTTAACTGGTGTGTGGATAGGGTCTGGTATAGTTTTACCAATAGAAAACTTTCCATTACCAATGCGTATAGTCGCATACTTACATCCTTTGACTCCAGCAGTAAAGTTAATTACCTCAGCTACTGTGCAAGATTTTTTCTTGTATTCGGTTGTTTGTTTGATTTTTTTCGATTGCATATGTTTGTTTAGGACGGTTTCTAATTCAATTAGCATTTTCAAATCTTCGCAAGGATGGAGATTGTTCATAATTATGAAAAAAATTACTTCATATATCTATCCTGCAATTTGTATATCATTGACTTCTTTATCCAGCTACGGCTCTATTTTTAGCTTTTTTTGCATCCAATTTTTTTATTGAACCTATTTTTTTCATATCTATACTTTTATTCTGTTTGGTATGCAGCTTTCTGCCTCAAGTATGTCACTGCTTGTAGGAATTTTAACTTTATCGTCATGGCTTTCTGCAATGCAATGTTCGGCCAATATTATTGTTCAAGATCGATTTGCTAAAACAATTTTTTTATGTATTTGATTTCTCAAAACCGTGCAATGGTATTCTTTTTAATTAGATACATAACAATTACTGTTATTTGTTTTATGAGTTCTCTTGTAACCTCAGTTATTGTTCTTTATATTGCAGCAGCTGATGTTCTGGCCCTACTTGTTCCTTTATGTATATCCCTTATTCTTGCTTCTCTTGGTGGCGCTATATTTGGAGTATTTTCTTCAGTAATTGGTTTATTGTTAACTGATGGATTTGCTGTACTAAACTTATTATCAATAATTATCCCCATACTTTCTGGAGCTGTTATACCACTTTATTTATTTCCAAACCCTTTGATTTCTATCTGCAAGTGCATTCCGATTTCATGGATTGTTGAAAGTGTCGGATTGTTTTTGAGTTTTAATACAAGTGATGCGTTTCTATTGTGTGGTTATGCGTTGTTCTTAGAACTTCTATGGATATTGATAACGCTTGCTTTTATCTCTTTTTGCAACAACAGACAGAGAATTACTGGACAAATAGAGGGAATGCATTTGTAAATACTGTATAAAGATACCCATAAGGGGTAATTTCCTTCGGATATTAATAAACCATAAGGGTATTTGAAGGAGGTTTTATGGGAATCATGGGTAGATAAAAACAGCGGCTTAGGTTGCTGTTTTTTTGTTGCATAAAAATACCGTATGGG
>BNJU01000565.1_pt1 | contig 50313 bp, 64 predicted proteins | sample 8539281 | NCBI WGS metagenome assembly BNJU01 (sample SAMD00202456, study PRJDB9452) | human saliva metagenome | isolation source: human saliva | place: Japan | reverse complement strand
AAAATTGACGGCGGCTGGAGTTTGAAGTAGCCAGTCGCAACATGAAAGTAATGAAGAAAAAACAAGAGCTATGACTTAAAAGATATCAATCAGGCTGTGAAAATCAGAAGAGCTAGATGATGATTTCTGTTTGTATGCTAAGGAAAATGGAGAACTGAATTTTTCAGGACAGCTATTGCCTTGTAGATACATTTGGCAATGACTTTGAGAGTTTGAAAAACCAATTAGCATTTCTTCCGCTACAGTCTTCAAAGACCGTTTCTGAAAAAGATTGAAAATAGGTCCAAAAAGCTATAATAAAAAGCTATAAAAACGACAGAAAGCTTCTAGGAGGATTGATTTTTGAAGAAGGTTCATTTTTATCATTTACGGCTGTGTCTGCTTTGTACTGATTACGGAACCTTTCTCTATACTTACTTTAAGCCTGGAGGAATCGCAGAAGCTCTTGAGTCCCGCTTTAAGCTGTCTGCTGTAGTGAATGCATCCTTGAAAAAATTCGATCATGATAGTTTCTACATGGATCGGCTGTCTGAGTCGACCTATCTAGAAGGCTACAAAAAAAGAAAAGCCAAGACGGTTAAACAGCTGACTGTTTCAGATTCACCTTATTTAGCTAAGCTTTACGAAACCTATGATGATCAAGAACTGACCCATTATTTCAGCGAAGATCGGATGTACTTGGAAGAGAAGGATGGATTTGAGACCATTGATGACACGGAGTCACGGAAACATATTGATGGCTATTCGGGCATGTCCTCCTTTAAGGCTTTGCTACAGGTCATGGTAGATAATGAGTCAGAACTGACTAAGAAAAAAGTGGACGGGGGCTATGAGTTTTCGGTGACAGCAGAAGGTGATTTGGCCTATGACCTTATCGATGCCTTCTATTATGCTTATAATGATGAGCATTATGATACGACCATCGACATTGAGAAGTGTAAGGTTGCCTTTGTGGTTGACCCTAAGACTCGGACCATCCGCTCTATTGATATGACTATGGATTTGGACGAAGATACAGCTTTAGATGGAGAATTAATTTACTTCAAGCAGCGGGCAGTCTTCAAGGACTATGGCAAGGCGAAAGTCCATCTTCCAAAGAAAATCAAAGAAAAAGAAGCAAAATCAGCTGTTTAAAGGCTGATTTTTTTGTGCAAAAGTATTTTTGTTGCAGATTTTTATGGGGTTGGCTTGATTTTAAATTTTTAAAAATTACCTTTTAGTGATATAATAAAGGTGATATCCTACAGAAAAGAGATAATTGATGACAAATTACGCGATTATTTTGGCTGCGGGTAAGGGTACTCGCATGAAGTCAGATTTACCAAAAGTGCTGCATAAGGTTGCAGGAATTTCCATGTTGGAACATGTATTCCGCAGTGTCAATGCCATTAATCCAGAGAAGACCGTGACAGTTGTTGGGCACAAGGCAGAGCTAGTTGAGCAAGTCTTAGCAGGTCAGACAGACTTTGTCCGTCAGACTGAGCAGCTAGGAACGGGTCATGCCGTTATGATGGCAGAGCCTGTTTTGGAAAATCTGACAGGTCAGACGCTGGTCATTGCTGGCGACACTCCTCTGATTACAGGAGAAAGCCTGAAAAATCTGATTGACTTTCATATCAACCACAAAAATGTTGCGACTATCCTGACAGCAGAAGCAGATAATCCTTTCGGCTACGGCCGTATCGTTCGCAATCAGCACGACGAAGTTTTGAAAATTGTTGAGCAGAAGGATGCTTCTGACTTTGAGCAGCAGATCAAGGAAATCAATACGGGGACTTATGTCTTTGACAATGCTCGTCTCTTTGAAGCCCTCAAAAATATCAATACTAATAATGCTCAAGGCGAATACTATATCACAGATGTGATTGGTATTTTCCGCGAAAATGGTGAAAAAGTCGGTGCTTATACGCTCAAAGACTTTGATGAAAGTCTGGGGGTTAATGACCGTGTAGCTTTGGCTACAGCTGAAAGTGTTATGCGCCGTCGGATTAACCAGCAGCATATGGTCAATGGTGTCAGCTTTGTCAATCCTCATGCGACCTATATTGATGTGGATGTAGAAATTGCGCCTGAAGTTCAAGTTGAAGCAAATGTGACCCTGAAAGGTCAGACCAAGATTGGGGCAGAGACTATCCTGACTAATGGTACTTATATTGTGGACTCTGTCATTGGAGAACGGACTGTCATTACCAACTCCATGATTGAGGAGTCAAGTGTTGCGGATGGAGTGACGGTCGGACCTTACGCTCATATTCGTCCAGGTTCTAGTCTGGCCAAGGATGTCCATGTCGGCAACTTTGTTGAAGTTAAAGGATCGTCAATTGGCGAAAATACCAAGGCTGGTCATTTGACCTACATTGGAAACTCTGAAGTTGGCGCTAATGTCAATTTTGGTGCAGGTACGATTACAGTCAATTATGATGGTCAGAAGAAGTACAAGACTGTCATTGGCGACAATGTCTTTGTTGGTTCCAACTCGACCATTATTGCCCCAGTTGAGCTGGGTGATAACTCACTGGTCGGTGCGGGTTCTACCATCACGAAGGATGTACCAGCAGATGCCATTGCTCTGGGACGTGGCCGTCAGATTAACAAGGAAGATTATGCTAAGCGACTTCCTCATCACCCTCAAAATAAGTAGGTTTAATCATGGAATTTGAAGAAAAAACCGTCCAACGGACGGAGATTTATCAGGGACCGATTTTTAAAGTGGTTCAGGACCAGGTAGAGCTGCCAGAGGGCAAGGGTCAAGCCCAACGGGATTTGATTTTTCATAATGGTGCGGTGGCTGTGATTGCTATCACTCCGGAAAATAAGATGATTTTAGTCAAGCAGTACCGCAAGGCAATTGAAGCGACTTCTTACGAGATTCCAGCTGGCAAGCTGGAGGTAGGAGAGAATGCAGATCCTCAAGCGGCGGCCCTCCGAGAATTAGAAGAAGAGACCGGCTACACAGGACAGTTGGAGTTGGTCTCATGATTTCTACTCTGCCATCGGTTTTTGTAATGAAAAATCAAGCTCTACAGCGCCAGCCATTTAACAAAGGTCGAAAAACCCTCGTCCCAAGACGAGGATGAAACATGGAACTTTTTGAAGTCAGTCTGGAGGAGGCGCATCAGTTGCTGCAAAAACGGTGACATCTGCGATGCCAAGACCATCATGGCCCTTCAGTACTGGGAACAAAAATCTGAATAAATAGGAACGTAGATCAATGGGAAAAGCTTTATTAACAGATGAAATCATTGAGCGGGCCAACCGCGGTGAGGATATTTCGGGGCCGCCTCTCATGGATGACGAGGAAACCAAGATTCTTTCAACTGGCAGAAGCTCCTTTTAGCTCGCAGCAGTCTAGCCGACAGGATACTCAGTTTGGCTATCAAAGCCCTCAAAACCGCTTTGGTTATGAAGAAGCTCGGTCTCAGCAGAATCAGAGTCGTTTTGGTTATCAGACTGCTCAAAACCAAGAGGAGTTTACGGATGAGACTCTCCACATTGAGGTAGATCCGACCGTGACTAAGAGCCGTCGGATTGAAAATCAGAAGCGAAGCCTCTTTCAAGCCAAACTCAATAAGATTCTCCTTTGGGTGGTTATCCTGCTGATTGGTTTGATTGCTGCTATTATTTGGTGGCCTTAAAAAACTGCTCTATTGCACTTGAAAGGAAGCCTAGTCTGTCTAAGCTTCTTTTTCATCAGATGATTTGAGGTATTATATGAAAATTGGAATTATCGCAGCCATGCCTGAGGAGTTGAAGATTCTGCTGGAGCATTTAGAAAATCCGCAGAAGCACCTGCGTTTGGGTCATGTCTATCATACGGGCTCCATCGGCTACCATGAAGTGGTGTTGGTCGAAAGCGGGATTGGCAAGGTTATGTCCGCTATGAGTGTGGCTGTTTTGGTCAATGATTTCAAGGTTACAGCCGTGATTAATACAGGCTCAGCTGGAGCAGTGGCAGAAGGTCTGGCTATCGGCGATGTGGTGGTCGCAGATCGTCTGGTCTACCATGATGTGGACGTGACGGCCTTTGGCTATGACTACGGTCAGATGGCACGGCAACCGCTTTTATTTTTGAAGCGAGTCGCTATCTGGTATCTGAAATGAAGAAAATTTTTAGACAAGACTCATCAGAAGGCTAGAGTAGGTTTGATTGCGACAGGGTGACAGCTTTGTTGCTGGTCAAGAAAAGATTGATCGCATCAAGGAGCATTTCCCAGATGTCCTTGCTGTCGAGATGGAAGGCGCAGCTATTGCTCAAAGCCACACATTCGATTGGCCTGCCTTTTTATGGTTATTCAGGGCAATGAGCGACACAGCTAGTCATGATGCCAATGTCACTTTTGATGAATTTATTCTTGAAGCTGGTAAACGCTCTGCAGAAACCCTGATTCAATTTCTGAAAGAGTTGGTTTAAAGGGGGAGATAGTATGTACAAAGAGTCTTATTTTGATGGTGGTCTCTTTTCTTACATCGGTCATGTGATTTTAGCTACCTTGATTACAGTATTTACGCTAGGAATTTGTGCGCCTTGGGGCATGTGCATTCTATATAATTGGAAGATAAAACATACAGTTATTAACGGGCACCGTCTTTATTTTGATGGTACTGCCATGCAGCTTTTTGGGAATTGGATCAAGTGGTGGCTATTGACCATTGTTACCTGTGGTATTTATGGCTTTTGGCTGAAAATCAAACTGACCCAGTGGATTACCAAGCATACGCATCATGCGAATTGAGAACAAGCAGGCGAGACTTAAGTGGATCGCTTTTCCTTTTCTTCTATCTTGCCAAAAAATCCCTTTTGATGGTATAATCAAGGAACTGCAATCAATGATAGAGGAGAAAAAATGAGTATCTTAGAAGTAAAAAATCTCAGCCACGGTTTCGGAGACCGGGCTATTTTTGAGGATGTATCCTTCCGCTTGCTCAAGGGTGAGCATATCGGCTTGGTCGGTGCCAATGGTGAGGGAAAGTCAACCTTTATGAGCATTGTGACGGGTAAAATGCTGCCAGACGAAGGTAAGGTTGAGTGGTCCAAGTATGTGACGGCTGGCTATCTGGACCAGCATGCTGTGCTGGAGCAAGGTCAATCTGTCCGTGATGTCTTGCGCACGGCCTTTGACGAGCTTTTCAAGACCGAGGCTCGTATCAATGAAATCTATATGAGCATGGCTGAGGAAGGAGCCGATGTTGATGCCCTGATGGAAGAAGTGGGCGAGCTGCAGGACCGCTTGGAGAGCCGAGATTTTTATACTTTAGGTGCCAAGATTGACGAGGTTGCACGGGCTCTGGGCGTCATGGACTACGGTATGGAGAGTGATGTGACGGAGCTATCTGGTGGGCAGCGGACCAAGGTTCTCTTGGCTAAGCTGCTTCTTGAAAAACCAGATATCCTGCTCTTGGACGAGCCAACCAACTATTTAGATGCTGAGCACATTGACTGGCTCAAGCGTTATCTACAGAACTATGAAAATGCCTTTGTTCTGATCTCGCATGATATTCCTTTCCTGAATGATGTGATCAATATCGTCTACCATGTGGAAAATCAGCACTTGACTCGTTATTCTGGCGACTACTATCAGTTCCAGGAAGTCTATGAGATGAAAAAATCTCAACTTGAAGCGGCTTACGAGCGCCAGCAGAAGGAAATTGCGGACCTCAAGGACTTTGTGGCTCGCAACAAAGCCCGCGTGGCGACCCGTAATATGGCTATGTCACGTCAGAAAAAGCTGGATAAGATGGACATTATTGAGCTGCAGAGTGAGAAGCCTAAGCCTTCATTTGACTTCAAGCCTGCCCGAACACCTGGCCGCTTTATCTTCCAAGCCAAGGATTTGCAGATTGGCTACGACCGACCGCTAACCCAGCCCCTTAACCTGACCTTTGAGCGCAATCAGAAGGTGGCTATCATCGGGGCAAATGGAATTGGAAAAACAACCCTGCTCAAGAGTTTGCTGGGGATTATCCCGGCTATCGCAGGTCAGGTCGAGCGTGGGGACTACCTAGAGCTGGGCTATTTCGAGCAGGAAGTAGAGGGCGGCAATCGTCAGACACCGCTGGAAGCAGTATGGAATGCCTTTCCGGCTCTTAATCAGGCAGAAGTCCGAGCAGCTCTGGCCAGATGTGGCCTGACTTCCAAGCACATTGAGAGCCAGATACAGGTCCTTTCGGGTGGAGAGCAGGCCAAGGTTCGACTTTGTCTCCTCATGAACCGAGAAAATAATGTTCTAGTGCTGGACGAGCCGACCAACCACCTGGATGTCGATGCCAAAGGAGGAGCTTAAACGAGCTCTGAAAGAATACAAGGGCAGCATTCTCATGGTCTGCCACGAGCCTGATTTCTATGAAGGCTGGATGGACCAGATCTGGGATTTTAACCAGTTGACTTAAGAGCATTGTTTTTAATCAAATTGAAAGTTGACAATCAAGAGAAATTTCAAGTCTAAAAGGTGCTCAATTTTATTTAGACACCTTGACAAATATGTAAAGAACTGCTAGTATATCCATAAGCAGTTCTTTTTTGAAGACTAAAATGAAATTATTATGAAATACCTTATGAAAAAATATGTTAAGTCATTTCTTTTTGGGTTGACTTTTATTTTTGTGCTCTTTTCTTCAGCAGTCTATGCTGTTACGGAGCTTACTGAAAGCACGAATCTATCAACGCTTGATATTTATCAGTTTACCCTGACTCAGGATAATATGGAGGTCCTAAGTCAAGGCGCCTCGGTTGAAAGGGATTTTATCCCAGCTAATGGAAATTGGAAAGAAAGTACGGTCTTCTCGCTAAGAGTAGATAAAAACCAAACTCAGCAAACCTTTAATAGCCCCATTCAATTGCGGTTTAACAATGCAGGTATTGTTAATGGCAAGGCTGTTGATGTTTATGTGACCTTCCACAGTATAGACACTTATCTGGTTCAGAGAAATACAGATTACCAGGATCCAAACAAGACGCTTGTTCCCTTTCTGACAGTGGATGAAAACTGGGGAAGCAAATCCATCCAGATTATGGACTATATTTGGCCACCGCATCCAACTCTTACTCATGATATGCATGGAAGCTTTGCTCTGGATACGAATGTCACTGCAGAATTGAGATATCAGGACGGAACGCCCACAGATCTAAAAATGGTCATGTTGCCGTCTGATATTGATGTGGTCTACAATGCACTCGGTCGAGAAGAAAACTTTTCAATATATGATAAAGATATAGCTTTAAATAAAATCGTAAAAAACACTTCCTATGCCCTTAATGAAACTCTAGTAGACAATAAAACGACATGGCGCCCTACAAGGAGTACGCAGGGAGATAGTGATGAACACAATGTTTCAGGATTTGCGGTTCGTTCTGAAACTAACGCCGTTCGATTTGAATTTACAACGACGGCAGGTAGTGGCGGTTTGTTTGGCTTTTATACAGAGGCTCCAAAGGCACCAGTGAAGCAGGCTTCAAAGGATAAGCTTCCTGCCCTTGCCGGAGAATCTCTCAATTATACAGCCAAATTTACTATGCCAACCCCTGGTAAGGACGTCATTGGATCTCTATCTTCAATGCAGATGATTGAAACTTTGGACAATCGTTTGGATTTTCAGAGCTTGACCCTTCAATTGGACGGTCGAACGTTGACCCAAGGTGCTGACTATACACTGGCCAGAGATGGACAAAAGGTAACGGTGGCAATCAATGCCAAGCACCTGACCAGTAGCAATGCTGGAAAAGAATTTACTCTTATATATAAGACAAAAACAAACGATAACATTTTACAAAATAGAGCACCAATTGAAAATAGGGTCACACAAGAAATTGATAATATCCCTGTTTCATCAGAAATCGTTACAACTAATGTTCTCTACAAGAAAAGTTACCAATTTGAAAGTGGTTCGCAAGACAAGGCTCTTCCACCAGAAGTTTTGAATCTGCTACCGCAAGATCAACATGAACTAGAAAATGGTTCAACGGTTACACCGGATTCCCCCAAAGGGAATAAAAGACTAGTCAGTACTTCAGAAGGAAATTGGGTTTTCCAAAACTATGATAAAGAATCTGACACTATTCAAAATCAAGATGTACTTTTCACTGGAATATGGAATTTTCAAGAATACGAAAAGCCAAGAAAAGAAGTCTTCAATAAAAATAATGAAAATATTGATAACCAAGAAGTCAAGGCCAATGATGTTCTAACCTATAAAATCATCTACAAGAATACCAGTGACAGGGAGTTGGATGTCACTATTGCAGATGAACTCCCTAAACACACGGACTATGTCAATGGTTCAACCGTATATGATGACTTTCTAATAGAAGATTAACTTGGAGAAGAAGGGTGGCACCAGAGGAGACAGTAGAAGTGTCCTTCAAAGTCCGAGTGAATCAGGATGTAGATGGGCACATTCTTCAAAGCTCAGCTCAAGTATCGACAGATCTGTTTTACATTAGAAACAAATAGAACGAGCAATCCGACAGCTATAAAAAATATGTCCTTCCAGAAACAGGTGGGAATGGAACCCTTTTTATACCTCTGGGGTGGCTCTGTCATCACATTGGGGTCAGCGATTTGGCTGATTGTCCGAAATAAACTATATAGGAAATTTCAATAAAAGAAAAAGATAGGAAAATCACGAAAGTTTTGAAGAGGAATGGGATATCTCGAAGATTAAGCTTGAGTGAAGAAAAAATTAGGAGATTATAATGAAAAAGATAAAACAGCTGGTCATGGCGGTCTTGGTCTTTGTCTTGGCCTTTTCCAGCCTTCCGGTCGTATCAGCAGACACGACCTATACCATTCAGCTGACTGGTACATCAACAGGCCATACTTACGAAGCTCATCCGATTTTTCTTGGAGACCTCGATCCAGCCATGAATACTCTTACCAATATTAGATGGGCTCCGGGAATTTGGGATTCAGGTAAAAGAAGATTTGGAGACGCGGCTGATAAAGCAGCCTCTTTAAGTGCTAAAGGGGATGATTCGCAAGAAGCAAGAGAATTTGCTCAGGAAATTTCAAAATACTTATCCGGCGGTGGACGAAAAACAGTATCAGGCCAAAATGGGACAACGACTATTTCTGGCTTGGCTCCAGGCTACTATTTGATTAAGGAAGTAAATAATACCTTATACAAAAAAAATGAGACATACACTCGTTTTATGCTGCAGGTGGCAAGAGATACGACAGTAGCAATCAAGTCTGATGTTCCTAGTCTTACTAAGGTCACCAAGTCAAGTACGACGGGAGAGGAAACGACTATAACGGATTATTCCATCGGTGACATGGTTCCATTCCAACTGACAGCAACACTTCCAAAGAACTTGGATGATTATTCTGAGTATGAGCTATCTTTTAATGATAGTTTAATGCCTGGTTTGACTTATAATAATGATGTACAAGTTTATCTAAAACGCGGTGATGAAGAAAGCTTAATAACTGACCATTTTAATATTTCTGTAGAATCGTCTCGTAATTTAACCATAGCAACTAGTGATTTGAGGCAGGTCCCAAATGTAGATGCTTCTAGTAAGATTGTGGTTCGCTACACTGCTCAACTGAATCAATACGCAACAACACATGCCAGTGCTAATACTAACATGAACGTGGCTAGTCTAAGCTTTTCTAATAACCCCAATACGGCTTTGGCAAAATCAATCGGGACAACGCCCCAAAGCAAAGTTCAGATCCATACCTACCAACTTAATGTCTATAAGGTGGATGAAAGGGGAGGAGCTCTTCCAGGAGCAGAGTTTACTCTTTATAAAAAAGTAAACGATCAGTATGTAAAGGTTGGATCTACACAAGAATACAAAAGAAGTAATTTCTCAGGATTTAAAGGACTGGGATCTGGAGATTATAAACTAGTAGAAACAATCACTCCAAAAGGCTACAACACCATGAAGGATATTGAGTTTAGGCTACGAGCAACCTACGATCCGACATTGCCAATTACTCGAACTGTTATTCAAGCAACTTCGGACAGAGCAACTTTTACTTATGAATTGACAAATGGAATTTTTACTACGAAAAATTGTCAATAAAAAGGAGCTCTTCTGCCAAACACAGGTGGAATCGGAACGACTATCCTTTACCTGAGTGGTACAGGGCTTGTGCTAGGTGCAGGAATCTTATGGATGTTAAAGAAAAGAGTGAATAAAAATAGGATAAAATCAGAAGAACTGAACGGGGAAATCAGTCTCTTCCTCAAAAAGGAGATTATAATGAAAAAATTAAAAACAACTATTGATGACCATACTGGTCTTTTTCCCTGACCTTTGCCGGTCTGCCGGCCGCATCAGCTGATAGCAACGACTCACACTATCCAACTGACTGGGAACTTCTTCAGGACATGTCATGAACTATACCACATTTTTTTCTGGTGATTTAGATGCCAATAATGTCCTGACTAATATCGAGTGGGGGGCAGGAGTTGCAATTGAGATAGAGCAAAAATTTGGAGATGCATCTGAAAAAGCAGCTTCCTTTAAGTGGTAAGCAGAATGACTCCTCTGAAGTTAAAGCGTTTGCTCAAGAATTGTCGAATAGTCTATCTGCTGCTGGGAGCGAACAAGAGTTCGATCTGAGCAAGGAACGACAACCATTTCTGGACTAAAGCCAGGTTACTACTTGATTAAAAGATAGTAATGGATCTTTAGATAATGTAAAAGGTCAAGCTTTATACTAGCATTATGCTACAAGTTGCTAAGGATACAACAATAGCTATAAAAATCAGATGTTCCTACTCTTACAAAACAAGTAAAAGCTAGCAACTCTGAAAAACTACATATCAGCAACTGACTATGCAATTTGGGGATACCGTTCTTTCCAAATTACTGTGACTCTTCCAAGTAACTACGGAGACTTTTTCCAAGTATCACTTTTCTGTCAAAGACAGTATGACTTCGGGAATGATCAATAATGGTGATATTCAAGTTTATCTACAACAAGGTGGTTCAGAAGTAGCAATTACAGACTCCTTTTCCATCACTACGAACAATGGATTGACGGTCAGCATTGCGGATCTAAAAACTCTGCCAAACGTAAATGAAAATAGTAAAATCGTGATTCGTTACACCGCCAGGTTGAAAGATAGTGCTACCTTAGGAACGACCGGGAATTCAAATACGGCTAGTCTAACATATTCAAACAATCCAAATAATAATGCCAGTACAACTGCCCAAACTCTCGATAGTAGGGCAACAGTCTATACTTATCGCTTAAGATTGACCAAGGTTAACGAAAGACAAGAGCGTGTAGCTGGTGCAGGCTTTACTCTTTACAAAAAGATTAATAACCAATATAGCGAAGTGAGAAAGATTGAAGCGAGCTCAAGTAGTACCTTTGATTTTTATGGTATTAAGGCAGGTGACTATAAGCTAGTCGAAAGCACGACACCAGCTGGTTATAATACTATGAAAGATATTGAATTTACCATTACATCAACTATTGATTCGACTGGAGCTTTAACAGATATGACATCTACATCCGCAACAGCAACCTTTGAAACAGATGTAAATAGAGGATACATTAATCTGAAAGTGGTCAATAAGCAAGGAGCCCTTCTGCCAAACACAGGTGGAATTGGAACAACCATTCTTTACCTAGTCAGCACAAGTCTTGTGCTTGGAGCAGGCGTGCTCTTTGTAGTCAAAAAACGTGTTTCAACAAAATAAAAGGAGAACTAGAGGAAGTGATGAACGTTTAATTCATCTCCCTCCTCAAAGGAGATTAAAAAAAATAAAACAACTATTGATGACCGTCTTGGTCTTTATCCTGACTTTTGTAGGGCTACCGGTCGTATCAGCTGATACAACTTACACTATCCAGTTAAGTGGAACTTCAGAGGACATTACTATGAAGTCTACCATATCTTTTCAGGGACTTTAGATACTAGCAACACCTTAACCAATATCGAGGTGGGCTCCTGGGGTTACAGAAGCAGGTAGAACTCATTTTGGAAATGCTTCTGATAAAGCAGCTTCTTTAAGTGGTAAGCAAAATGACTCTGCGGAGGTCAAAGCTTTTGCCCAAGAATTGAATCAATATTTATCAAGTGCAGGTGTAACAACCGTTCAATCCCAACAAGGTACGACAACCATTTCAGGGCTAAAACCTGGTTACTATCTTATTAAGGACAGTAGGGGATCATTAGATAATAAAAAAGGCCATGCCTATACTAGCTTTATGCTGCAAGTGGCCAAGGATACAACTGTAGCCGTGAAAGCAGATGTTCCAACTCTTACAAAACAAGTTCGAGCTAATGGCTCTCAAAATTATACTGCAGCGACTGACTATAGAATCGGACAAAACATTCTTTTCCAAATCACCGCAACTCTTCCAAGTAACTATGCTGATTTTACGCGATATGAATTTACAATCAAGGATACAATTCCTGCTGGAATGACTTATAATAATGATGCTCAAGTTTATCTGCAAGAAGGGGGAACGGAAAAAGACATTTCAACATTTTTCCCAATTTCCTATACAGGCAATGTCATTACGATAACTCCAGGTGATCTTAAATATGTTCAAGACGTAAAAGTGTCTAGTAAGATTGTCATTCGCTACACTGCAAGATTAAACGATGATGCTGTTATGGGTGGTCTAGGAAATCCTAATATAGCTAGACTTACTTATTCAAATGATCCTAATGGTTTTACATCAACAACTGCTGAAACTCCTGATACCAAGGCAAATGTCTATACATACCAGCTGAAAGTAAATAAGGTCAAAGAAAATCAACAAGCCTTAGCTGAGTGCGGGTTTCACCCTTTTATAAGAAAAGTCAATAACCAACACACTGAGATTAAAAAGTTTGAAGCTGACTCAAACAGCACTTTTTGATTTTAAGGGGCTTGATTCGGGTGACTACAAAGCTTGTAGAAAGTACAGTTCCATCAGGCTACAATGCTATGAAAGATATCGAGTTTACCATTTCAGGAACAATCGACTCCACAGGAGACTTGACAAATCTGGACAGCAACTTCAGCAACCGCAAGCTTTTGAGACCGATGTCAATACTGGTATTATCACCCCTGAAAGTGGTCAATACAAAGCGTGCTCTTCTGCCAAACACAGGTGGAATCGGAACAACCATTCTTTACCTAATCGGAACAAGTCTAGTTCTTGGTGCTGGAGTTCTATTTATTATCAAGAAACGCGCTGACTCTAGGTAATCTTAGGGATAAAGAGGTAGATGAAGTATACTATCTCTTTTCCTTTTCTTATGCGACTGAATAAATATTATGAAAAACACCTTATTAATTTTTGCTAATTTTATTTTTAGTTAGTGGGATAGATTGTTACTCTACCCTACTGTAAGTGAACTTTGGAACTCTTATCATCAGTCGTAAAGCTATTTCAAATTATGAGAATAAAGTAGAAAAGCTAGACACGAGTAAAGCAGATGAGATGAGAGCGGCTGCAGAGGTCTATAATCAAACCCTTGAAAAAGGAGTTGTTCCTAACTATCGTCTGTCAGAGGAAGAAAAAGGGACCTACAATAGCCTATTAGATGTTACAGGGACTGGCATTATATGCTATGGAAATTCCTAAACTAGGAACCAACCTGCCCATTTACCATGGGACAGATGATGCTATTTTGCAAGTAGCAATTGGGCATATTCCAGAAGTTCACTGCCAGTTGGCGGTCAAGGGACCCACTCAGTCATATCAGGACACCGAGGTTTGCCCTTCAGCCAAACTGTTTACAGATATTGACAAATTAAAAAAATGGAGATCGGTTTATGATCCATGTCCTGGGAAAGACTATCACCTATCAAGTGGATCAGACCTTGACAGTTGAGCCTGAAGATATTTCTTCTTTGGCCATTGACCCAGATCAGGATTATTGCACACTGGTTACCTGTACCCTTTATGGGATAAATAGTCACCGCTGTTAGTTAGAGGTCACCGAGAGTTCCAAATGAGAAGAACATTTCTAAATCAAGTAAGAAGAGGACAGATGTGATTCCTTGGATTTGTATAGCTATTATTCTTCTTGTGTTGATCTTTATTTTGCTTCTTCTTTATGTCAGAAGAAAAGAAAAAGAGCTGAGCTACGTCATAAAAACAGAGTTTGCGCTCAGCCGTTTATCGCAAACAGTGCAAAAAGGGGCGTCATGCTAAATGATTTAGTGAAAATAGGAACAGTTATGTGAGAATTAATGAAGAAGACAATTAGTTTTTTATCAAGGGTAACAGTACTTTATTCTTAAAAAAATCCTCATATGATAAGATAACTAGTCTTCATAGTTTACTCTTACAAAAACGACTGATACAAGATTTGTCTCAGTCGCTTTTTATACTAATAATTCAAAAACTGCTCGATTTCTGCTTTTCAATCTGCTTTGCCGTGCTGGCAGACTGGGCAGGTGAGGTAATGTTTTTCTACCGTAAGGAAAAGGTAGGAACTCAATAGAGTGTAAACTTTCGGCCGGTTTCAATAATGTCCCAAGGTGCGACGTTGTGGCAGTTGGCACACTCGATATTGCTTTGGGTCTGTCCTACGTTTTTCTGATAACCTTTATATCCCCAGATAATCATATTGATTTCCCTCCTTTATTGGTTGGGCGGCAAGCTTATTTGCTGAAGTCATAGTCCTTGATAATCTCGATTTTTTCAATCTTGATATCTTTTTTAGGCTTGTCATTATCGTCTGTTTCTGCGGCAGCGATTTTGTCCACCACATCCATACCTTCCAACACTTGGCCAAATACGGTATAAGCACCGCCATCTAAAGTAGGATTTCCACCGTTTTTATAGGCTTCGATGATTTTAGCTGGGAAGGAATCCGTAGACATTTGGCTAGTCAAATCTTTCTTGCTTTGATTGATGAAGAACTGACTGCCATTGGTACCAGAGCCTGCATTAGCCATGGATAGGGCACCACGAATATTATAGAGATATGGAGAATACTCATTTTTAAAGCCGTTTCCAGAGTCTTTAGACTTGTCTTTGCCCTTCCAGATAGACTCGCCTCCAGTGCCGTCACCTTTAGGGTCTCCGGTCTGAATCATAAATTCATTGATGACACGGTGGAACAAAACGCCATCATAGTAGCCTTCCTTGGCATGGGTCAGGAAGTTTTCGACCGCCAGTGGGGCTTGTTTTGGAAAGAGCTTGATGCGGATATCGCCTTCAGTCGTTACCAATTTGACTTCCGCTTCATCTTCAGCAACTCTGTAGACAGCTGCGGGAAGTTGGCATTTTTCGTTGGTCATGGCATCCTTGTATTGCTCACGGAGTTTGCTGGTTTCCTCTGGGTCAGAGCTAGAGCTCACTAGCGAAGAACTGCTGGATGAGTTGGAGGAGCTAGTAGTCTCCTCTTTCTTACCTTTACCAGAGCAGCCAGCCAAGACAAGTCCTGATAAGAGGCTGATAAGAAGAATTTTTTCATATAAAACCTTTCTCACATTAGATTGTAAACTACTGATATTTTACTACAATTAGGCTAGTTTTTCAAACCCTCCTGTGTCAGACAATCCAGGAGCAGATTTTTAAGTCCTGCTGGCCGTAAGTTTAGGCCGCAAATTGCTTCTATGTCTAACCATTCAGGTTGATAGATATTCTGGGCATGACTGCGAAGGGCTTCCTCGCCCTGAATCATTGGCGTTGATGTATGGCTGATAGTGGCATGAAAATAGATTTCTAAGCGGTGGCCATTTCTAAAAGTAAAAGCTGGCTGCAGCTGCTTTTCAGATAAGCTCCAACCTAGTTCTTCCCGAATTTCTCGCTGAGCTGATTGGACTGCAGTCTCACCTGACTCGGCTCCGCCGCCCGGTATCACAAAATACTCTTCTCCATTTTTCCAGCGGTGGATGAGCAGTATCTGCTTGGTTTGGGGATTGTAAAGAATGACTCCGGCTCGCATTATCTTCCTCCTGATATGTTTTTACTGTTAATTAGAATTTCCTTATATTCTAACACAAGAACAAGAGTTTTGCTGGGACTTGTTAAGAGAAAGGTAGAGTGAACAAATACATCTTGATGTAATTAAATTTTATCTGAAGAGAGAGCTTAATAGCAGGCGAACTTGTGCATAGAGAAATGTTATGGTAAAATAAAAAGTGTAAAAATAATAAGGAGTGTTTTCCATGGAGAAAAGACTGACAAGAGATGTCAAAAACAAGAAAATCGCTGGTGTATGTGCTGGTATCGCAAACTACTTTGATTTAGATCCAACCTTGGTTCGTGTTATTTGGATTCTTTTGGTCTGTGTGGCAGGTACAGGTGTCTTGGCTTACTTGATTGCTTGGGCGGTTATGCCAGAGGCTTAATAAGAATTTTGTGATAGTGAAATGAGAACTGGCTAGCCCAGTTCTTTTTGCGTGGATAAATAAGTTTTTTTGTTTCTGATCTAGATAAAAGATTTCTCATCTAAGGCTCAAATATGGTATAATAAGGGTTATGGCAACTAAGAAAAACACGAAAAAGGCCGGACAACCTCGTCGGTCGACAAAAGCAGAATTAGAAAGACAAAAAGCAATAAAGAGAATGATCGCACCTTTGTGTTGGCTCTATTCTTTTGTTTGCAGCTATAAAAGCTGGAGCGCCTTTGGGGGTTACCATTTATAATATGATTCGCCTCTTGGTGGGAAGCTTGGCCTATCTGGCTATTCTGGCCAGCTTTCTATCATCTTTTTCAAGTGGCTGCACAAGCACGAAGGGACGGTTTCAGGATTTATCAGCCTCTTTTTGGGACTGGAGTTAATTTTCCAAGCTTATTTCGTCAGCGTGTTAAAGCTAGAAGGAGCATCTGTCTTATCCACAACTCTAGGCAGAGTTTTGACTGATCTGACAGCCTTTAAGGTCACCTCCTTCGCGGGTGGCGGCCTGCTGGGCCTCTCCTTTATGCGCCTCATCTCTTCCTTTTTTTCAAATATTGGTTCTTATTTCTTCGGTCTGCTGCTCATTCTTTTGGGCGGTCTGCTTATGAGCCCGTGGTCTATCTATGACATTTCAGAAAAGGCTATGGCAGCCTTTCAAAATTGGAGAGAGAAGCAGGAAGAAAAGCGGCAGCTCCGTTTCCTGGAGCAGGAAGAAAAAGCGGCACAGGCAGCTATGCAAGCTATTGAAGTAGAGCAAGAAGAAGCCGAAGTTGATCCTGAAACAGGAGAGATTTTAGATGATGAGGACTTGTCAGATACAGCTGTGGACTTTGACGAAGCAGACTATGAGGAAGTGGGAGAGTATGACCCTCATGAGCCTCTGGACTTTGGTCGCGAAGAAGAGACGGACGAGACAGATGTAGACGTTGAAGTGGACTTTTCACTGCCGAGGAAAGTCTCGACTACAAGCTGCCGACCATCAACCTCTTTGCGCCCGACAAGCCTAAGAATCAGTCCAAAGAAAAGCGCATTGTTCGAGATAATATCAAAATTTTTGGAAGAGACCTTTGCTAGCTTTTGGGATAAAGGCTGCTGTTGAGAGGGCTGAAATCGGACCTTCCGTCACTAGGTACGAGGTCAAGCCAGCTGTTGGTGTTCGGGTCAATCGGATTTCCAATCTGGCAGATGATTTGGCTCTAGCCTTAGCTGCCAAGGATGTGCGGATTGAAGCGCCGATTCCTGGAAATCTCTTTGTCGGAATTGAAGTGCCCAATTCTGAAGTTGCGACCGTGACTTTCCGAGAACTCTGGGAGCAGTCTAAGACGGATGCCAGCAAGCTCCTAGAAATCCCACTTGGGAAGGCTGTCAACGGCTCTGTCCGCTCCTTTGACTTGGCTAAGATGCCCCATCTCTTGGTGGCTGGCTCTACTGGCTCTGGTAAATCTGTGGCTGTCAACGGTATTATCGCCAGCATTCTCGATGAAAGCTCAGACCGGATGAAGTCAAGTTTATGATGGTGGATCCTAAGATGGTGGAGCTGTCCGTTTATAATGACATTCTCCCACTTGCTTATCCCAGTCGTAACCAATCCACGCAAAGCTAGCCGTGCACTCCAGAAGGTTGTAGACGAGATGGAAAAACCACATGAACTCTTCTCCAAGGTCGGTGCCCGTAACATTTCTGGCTATAATGCTAAAGCAGCTGAGTACAATGCCCAATCAGAATACAAGCAGGTGCCCCTACCTTTAATCGTCGTCATCGTGGATGAGCTGGCTGACCCAGTGATGGTGGCCAGCAAGGAAGTGGAAGATGCCATTATCCGGTTGGGACAAAAAGCGCGTGCAGCTGGGATTCATATGATTCTGGCTACCCAGCGGCCATCTGTAGATGTAATCTCGGGGCCGATTAAGGCCAATGTGCCCTCTCGATTGCCTTTGCTGTATCCAGTGGGACAGACAGTCGGACCATTCTGATGAAAAATGGAGCAGAAAAAGCTCTTGGGGCGTGGGGATATGCCTTTTAAGCCTATTGATGAAAAACCATCCGTTCTGTTTTGCAGGGTCCTTTATCTCAGATGAAGATGTGGAGCGAATCGTTTGCCTTTGTCAAGAACCGCTGAAGCTGATTATGATGATAGCTGATCCTGGTGAAGTATCTCGAAAGTGATTTGGATACTGGTGGGGGCGACGATGAAGCTATGATCTCTCTTTGAAGAAGCTAAGGCTCTGGTTATCGAGACTCGAAAAGCCAGCGCATCTATGATTCAGCGGCGACTCGGTCGGCTTTAACCGCGCTACTCGTCTCATGGAAGAGCTCGAAGCGGCAGGCGTTATCGGACCAGCCGAAGGAACCAAGCCGAGAAAGTTTTTGCAGACGAACTGATCCTAATTTCACTAGTCTGCTAGCAAGATAATTATTTGATAAAACAAAATCTGCCAGCAGTCAGCCGGCAGATTTTCTCTACACTTTTACGCTGACGGAAAGGAAAAAGAAGTTATGAAACTGACACTATTCACTATATAGCTATCATTGGTCATGATTATGCTAAGACTAGGGAGTTTTTATGGGACAAGCTGGGCTTTGACAGCTGGATGAGCACCATCGATCGGACAAGCAGGGATATTCTCTTTAATGTTCGCAAGGGAAATCTGACTCTCGGAAATTTTTCATCAAGGAAGAAAGCCCTAAGCGGCCAGCCTTTGCCTGTCTCCTAGAGCATACTAGGTCTGCGGCACCTGGCCTTCCGAGTGACAAATGTCGAAGAAACGCTAGTGGAATTTGACCGTTTGGAGATTCCTCATACCGAGCTGCGTTATGACGACTTTGACGGGCCGCAAGATGGCTTTCTCGATCCGGATGGCCTGCTCGGAGATTCACGAGTAAGACTAGAGCATCGGAAAGTCATTTTTCTCTGGTAAAAAGAATGACTTGTAAAGTCTGCACATATGAAAAACCCATCGGCTATCTAATAACTGATGGGTTTTGTACATTGTTACAAAAAGAGTCCGATGACCATGGTTGAGGTCATGAAGAAGGTCAAAGAAGAAAACCTGTCGCCAGAAGAACTTAAAGAACTTTAGGTAGTAGAAACTCCGTTTTTCTTAAGAAAATAGATGGTGATGGAGATAGCGAGAACTGAGAGAGCTAGAGTCAGTTGGGGCGCAAGCTGTATGATAGTAGGGCCTTATTCGAAATGATACAAAATTTCACAACAAAAAGCGGAAAAAGCCAACCGCAAAGTTTAAACTGTATTTTCTATCTGAAAAACTGCACCGTAATAGTGGTTAAAATCGTGTTAAAAAGATAAATAAAATCGAAGCAATCTTTTACAGTGTCATAAGATTATTTTACCACATTCAAAAAGAAGATAAAATTCTCGACGTTTAACAAAGTTTAGTATAATAGAAAGGTATGCAAAGTATACTAGTGGAGGTAAAAATCTTTATTTACCGCCAAAACCACAAAGGAGGATTTTCATGGCTAAAAAGTCGAAAAACTGTGCAAAATTGCAAAATCCCTGCTGGTAAAGCTACTCCAGCTCCACTCAGTTGATCCTGCGCTGGTCAAGCCGGTATCAACATCATGGGATTCACTTGAGCGAGTTCAACGCTCGTACAGCTGATCAAGCTGGTATGATTATTCCAGTTGTTATCTCAGTATACGAAGACAAACTCATTCACTCTCGTGACTAAGACTCCGCCAGCTGCTGTTCTTTTGAAAGAAAGCTGCAGGTGCTGAAAAATGGTTCTCGGTGAGCCAAACAAAACGAAAGTTGCAACAGTTACTCGTGCGCAAGCACAGAAATTGCTGAAACTAAGATGCCAGATTTGAACGCTGCAAAACACATCGAGTCTGCAGTCGCGTATATGATTGAAGGTACTGTTCGTTCTATCGGGATTCACTGTTGCTGACCAATCGTAACGCTCATCCCATTTTGCCCGCACTACACTCTGATCAGATTGACGAGTGACGTGGGAGATGAAAAATCGATTGAACCACTTACAAGGAGAAAAGATAAAATGGCTAAAAAGTCAAAACAACTCGTGCTCCTTTTGAAAAAATCGACAGCACAAAAAGCAGTACAGCGTAGAAGAAGTTGCTAGCACTGCAAAAGAAACTAACTTTGCAAAAGTCGATGCAACCGTAGAAGTTGCTTTACAACTCGAACATCTGACGTTAAAAAGCCTGACCAACAAACCGTGGCGCAATGGTATTGCCAAACGGAACTGGTAAAACTTCACGCGTTCTTGTTTTCGCACGTGGTAGCTGAAAAGCAGAAGAAGCGAAAGCTGCTGGTGCAGACTTCGTTGGTGAAGATGACCTCGTTGCAAAAATCAACGACGGTTGGTTGGACTTGACGTAGTAATCGCTACACCTGACATGATGGCACTTGTAGGGTCGCCTTGACGTGTCCTTGACCTCGTAACTTGATGCCAAACCCTAAGACTGGTACTGTAACAATGGACGTTGCAAAAGCAGTTGAAGAGTCTAAAGGTGGTAAGATTACTTACCGTGCAGACCGTGCAGGTAACGTACAAGCTATCATTGGTAAAGTTTCATTTGAAGTTGACGTTGGTTGAAAACTCAAAAGCTTTCAACGACACAATCCAAAAAGCGAAACCAGCTACTGCTAAAGGTACTTACGTAACCAACCTGACTATCACTACTACACAAGGTGTTGGTATCAAGGTTGATGTAAACTCACTTTAAGAATTTATATTGAACTGCCTTCGGGCGGTTCTTTTTTTTGAAATAAAAACACTGATAGCGATTACAAACTCATAGAAATCATGTTATAATAATATCGAATCAATTTATTTTTATAATAAAAGGAGACGGTGTCATGAAAAAGATCGAGAACCAGCTAACTTGGCTGATGGTATCCTGATTGCTTTTAATATGGTTCGGGGTTTGGCAGGAAGTGCCATGCTGATTATGTCTTTCCTCTTCGTCCTCTTTAGCGGTCGGGGCACCATTTTATCAAACCCTGATACGGCAGTTTGCGACGGCCACGTGGATAAGCTCAGCACTCACATTCCCAATTTTGACTTTTTCTTATTTCACGACCATCTCCCTCTTGGTCTTTTGCGGTCGGCGGGCTGAGAAAATTCGCTCTACGTTAACCGAAACACGCAATCCAGCCAAGGAATTTCAAAGGGATGATTGTCGCGGTCATGGTTGGTGCATCTGCTATCCTGGGCTCTATAGCTACGGGAATGCTGATCGGCAGCAATATTCCTGAAGACCTGATGCGAAACGACGCTTACCAAGCTCTTTCAAAAGCTGGCAACTACTGGGGGTGGCAATGTACTAGTAGTCATCTATGCCCTGACCAATATGGTTGGACAGATTGCAGCACTGGCTTTCTCATTGACGCGCCTCTGCAAATCATGCTCAATAATGCCGATGAAGAGTTTGTCCCAGCTGCTGCGCAAGCGAGACATCAAAAAGGAGTCCTCATTAACGGTTACACTCTTGACAGGGATTTTAGTTAGCTTCTTGATTATTCTGCCTATCTTTGGAATCAAAGAAATTGACGGCCTTGTCAAAATGGATGACCAACCTCAACCCATCGTTATGCCCATGTTATCTCTGCATTCTGGCCCACATGATGCTGAACAAGGCCTGGAAGATGTACAAGGATGCCGAGTACAAATCTCACCAAAATCCCAAAGTTGGCTTTGCCATCGGAGCTTGGTAAGCCTCTTTACAGCCTTTGCCTGCATTTTAGGGATGGTTCCGAGTAGATTCTTTGCCAGATCCAGCTGACTGGCAATTCTCTTGACAAATATCCCGACGCCAATCGTCTTGATCAGTCTGGGTGTCATCCTGCCACTCTAGCTAAGCGGGAAAAGAAAATAGTCTCGCAACAGTGAGTGGACCTAGCAAAAAGACGATTAGCATTTCACTTTCCCAGCCCTATCTCATTGATGGGAGGGCTGGTTTTTCTGTGAAATGAGCTTGTCTGCTCTGCTATTTCTACAAAAAGGAAAAAGAAAAATTTCAGTGATTTAACTATAAAAAATCTACAAAATGTGGTAAAATAGTGCAGATAAAATAAGGAGACGTAGAACCTAAGTATAAGCGTATTTTTGATTAAGTTGTCAGGTGAAGCTCTTGCCAGTGAAAAGAACATTGGTAGATATTCAGACCGTTCAGAAGATGGCTGAAGAAAATCAGTAGTTCACGATTTGGGGAGTTCAGATCGCTCTGGTCATCGGAGGCGGAAACCTATGGCGGTGAGCCGGCAGCAGAAGCGGGCGCGGATCGTGTGCAGGCCGACTATACTGGTATGTTGGGCACTGTCATGAATGCGCTGGTACGGCGGATTCGCTGCAGCAAGTCGGTGCAGATACGCGCGGCAGACTAGCGATTGCTATGCAGCAGGTAGCTGAACCTTACTATCCGAGGTCGGGCTTCGTCATCTGGAAAAAGGCCGTATCGTCATGTTTCGGCAGTGCTGGTTCTCCTTATTTTCAACCGATACAAACTGCGCATTTTGCGCTCAGCAGAGATTGAAGCAGATGCGATTCTCATGGCCAAAACATAGTAGATGGTGCTTTATACGCCGATCCTAAGAAAAGACAAGACCGTTGTTAAGTTTGATGAGAGCTGACTCACCGAGATGTCACTCAGTAAAGGACTGGCGGATTACGGACTCAACGGCTTTCGACCCTGTCTACGTGACAATGTACATTGACTTGGTTGTCTTTACTATGAATGAGCTGAGGCAATATCAAAGCGCGTTGTTATCAGGTGAGCAAATCGGAACAACAGTATCAACAATCTATAAGAACGAGATGAGAAACTCATGGCAAAATGCAATTGCAGAAAAAGCAAAAGAAAGAATGACCCACTCGCACCAAAGTTTGGCTCTGTACTTGGCAGCATCCGTGCAGGCCGCCAATGCCAGCCTCTTTGGACCGCATCCATGTGAGTACTATGAGTAGAAACTCCGCTCAACCAAATCGCTTCGATTACGATTCCGGAAGCACGGTGTTCTTTGGTAACACATCTTTGACAAGTCTTCTATCAAGGATATTGAGCGTGCGCTAATCGCTTCTGACCTCGGAATTACGCCAGCCAGCGATGGCTCGTAGATTCGTCTGGTCATTCCAGCTCTGACAGAGGAAAACTCGCCGCGACTTAGCCAAAAGAAGTGAAAAAGGTCGAGAAATGCTAGTTAGCTATCGCAACATCCGTCGCGATGCTATGGATGAAGCTAAGAAGCAGGAAAAGCCAAAGAAATCACTGAAGATGAATTGAAGACCTTTGGAAAAGGATGTCAGTAACGTTTGACGATGCTCAAACATATCGATGAGACGACAGCAAACAAAGAAAGAACTTTTTAGAAGTTTGACATTTTTATCAGAATCAAAACTCAGTTGGCTTTGCTGACTGGAGTTGTTTAATATCAAAATCGTCCCGGTTTGAAGAAGGCGTAGAAAGAGTCTATATGAATACAAATCTTGCCAGCTTTATCGTGGTATCATCACGGATGAAAGCATGATCGCTTTTACTTTGTCTCAGAGGATGGTCAGGTTTGATGCTTTTCTAGCGAAGAGGGGCGCATGAGTTGGAGCCTAGTCGTGACGCTTTTGCCTACAGCAGATATGAAGCAGAAGTTTCTGCCTGACAACCCTTGAAGTTACAGCTACTCAAGACCAGTTTGCTGGGGGAACAGTAACAGAGGTCGCAGCGATCTAGGCGTCTTTGTTTGATACAGGTCTGCCGGATAAACAAAATCGTTGTCGTCACTGACATCTTTGCCAGAAATCAAGGAACTCTGGCCAAAAGCGGGTGATCGCCTTTATATCCGTTCGCAGATGAGACAAGAAAGACCGATCTGGGGTCAGCTGGCTCATCAGGAGGATTTCAGCGTCTGGCCTCGTCCTGCCCATCAATAACATGCAGAACCGAAAACTGGCCAGCCATGTTTATCGGCAAGCTATCTTGGTACTTTACCTGCCGGAGAATAATATGTTGGGCTTCATTCATCCGAGTGAGCGCTATGCAGAGCCACGTCTGGTCAGGCCTTGGACGCGCGGGCAATTGCTCGTGAAGCGAGACCGCACTTAACCCTCTCCCTCAAGCTCGCTCCCTTGAAATGTTGAAAACGATGCCCAGATGATTCTGACCTATCTGAGAAGCAATGGCGGTTTTATGACTTTTGAACGATAAATCTTCACCAGACGACATCATAGGCTAGCATTTGGCATTTCAAGCTAGGTTTAAAAGCTCTGGTGGCTGATGAAAGCTGAAAAATCAAGCAGGACCCGACTGGAACAGAGTTGGTGTGGAGGATAAAGAATCACGTATCTAGAGCTGATGCTTGGAAGGATACTGCTCTAAAGAATGAAAGGAAAACCCCATGAGAAAAATCTTTTACAGCTGGCTGATGACAGAAGCGCAATCCTAAGAGCAAGGAGCTCTAGGCTATTTTGGCGGATTTGCGTTTTTCAGGATACTGCTTTCACAAAGCTATACGGATGATTTTGACGAGGTCAATCGTTTTCTGGAGGACACGCAATTTTCCTTTAACTTGGGCGAGTTCGATGCTATTTGAAGATATCAGGTACATTGGTGGATAGTGCTAGATAGTCATTTTTCTGCTTGTTTTCGATATAATAAAGATAATTCATTCAATAAAATATCTAGAGAGGTTCTTTGTTTGCAGGAACATTCAGTAGAATTGAAAACTGGGCCATCCAGATGATGCCTTTTCATCTCTTTGGCTCTAATGAGACGCCATCTGCGCCTGATGGAGCAGGAATTGAAGGTAACTCATCATGCCCGAACCGAGATTGTGCAGATTTTGGTACGGAGGCTGCCCTGCGAGAGACTCGACAGGTCATTCAAGAGCTCTGTTGTCTTTAGGTCAATCGTGGCACGATCTCATCGGATACCCTGATGTTGCGGACAGCTATCACCATGGTCATGACGAAATTGATGTTTGTAGCCTTTACGAAGAAGAGATTATCAGGACAGTTATGGCGATCAATTCGGGTCAAGACACTTGGCTCAGAAAACTCATGGATCAGCGTTAAAATCATGATATCGTCTCTGGTATTGGTCCAGCTGGAACAGGGGAAGACACTTTTGGCGGTGACCTTGGCCGTGACAGCCTCAAAGCGTGGTCAGGTCAAGCGAATCATTCTGGACACGGCCAGCGGTTGAAGCTGGTGAGAGTTTGGGCTCTTTTGCCTGGGTGATCTTGGCGAGAGAGGTCGATCCATATCTGCGCCCGGTCTATGATGCCTTGTATCAGATTTTGGGGTAAGGACCAGACAACGCGCCTCATGGAGCGAGAAATCATTGAGATTGCACCTCATGGCCTATGCGGGGCGGACGCTGGATGATGCCTTTGTGATTCTGGACGAGGCACAGAATACCACCATCATGCAGATGAAGATGTTTTCGACACGCCTCGGTTTTCAGTCCAAGATGATTGTCACTGGAGACTCAGCCAGATTGATCTGCCTCGCAATGTTAAATCAGGACTCATTGATGCTCAGGAGAAATTGAAGAACATCTCCCAGATCGACTTTTGGCATTTTCAGCTAGCGATGTCGTTCGTCATCCAGCTGGGTGGCGGAGATTATCCGAGCTTATGAACCAACTCCGTTAAAGAGCCTGCAACTGAGCCAGAAGAAATGGAATCTGAGAGACCAGATATCAGTTTACATCAGCCTTGATATAGAATTTTTAAGATTTATAAAATGAATAAAAAGTGATTATCTAGAAAAGATAAAATTTTAAAAAGGGGTAGAAGATGGATTGCAGGATTATATGATTAGTGCTTCTAGGCAATCAAGGTTTAACGCCAGTCACTTGGTTTCGTTACCTTAGAAAGGTTATTTTTGAAGATAGTTCTATTTGACTGACAAAGATGTGGAACGTTTGTTGGCTTCAAAAGAGTTGACAGATTTTCAAAAGGTTAGTCTGAAATATGCTCTACAAGAACACACCCCAACGCATCGAGTATGTGGTTTCTTTTAAACAAACCTGCTAGTTAACAAATGTTCAAGAGCTTGATGGAGAGATACAAGCATGGATAAAATGAAACCAGTTTTTGAAGCCTTAAATCAAGAATTGGCCCAAGCCAACCTTACTTTTGACTATTATCTGTGTTGGGGGCTATGTCTTGAACATCATGGCTGTGAGCAACCCGTAAGATGTAGATGCTTTTTACCAAGAAAACCAAAAATCAATGAGATTACTGCGAGAGTAGACAACATTTAACCTCAATACTCATGAAGAACTTTTGCTCAATAATAATGTAGCGAGTATGAACAAGCAACCTACGGTTGACTTATGTGAGACCTTATACTTTAGTCATTTAACGGTTTTAATGGTTCCGATTGAATATGTTTGTAGGGAATGAAAATCGATTAGCATTAGAGAGCAGGATTTGAAAGACATCGGAGCTATTATCAAATACAAAGATTTTTCATTCCCCATTCAAGACCTTTTGAGGAGTCTGAGGAAGTTAGGCTTTGATACGATTGATTTTTCTGTTCTTTTAGAAGGTTTTAGTCATGCCTATGGTATGGAATGGCTAGAGGAATTTTTCAAAGAAAATCAAGAAAAAGCTAAAAAGGTATTATTAAAGAAGAACTTGATTTTTACCTTATAGCTATACAAAAAGAGCAGATTTATTTCTGCTCTTTTTGTGAGATTGATTTTAAAGTTGAAATAATCAACTAAACGAGTTCATCAATAGATGTGTAGTCCCTTGTTGAGGCCCTCGCAACTCGGCTGGCTGGTGATATGACCTTGTAGGTTGTGACACTCTGGCGCAGGCCTTGGTCATCTGCAATACGGCTTGCTTTGAAGCCTTTCCCTGCCAAAGCTTCCACATAGGAAGGGTGACATTTGTAAGGGCGATGGTAGGAAGTGCAGGGGCCAATCTGCCCCAGGGATATTACGCAACTGCATAATGGAGGACACCGTGTTTTTCATAGACAGGCTCGGTGTGAGTCGTTACGCGGTCGGCTGTTCTCGATGACACCGCCTGGTCAATGGCTACGTCTACAATGACAGAGCCTCGACGCATTTGCTTTAACCATATCGTCTGTCACCAGTTTCGGAGCCTTCGCACCTGGAATGAGGACAGCGCCAATCACGACTATCTGCTTCTCGAACGCTAGCTTCGATATTGAACAGGATTAGACATGAGGGTCTGGATTTGATGGCCGAAAGACATCTTCTAGGACAGACAGACGCTTAGCGCTGATATCCAGAATAGTCACTTTGAGCACCCAGTCCTAGAGCGACACGAGCGGCATGAGTCCCTACGACACCGCCACCGATGATGGTGTACTTTTCCTCTGGAACGCCCGGTACACCACCGAGAAGTACGCCAGATCCACCTTCACGCTTTGTCAGGAAGTGGGCTCTGATTTGGACAGCCATCCGTCCAGCTACCTCCACTCATAGGTACCAAGAGTGGCGGTTGTCCATCTTGATCGCGGACAGTTTCATAGGCCAGACCGGTTGTTCTTGGCACTGGTCATAGCATCTGCAGCTCAGCGAGCGGCAGCCATGTGCAGGTAGGTAAAGAGCAAGAGGTCATCACGCAGAAGCCATATTCAGCTGCCAGAGGTTCTTTGACCTTGACCACTAGCTCAGCTGCCCACGCTTCTGCAGCAGTAGAACGATTTTTGCACCTGCTTTCATAGTCTGAATCTGTAAAACCAGATCCCAGCCCAGCATTTGTCTCCAATCAGAACTTCATGTGCTCTCTACCAACGAGGGCTGTGAACACCAGCTGGTGTCAGAGCGACACGATTTTCATTGTTTTTGATTTCTTTTTGGAATACCGATTAACATAAAAATATGTCCTTTTTAAGATGTTTTTATTGTATATGAAAAACGCTTTCAAAAATCAAGAAAAATCAGAGTGGTTTGCTCATTAGTGAATTGTGCTATTCTGTTAAGAAAAACTAGGAGGCTCTGATGGAAAACATCTATGTCAAATCTGGCTCGTCATACCAGACTGGAAACTGAGCGGTTGATTCTGCGTCCAGTGACCTTGGAGGATGCCCCGGCGATGTTTGAGTACGCTTCGGATGAAGAAAATACTCGCTATACTTTTGAGACAAATAAAAGCCTGGAAGAAACACGCAACAATATCGCTCTCTTCTATCTGGCCAATCCTTTGGGGCGCTGGGGAATAGAAGTGAAGGAAAGCGGCAAATTCATCGGGACTATTGATCTGCATAAGATCAGGCTGGACTTGAAAACGGCGGCTATCGGCTATGTAATCAATAAAAATATTGGAATCAGGGTTATACGACTGAGGCCAATCGCGCAGTCATCAAGCTGGCTTTTTGAGGAAATCGGGATGAACAAACTTGTAGCGCTGCACGATGTCGATAATCCAGCATCTGGCCGGGTTATGGTCAAGTCTGGTATGAAATATTCACGAAGAGCCTTATGCATCACTAGACAAGCATGAGCAAGGCCGCATTGTGACACGGGTTCATTACTATCTGACTAGGGAAGATTATTTTGCAAAAAAATGAGAAAGGATATTGACAAGCACCTATCTACATGATATATTAGATAGGTACGCTGATTTAGCTCAGTTGGCAGAGCGCATCCATGGTAAGGATGAGGTCGCCGGTTCGATCCCGGCAATTAGCATCTTGTAGGACAAAGGTTGGGTTTTCCCAGCCTTTTTCTTTTTGTCAATGATAGTAGGTAGTGAAGCAAAGTTTCGAAAGAACATAATAAAAATAGCTGCTTTTGTCTTTACAGTGAGAGGTTGACAAATCTGTTTCTGCTATTTTCCAAAACCCTATCCTCGGCTCCCTAAAAGTGAGTCAGAAATATGATATAATAAGGTAATACTAGCAAAGCGGGTAAGATATGTATATCGAAATGAGTAGATGAAACAGGGTCAGGTTTCGGAAGAGATTCTAAACAGACTCAGGAAATTTTTGAGTTTGCGTCCAGAAAAACGGGCAAGGAAAAGAAGGAAATAGCTGTGACTTTTGTCAGCAATGAGCGCAGCCATGAACTCAACTTGGAATATAGAGATACGGATCGGCCGACGGATGTGATCAGCTTGAGTATAAGCCTGAGCTGGACATCGCTGTTGACGAGGAGGATTTGCTGGACCATCCTGAGCTAGCTGAGATGCTGGAGGATTTTGACGCCTATATCGGCGAGCTGTTCATTTCAGTGGACAAGGCGCGTGAGCAGGCAGAGGAATACGGCCACAGCTTTGAGCGGGAGATGGGCTTTTTGGCAGTGCATGGTTTTCTGCATATCAACGGCTATGATCACTATACGCCGGAAGAAGAAGCAGAAATGTTTGGTTTACAGGAAGAAATGAACTGCTTATGGACTCACAAGGGAAATAACAAACGCAATGGAAAAATCGAGATGTGGTCTCGAGTTTGAATTTGCTTTAACCGGTATTTTACAGCCTTTAAAGAGGGAGCGCAATCTGCGCAAGCATGTCCTTTCGGCTTTGGCAGTGATAGTTGCGGGACTGATTTTTGACTTGTCCGCGACAGAATGGCTCTTTCTATTTTTGAGCATTTTTCTGGTCATTGCCTTTGAGATTGTCAATTCTGCCATTGAGAATGTCGTGATCTGGCCAGCGATTACCACTTTTCATGCGGGCAAAGAATGCCATGATATGGCAGCGGGAGCTGTTCTGGTCGTATCTGGCTTTGCGCAGTGACAGGGCTGATTATTTTTGTTCCCAAAATTTGGGACTGGATTTTTTAAAGATTTGAAAATCGGGGGAGACTGCCGATTTTCTGCTGTTTTTATGGAAATAATAGAGGTGAAAGAATGACTTTTAAATCAGGTTTTGTAGCTATTTTAGGACGTCCCAATGTTGGGAAATCAACCTTTTTGAATCATGTTATGGGGACAAAGATTGCCATCATGAGCGATAAGGCTCAGACCACACGCAATAAAATTATGGGAATTTACACGACGGATAAGGAGCAGATTGTCTTTATCGATACGCCGGGAATCCACAAGCCAAAGACGGCTCTAGGTGATTTTATGGTTGAAGCGGCCTATAGCACTCTGCGTGAGGTGGATACCGTCCTCTTCATGGTGCCGGCTGATGAGCCGCGTGGCAGGGCTGACGACATGATTATCGAACGCCTGAAAGCGGCTAAGGTGCCAGTTATTTTGGTAGTTAATAAGATTGATAAAGTTCATCCGGATCAGCTTTTTAGCGCAAATTGATGATTTCGTCAGCAGATGGATTTCAAAGAAATCAGTGCTGATTTAGCCCTGCAGGGCAATAATGTTTCTCATCTTATTGACATCCTCAGTGAGAATTTGAGAAGGCTTCAGTATTTCCCAGAAGACTCAGATTACTGACCATCCGGAGCGCTTTCTGGTATCAGAGATGATTCGGGAGAAAGTGTTGATGTTGACACGGGAGGAAATCCCCATCTCAGTCGCGGTGAGTGGTTGACAGCATGAAGCGAGACGAAGAGACGGACAAGGTCCATATCCGGAGCGACTATCATGGTGGAGCGTGACAGCCAAAAAGGCATTATCATCGGTAAAGGTGGATCCATGCTGAAGAAAAATCGATCCATGGCTCGGCGCGATATTGAGCTCATGCTGGGGGACAAGGTCTTCCTAGAAACCTGGGTCAAGGTTAAGAAAAACTGGCGGGACAAGAAGCTGGACTTGTGGACTTTGGCTATAATAAGAAGGAATATTGAATCCCTATGAAGCTAGGAAAAATTATTTTTAAAAATAGCAGTGAAGAGAGCATAACAATTTGTTATCTCTTTTTACTACAAACTAGCAGCAAGATATAAAAATTGTTGATATTACGTTATTTAATAGCTACTATCATTCCGTTAATCCGCAAATATTGTTCCGTTAATCCTCGTATTGTTCCGAACTATGGTATAATAGAGGGAGAAAGTGAGGAGTGCTCATGTATATGACAGTGAGGCAGGCAGCTGAACTCTGGGGAATTTCTGATCGTCGAGTTCGGTCTCTGTGCAGTCAGGAAAGATCCCAGGTGCTGTCCAAGAAGGGCGTTTGTGGAGAATTCCCTCAGATGCCAGAAAAGCCAGCAGATGGCCGGTATAAAAAGTCGAGAGTCTCTTGCCCTTTGATTGATGAAAAAGATGATGCAGCTGTCAAAACTTCGCCCTTTGACGGATGGAGAGTTGGAGCGGCTAAATGAAGAGTTCACAGTCGAATATACCTATAACTCAAATGCCATTGAGGGCAATACTCTGACCTTGCGTGAGACAGATTTGGTCCTGCGTGGATTGACTATTGACCAAAAGCCTTTAAAAGATCATATGGAGGCAATCGGTCATCAGGAGGCTTTTTCAGTATGTTCAAAAGGCTTGTTGAGGAGAACCAGCCTTTGTCAGAACAGATGATAAAGGATATTCATTATCTAGTATTAGCGGATAAAAAAAATGACCGAGGTATTTATCGGAGAGTCCCGGTGCGTATCATGGGAGCAGCTAATGAACCGGCTCAGCCGTATATGATTGCTCCATTGATGGAAAAACTCCTAGTGGACTATGCTGCAAGTCAGGAAAAATATGGTGACCAAACTAGCTCAGTTTCATATTGCCTTTGAGAGTATCCATCCGTTTATTGACGGCAATGGCCGAACAGGTAGGCTCTTGGTGAATTTGGAGTTGATGAAGGCAGGCTATCCACCAATTGATATAAAATTCATGGACAGATTAGCTTATTACCAAGCATTTGATGACTTTCATTCAAAAGGAAGTTTATCGGCAATGGAGGATTTATTTGCCAAATATATCAATGAAAGATTGGATATGTATTTGGAGATTCTATCTCTTGGTGATGAAGGATAAGGAGAGCATATTTATCTATGATTGATATAAATTTTGATAACCCTGCTTTCTTTATCTCAGGTGGAAAAGAAGCTGAAACCATTCATGACTGGCACCGCAGGTTGGCACAGAAAAATGTTAGGTCTGAATGCGCCTTCTATCCTGGCAAAGGCCATGCTTGGCTTTTTAGTGATGTGGATACGCATATTCAGCTACTGCGCTATTTCTTTCAAAAACGCTGCTTTTCCCAGAGAAATTGAAAGGATTTTTGATATGGACTACATTTCTATATTCGCTCCAAGGTGGGGCATGATAAGGTTATCCTGAATTTTGCTGGTGGGAATTCTGGCAGACGAGGAAGGTCGGTGCTTCTGCAGTTGCGAGGTGATAAGCAAAACATGGGCGATTCCTGGTGGAGCTATGGAGCTTGGGGAAACTTCTATGCAAGCAGCCGTGCGTGAATTTTCACGAAGAGACAGGCATTGCTGTTGAAGCCAAGCGCTTGCTGAATGTCTACACTAATTTTGATGAATCTTATCCTAATGGAGACAAAGTGCAGACGGTTGTCTTTCTGTATGAACTGCAGGCACTGGAGAATGTTTGATATTTCCAATTTTCACAATGAGGAAACACTACGGTTAGGGCTTTTTCTAAAGAAGAAATAGCAGAGCTGGAAAAATGTATCGGATAAACACCGCCTGATGCTGGATGAGTATTTTTTTCGGACAGCTTTGCTATGGGGCTTTGACATTGAGAATACTAAGAAAGGAACTTTATGCCTGAATTACCTGAAGTGGAAACGGTTCGGCGCGGTTTGGAGCGTCTGGTTGTTGGCAAGACGATTGGGCAGGTGCAGGGTCCGCTATGCCAAGATGATTGGAACGGGAGTGGATAGCTTTTGTCCATGACTTGCCAGGTCAGACCATTGAAAGGATTGGCCGTCGGGGCAAGTATTTGCTCTTTTACCCTGACGGGCGGGATACTGGTTTCCCATCTGCGAATGGAAGGCAAGTATCTTTTTATCCTGATGCGGTGCCTGAGCGCAAGCATGCTCATGTCTTTTTCGAGATGACGGATGGTGGGACGCTTGTTTATGAGGATGTTCGAAAGTTTGGGGACCATGGAGCTCTTGAGAAAGGACCAGCTGGAGGCTTATTTTACTGCTAGAAAGCTTGGTCCTGAGCCGACAGAGGCGGATTTTCTTTTGCCACCTTTTGCCGCAGCTTTGAGGTCGTTCCAAGAAGCCCATCAAACCCTATTTGCTTGAGCAGACATTAGTCGTTGGGACTGGGCAATATCTATGTAGACGAGGCCCTTTGGCGGGCGCGGATTCATCCGGCAAGGCCAGCAGCTAGTCTAAAAGCCTGCTGAAGTGAAGCGGCTGCGTGAGCAGATTATAGAAGTTTTTGCAGCTTGGGATTGAAAAAGAGGATCGACTATTCGGACCTACCGCAATGCTCTGGGTGAAGATGGCACGATGCAGGATTTTCTGCAGGTCTATGGAAAGACTGCTCAACCTTGTGCTAGATGCGGCAGCCCGATTGAGAAAATTAAGCTGGGTGGACGCGGTACTCATCTCTGTCCTCATTGCCAGAAAGCGAGGTAGCTGTCATGGCAAGAATTATCGGTATTACTGGCGGCATTGCCTCGGGTAAGTCAACAGTGACAGAGTTTTTGAGGCAGCAGGGCTACCAAGTCATTGATGCGGATCAAGTAGTGCATGAGCTGCAAGAGCCGGGGGGACGGCTTTATCAAGCTCTTTTATCCGCTTTTGGTCCAGCTATCTTACAGGAAGATGGTCGCTTGGACCGGCCTAAGCTAGGAGCTATGATTTTTGGGGATCCCGAACTCTTGGCCCAGTCCAGTCAAATACAAAACCAGATTATCCGCGAGGAACTGGCTGGCAGGCGAGATTTGCTTGCAGAAACTCAGGCTGTCTTTTTTATGGATCTTCCCTTGCTGTTTGAGCTACAATATGAAGATTGGTTTGACCAGATCTGGCTGGTGGATGTGACGGTGGAAACTCAGCTCAGTCGTCTTATGACTCGAAATACTCTCAGTCAGGAAGAAGCAGAGAAACGCATAGCAGCTCAGCTATCTTTACAAGAAAAACGAAAGAGGGCGGATGTGCTGATAGATAATAATGGCTCGCTTGAAGAAACTCGACAGCAGATTCGCGATGCTTTGCAGAAATTAGAAAGAAGATGATTTATTACGACACAAGTAAATTGGAAACATAACCTGAAAGTCGCTTGGTTTGGGAACTTCCTAACAGGTGCCAGCATTTCTCTGGTGACGCCTTTTATGCCACTTTTCGTGGAGCAGCTGGGTGCCAGAGGTCATGAGGTGGAGTATTACGCTGGGCTAGGGATTTCACTCTCTGCAATCTCAGCGGCGCTGCTCTCTCCTGTCTGGGGAAGTCTGGCCGACCGATATGGCCGTAAGCCTATGATGATACGTGCAGCTACTGCCATGGTTTTCACTATGGGAGGTATTGCCTTTGTACCCAATATTTTCTGGCTCTTGCTCCTACGCTTTCTAAACGGTGTTTTCGCTGGTTATGTTCCCAACAGCACAGCTCTGATTGCCAGTCAGGCTCCCAAGGAAAAAACGGGTTATGCTCTGGGAACTCTCTCGACCGGTGTCGTTGCGGGTAATCTTATGGGGCCGTTTATTGGCGGTCTGATTGCGGAGATGTTCGGTATCCGCAATGTCTTTCTCCTGATTGGCGGCTTTTTTCTAGTGGCAGCCTTGATGACCTTTTATTTGATTCGGGAGGATTTTGTGCCAGTGACCCGACAAGAAGAGATAGGCTTTAGGGAATTGCTGCGCCAACTCAGGTATCCTAAGATGCTGATGAATCTCTTTCTGACCAGCTTTGTTATCCAGTTTGCAGCTCAATCTATCAGCCCTATTCTTGCCCTCTATGTCAGAGAACTGGGGCAAAAGGACAATCTGATTTTTGTTTCGGGTCTCATCGTTTCTAGCATGGGACTTTCCAGCATGATGAGCTCCAGTATTCTGGGGCGGTTAGGAGACCGTATCGGCAATCATCGGCTTCTGGTGCTGGCTCAGTTCTATTCAATCCTGATTTATCTGCTCTGTGCCAATGCTGGCTCCCCTATGCAGCTGGGCTTTTATCGCTTTTTATTTGGCCTAGGAACAGGGGCGCTGATACCAGGTGTCAATGCTCTGCTAAGTAAGATAACACCCAAGTTTGGAATCTCTAGGATTTTCAGTTATAATCAGATTTTCTTTTATCTGGGCGGGGTGGTCGGCCCTATGTCTGGATCGGCTATTGCGGCAGCCTATGGCTATCATTCAGTCTTTTATGCAACAGCAGGGCTAGTTGCTGTCAGTATGCTGGCCAATCTCTTTAGTTTTCGAAATTTATTTAAAAAGAAGGATATCTAGTGCGTGTTAAAATAAATTTAAAATGTTCCAGCTGCGGCAGTCAGAACTATCTGACCAGCAAAAATACTAAAACGCATCCGGAAAAAATTGAGGTCTTAAAGTATTGTCCTAAGGAAAGAAAAGTTACTTTACATCTTGAATCCAAGTAGATTTTATGATAAAAATAGATAGGATTTTTAAGGAGTTTTTTTATTTATGTACAACCTATTATTAACCATTTTAGTCATTTTATCAGCTATTATTGTCATTGCAATTTTTCATGCAACCAACCAAAAATCAGTCCAGCAACGTATTTGATGCCAGTGCCAACGACTTGTTTGAACGTCCTAAGGCACGCGGTTTTTGAAGCTGTGATGCAGCGTATGACGGGAATCATGATTTTCTTCTGGCTACTGATTGCATTGGTATTAGCAGTATTATCTAGTAAATAAAATGGGCTCTGACTTCGTCTTGGCCTATTTTTTTAAGTTTTAAAGAGATTTAGAAGGATGAAGAAAGAACTCATCAAAAGAAGAGGAATATGAAATCAGAAATCATTGAATATTTAAAAGAAGACAGCAGGCCAGCGTAGATGAGCTGGCGGCTGCTTTGGGGAAAAGAGTCTTCCAAGGACTTTTAGTAGCTTGGTTAAGACCATCTCCCAGATGGAAAGAAAGCATCAGATTCGCTTTTGATGACAAGGGGCGGATTGAGCTTTATGAGAAGAAAAAAAGCAGGAGCGTCTGACGCTCAAGGGTGTTTTTCATGCCCACAAGAATGGCTTTTGGCTTTGTCACCTTGAATGAGGAAGAGGATGACCTCTTTGTCGGCCGTAATGATGTCAATCATGCCATTGATGGCGATACGGTGGAAGTAGTCATTACCAAGGTGGCAGACCGGATCAAGGGAACGTCAGCTGAAGCTAAGATTATCGATATTCTGGAGCACAGCCTGACGTCAGCGGTTGGTCAGCTGGTTCTGGATGAGGAAAAAGCCCAAGTACGCAGGGCTATATCCGCTCGAAAAATCAGAAAAATCCGCCAGCCTATTTATGTCAAAAACCAGCCTTGGTCCTTGATGGCACAGAGGTGCTCAAGGTCGCTATTGACAAAGTATCCGACCAAGAAACACGATTTCTTCGTGGCTAGTCTGGTCGATGTAGTCGGTCATGTCAACGATCCAGGTATTGATGTACTAGAAGTGCTGGAGTCCATGGACATTGTCTCTGAGTTTCCAGAAAAGGTCTTGGAAGAGGCTGAGCGAGTTCCGGATGCACCGACAGAGAGTGATTTGGCAGGGCGTTTGGACCTGCGTGAAGAGATTACCTTTCACCATCGATGGGGCGGATGCCAAAGACTTGGATGATGCTGTCCATATCAAGCGCCTGAAAAATGGCAACTTTTGAGCTAGGGCGTCCATATCGCAGATGTGTCCTACTATGTCAAAGAAGGCTCTGAGCTGGACAAGGAAGCCCTCAATCGAGCGACTTCAGTCTATGTGACCGACCGCGTGGTGCCCATGTTGCCAGAGCGCCTGTCAAACGGTATCTGCTCTCTCAATCCCAATGTGGACCGGCTGACCCAGTCGGCTATCATGGAGATAGATGCCAAGGGGCGCGTAGTCAAGCATACCATCACCCAGACTGTTATCAAGACGACCTTTCGCATGACCTACAGTGATGTCAACGACATCATTGCTGGAAATCAGGAAAAAGCTGAGCAGTTCAAGGCCATTGTGCCCAGTATTGACTGCATGGTCCAGCTGCATGAGTTTCTGGAAAGCATGCGCTTTAAACGCGGTGCGCTCAACTTTGACACCAATGAAGCCAAAATCATGGTCAACAAAGAAGGACGGCCAGTGGATATTGCCCTGCGTCAGCGGGGAATTGCTGAGCGTATGATTGAGTCCTTTATGCTGGTGGCTAATGAAACGGTGGCTGAGCATTTTGCTAAGTTAAATCTGCCCTTCATCTATCGGATCCACGAGGAGCCTAAGGCGGAGAAAGTGCAGAAGTTTATTGACTACGCCTCTAGCTTTGGGATTCGGATATACGGGACGGCTAGCTCCATGAGTCAGCAGGCTCTGCAGGATATTATGGAGGCGGTCAAAGACCAGCCTTATGAGGACGTCTTGTCCATGATGCTTCTGCGCTCCATGCAGCAGGCTCGATACTCTGAGCATAATCACGGCCACTATGGTCTGGCAGCGGAGTTTTATACGCATTTCACCAGTCCGATTCGCCGCTATCCAGACCTTCTGGTTCACCGGATGGTACGGGATTATGGACATTCTAAAGAAATAGCAGAGCATTTTTGAGCAAGTGATTCCAGAGATTGCCAGTCAGTCTTCCAGCCGAGAGCGTCGGGCTATCGAGGCCGAGCGTGAAGTTGAAGCTATGAAGAAGGCTGAGTACATGGAAGAATTTGTTGGGGAAGAGTTTGACGGCGTGGTTTCAAGTGTGGTCAAGTTTGGACTCTTCGTTGAACTGCCCAATACGGTCGAAGGCTTTGATTCATGTTACCAACCTGCCAGAGTTTTTACAGCCACAATGAGCGGACGATGACCCTGCAAGGAGAAAAGTCTGGTGTGGTCTTCAAGGTCGGTCAGCAGATTCGTATCAAGCTGGTCCGAGCGGATAAGGCTACAGGCGAGATTGACTTTGAATACCTGCCTAGTGAATTTGACCTGGTAGAAAAGACTAGCAAGAGTGGCAGAGGCAAGTCAGGTAGAAAGAGACGCCGTGAGGATGACAAGCGCAGCCATTCTTCCAAAGAAAAAGGCTACAGAGATAAGAAAGATAAGAAGTCCAAGAAAGGCAAGAGCCAGAAGGCATTTTACAAGGAACTAGTCAAGAAAGGAGCCAAGCATGGCAAAGGGAGAAGGAAAGGTCGTCGCGCAAAATAAAAAGGCCAGACACGACTACACCATCGTGGATACCATCGAGGCTGGCATGGTGCTGACCGGTACGGAAATCAAGAGTGTCCGCGCTGCTCGTATCAATCTCAAAGACGGCTTTGCCCAGATCAAGAACGGTGAGGCTTGGCTCAGCAATGTCCATATCGCTCCTTATGAAGAGGGCAATATCTGGAACCAAGAGCCTGAGCGCCGCAGAAAACTGCTGCTGCATAAGAAGCAGATCCAAAAGCTGGAGCAGGAGACCAAGGGAACTGGCATGACGCTGGTGCCACTCAAGGTCTATCTCAAGGATGGCTATGCCAAGCTGCTCCTAGGCTCAGCCAAAGGGAAGCACGACTACGACAAGCGCGAGTCCATCAAACGCCGCGAGCAAAACCGCGATATCGCAAGACAGATGAAGAACTTTAATACAAGATGAAAGACTGGGCGACCGGTCTTTTTTGGTATCCAACTCTGACTTTTGATTTATGCTATAATGGAAAGGATGAAGTTTGAGGATGACCACTTTTGGTGAATGATTGATGAAAAAGTGGATTGACTCCGAGGACTATCAAAATAAATGGCTAGATGAATTAAAAAGTGGTGGTAAGCAAATGAAACTCAATAAAAAAAGCTATTCATATTTATATTCTGTTTGATTCTGACTTTCAGTAGCTTCACTGACTTTTTCTAGGTGGGAAGAAGAAAGAATATGCTAAGAGTGAATATTGTGTTGAAGGAATACAGCTATTTAATAAAGATAAATATGTTTTGGTTGGCATAAAGAAACTGATTCTTTTCGCTATAGTCAAAATTATATAACGGATTTTAAATACAACAGTTTGGATGAATATGACAGTGTAAGTTCATCTAAAGTAAATAAAGAGGAATATTTCAAAAATCAAGATTTATGATTTGCACGATTCCACCAAAAATAACTAGCAAAGAAGTCGATATCTATAGTTTGTTAGGGACGAGAGAATACTTATAGGCTTAAGCAGATTCAGGAGCAGTTCTCAAGGGATGGAAAAGAATATTTATCCTTTAGCATGTATTCGAACGAAGGCAGTAAGATAGAAAAAATTATATACGTAATTCTGTCGTTGGATACGGGAAAAATCGAAAAGAAGATGTCAGAAAATGAGTTCAATGAATTTTTAGTAAAGAGGATATCACAATTTTTCCTGTGGAGGCTTCTTCGCCTATGGCTACCAATTGGAAAAAAGGAGGTATAGAGAGTCAGATTAGTTCTTCAACATCAAATTATCACTTAGGATATGGACCAGGTTACTTAGTAGCTTCTTATGATAAAGGTAATTTAGAACTTTCAGGTACTAATTTTGCAAAACTTTATCCAGAAATTGGGACAAATATAAAAGAAGGCAATAAAATCTATTTCCGTCCAGACCAATACAATGAGGAGGAGTGGTTTAATGATTTAATTCATTGGTTTGCGTCCGAAGGTCAGGATGTAATGGAACTTTTATGCAACAGATGAAACAACTGGAGAAAAACACAGATTCGATCTTTTAATGATTTTCAAGCATTGGGTTGAAACCCATCCACAAAAAAGAAAAATAGAAACGATAAGAAGAAAGGTAAAAAAATGATAAGAAAACTATTGTTAAGTCTTCTTTGCTGTAGCAGTCTTGGGACTTGCCATATTTGCTTGGCAGTGTCATTTAAAAACAAGAACAGGTTCGAAAAAGCTGAGGAAGAAAAAGAAACTTATGAATCCTTAAATTATTATACAGGGAACTTTTACCATTGATGACTATTCTTTTTCTTGAAAAAATGGTACAGGGGTAGCTGTTCATTGGAAATCAGAAAATCCAGAGGAAGATGCTTTTAGTTCGCAAGTATGCCACTCTGACAAAACTCAGATAGACCAGTGCAAGTGACAATTGGTGCGCGTAATGCCCAACTATATTGTTCGAGAGAACATGAAACTTCCTTCAGGACCGAATTATCTTGATTAAAAAATGAAGATAACTATTATACCTTATCCATTTACCACGTTAAGAATCAACAGCTAGAAGGTTATAAAAGAAGATTTATATAAATTAGTTTCAGACTATAATTCTAAATATTTACCTAGAGGAATAGAGGAAACATTAACTGTCATTGATGGAAATAATTATTTGTCTATTCTTGCCTCTGAGTCTGGGGGAACATGAGAAGTTTCAAACTCTTTGGTACAATCTTGATACGCGAAAAATTGAATGGGAAGATAATAAGACAGCACAATACCAAAGTCCCACCTTTAATTTTAAACTAAATACGCAACAATTTGACGAAAAGTTGGGAAATTTTAAATTTCCTATTTTATATCCTTTAGGCGAAGCTGTGGATACAAGTTGGATTCGAAACATCTTAATGGCGCAAACAGACCCAAAGGCAGCGGCATTATTGGAAAAAACGAACTCTCAACTTTATATACTTGATAAGAGCGTTAAAGACTATCTAGAGTTTTATAGTCTGTTGGTTCCTTCGAATACAGACTTATATGAAGGTGTAATTCCAGCAAGTATCAGTAAAGATGGATTGGAACATCCTTTTAACTCTAAAGAGGAATTCAACCAGTTTTATGATGAGAGTAAGGATAAGGAATTAATGAAACAAAAAAAGAATAAATCAATTTTACAAGAAAGGGTATACTGATGAGTCGTAAAGAGATAGATGCTGAAAAGTAAAAGAAAGTAAACTTCCTATGTAAGAAAGAACTGGCTGATTGACCAGTTCTTTCTTTTTGCTAGAGACAGTTCAACTTGGCACTTGTAAAGTCTGTGCTTTTCGAGTATGATAAAGACAGTTAGATTATTCGTAGCTTGGCTTTCAGAGAAAGGATTTTTTATGACAGAAGAATTGTTAGCTTATAAACGTATGCCGCTGTGGACGGCTGATACCATGCCAGAAGCGGTAAAGAGAAAGCACAATACCAAAGAGGGAACTTGGGGCAAAATCACTGTTCTCAAGGGACGCCTTAAGTTTATCGAGATGTCAGAGGAGGGTGAGGAGCTGGCTGAGCACATCTTTGAGGCTGGTCAGGACAATCCTTTTGCCCAACCCCAAGCTTGGCATCGGGTCGAAGCTCTGACAGATGATTTGGAGTGGTATTTGGAGTTTTACTGTCGGTCTGAGGATTACTTCCCCAAAGAAAATACGGCGGCAATCCAGTGCACTCAGAGGTTTTGGAAGCCATGCAGACAGTCCGACCAGGGCGGGCACTTGATTTGGGCTGTGGTCAAGGTCGCAATGCTCTCTTTCTAACCAAGCAGGGCTTTGAAGTGACGGCTGTAGATCAGAATGAGCTGGCACTGGAGATCTTACGCAGCATTGTGGAGCAGGAAGATTTGGATCTTCCAGTGGGTGCATACGATATCAACTCAGCTAGTCTGACCCAGACTTATGATTTGATCGTTTCCACCGTTGTCCTGATGTTTCTGCAGGCGGAGCGGATTCCGCATATTATCCGAAATATGCAAGAGCATACAGCGCTTGGTGGCTACAATCTCATCGTCTGTGCTATGGATACAGAAGACTTCCCCTGCTCTGTTCCCTTTCCTTTTACTTTTAAGGAAGGCGAGCTTGCCGAGTATTACAAGGACTGGGAGCTGGTTAAGTACAATGAAAATCCTGGTCACCTCCATCGCCGTGATGAAAACGGCAATCGAATTCAGCTGCGCTTTGCGACTATGCTGGCTAAAAAGATTCAGTAGAAGATGCTAGGACAGAACTAAATTTTTGAAAATTTAGCTTGGCTCACTTATTTTGAGGCTTAGGTTTAAAAGGTCTGGGAGACAATTTAAATTGTCTCAGCCACAATGTTTTTTGAACATAATAAAGCTAGACTGAGGCATTTTTGTCTCAGTCTTTTTTTATTTTAGTAAAAAACTTTAGAAATATTTTAGAATTTCTTGAGAAATATCTGAAGTTTGGAGGCTATACTAGAAAGTGCAAGGAGGAGAGAAAAGAGCTGGAAGCAACAGGACATCTGATAGAAACTTTAGTTTTTCTTTAAGTGTGAGTCTAGACTAGATCACTTTTAAAAGCAGACTGAATGACCTTATTCTCTCTTCTTGCGGCAAATTTTTCCAGACCTTCAGTTTTCTGTTGACGAGGAAAAAAAGAATATGTTAAAAGTAAATGAGTAAAATAAAAAAAGTCAATTATATTTTTACTTAATATACAAGGAGGAACTCATGAAGAAAAGAACGAAAATCATTCTAACTTCTACGTTGACTGTGACCGGCCTAATCTTGGCTGCCGGTGGCTACTGGGCTTATAAGACCTTTGTCCCTCAGGAGACACCGATCGATAAGAATGCCACAGTGAGAACCAATTACTATCAAGCCATCAATAAAAAATGGCTGGAAAAGGCAGAGATTCCTAGCGATCAGCCGTCTAACGGTGTGTTTTATGAACTGAACGAGCAGGTCAAGGATAAGATGAAGGCAGATGTCAAAAATCTAGTCTCTGGTAAAGAAGAGTCAACGATTGAAGGCATGCCTGAGTTTATCAAATACTACCAGCAAGCGACTGACTTCAAGCAGCGGGAAAAGGATGGCTTAACCCCTCTCAAGTCCCTATCTCAAGGAAATTGAAGACTTGTCCGATTTGAAAGGACCCTAGCCAGTAAGGCTGTTGACTGGGAAAAAGCGTGGTCTAGCACTGCCGTTTACCCTTGAAATTAGTTCTAACCTAGAAAATACCAATCAGAAACAAGTGAATCTGTCCAGTCCAAGTCTTATGCTGCCGGATAAGAGCTATTATGAAGATGAAGGTGCTAAGAAAAGGATGATGGATCCGCTGGAAAAAGCATTCAAAGAAGCCTTTGCAAAAGCTGGGCTACAGTGAAAAAGACAGCGAAAAGATCGTCAAAGAAGCCCTAGAATTTGATGGAGAACTGGCCAAGTATGCCCAAAGTAATGAAGAAACTTCAGAAATTAAAAATCTTCACCATCCTAAGACGGCAGAAGACATCAATGCCTACTCTGATACCTTTAAGTTTCACGATATTATCAATGACTATCTAGGCCAGGAAGCTGGTGATGTCAATGTACCTAACCCTAAGTATTATGAAAATTTTGCCAAGGTAGTCAACGACAAGAACTTTGGCAAGCTCAAATCTTGGATGCTTGTGAAGCAGGCAGCATCAGCATCTAGTTTTTCTAACCGATGACTATCGGCTGATTTTTGCAGAGTACCAAAAATCCTTGCAAGGTACTAAGGAAGCAACTTCAAAAGAAGATGCAGCATACAATCTGACAACAGGAACTTTTTCAGATGTCTTTAGTCTTTACTATGGTCGCAAATATTTCGGTGAGGAAGCCAAGCAAGAAGTGACCCAAATGGTCAAGGATATCAAGGAAGTCTATCGGGAACGTATGCTGAAAAACGAATGGCTATCAGAAGAAACCAAACAGAAGGCAGTCAAGAAGCTGGATACTATGAAACTCTATATCGGCTATCCTGAAAAAGTTCGCGAAGCGACTAAGGCCTTGAAGGTAGACGATAAAAAATCCTTCTTTGAGAATGCAATTGCTTTGAGTCAAGCAAAACATCAATATGATGTTGAGCACTTCTCTGAGCCAGTAGACAAGGACGAATGGGTGATGCCTTCCTATGATATCAACGCTTACTACTCACAGGAAAATAACAGTATCAACTTCCCAGCCGCAATCCTGCAGAATCCATTCTTTGATGTTAAGCAAGAAATGGAAAAGAACTACGGTGGTATCGGTATGGTTATCGGTCACGAGATTACTCACGCCTTCGACTCAAACGGTGCAAACTTTGATGAAGAGGGAAATTTGAACAATTGGTGGACAGAAGCAGATAAGAAAGCTTTTGACAAGAAAATTGAAGCTGTTACCAAGCAGTGGGATGGTATTGAAATCTACGGCGGTAAGGTCAACGGCAAGCTTACGGTAACAGAAAAATGTAGCCGATGCTGGAGGACTTTCAGCTACTCGAAGTTGTTAAAAAGAAATATCCAGATGCAGACTTGAAGAATTACTTTGAAAAACTATGCCAATATCTGGAGAAGTAAGGCCAGTCTGCAATTTAATCAACTTCTCTGAAGGTAGATGTCCATGCTCCGTCCGAACTGCGGGTCAACCAGCAGCTCAAAAATGTAGAGGCCTTCTATGAAACCCTATCCAGAAATCAAAGAAGGTGATGCCATGTATCTGGCTCCGGATAAGCGGGTCAGCGTATGGTAAGATTGCTTGTCTAGAGAAAGACGGTAAAATAATCTAAGCTATGAAGCACAACCAGTTTGGAAATAGGAGAGAAGTTTGTCCTTTTTCTCCCTATCCATTCTTTTCCTGCAATACTTGCGTGGCTGCGGTTTGTGCCTCCGCAGCCACGTGTCTTTAAAGTCAGATTTTATCTGGCTTTTTCTATTTTGAAATGAATTATTTATCTAGTAAATCTTACACGTCAAAAAAATGAAATCGCTTGCAAAAACCTAGAGTAAAAAGGCTATACTGAATATAGTATTTAATTTTGTAATTTTTCACAAAAAACAAAGGAGATATTTTTTTATGAAAAATATTGTTTCGTTCCTTGTTAGCTCTTTTCGACCATTTTCTCTTTCCTTTCCAAGTGGTCGAAGCCTGCACAGGATTTATCGTCGGGAAAAGACCTGACGGCAGACGGCACAACGCTTTACGGTCGGACAGAGGACTTGGAGCCAATCACACAAGGTCTTTCTGGTTCATCCGAGAAAGACTAATGCGAGTGGTGCCAAACTAGTCGATGAAGCCAACGGTTTTTGAATGGACCCTGCCGGCAGAAAGCTACAAGTATACTTCGGTATCAGATGTGACCCCATCCCAAGGTATTTTTTTGATGAGGTTGGCTTCAATGAATACGGTGTTTCCATTTCTGCGACTGTTTCTGCCAAGGCTAATGATGCCATCCAAAAAGTGGATCCTTATGTAGCAAATGGTTTGGCAGAGTCTATCCTGACAACCGTCGTTCTGCCTCATGTTCAGACTGCCCGTCAGGGTGTGGAGCTGATGGCGCAGATTGTCAGAGAGAGGGAGCAGCAGAGGGTAATATTATCACCATTGCTGACAAGACTGGTGTCTGGTATATGGAAATCCTATCTGGTCACCAATATGTTGCTATTAAATTCCCAGATGACAAGTATGCTGTCTTTCCTAATACTTTCTTCTTGGCAGTGTTGACTTTGACGATACAGAAAAATGTCATTGCTTCAAAAGGGTGTTCAGAATGTAGCCAAGCAAGCTAACTCTTATAAAGAAATTGACGGCAAATTCCAATTTCTCAGTCCCTACAATCCACCGATGGCAGAGGCAGATCGTTCGCGTGCCTGGGCAGGTATCACCAGTCTAGATCCAAATGCGGCCGTGTCTTATAACGACTCTTACTTTGATCTCATGCACTCCACAGACAGAAAGATCAGTGTAGCAGATGTCATGGCTATGCAGCGCAATCGCTTTGAGGGCACTCAGTTCAAAACCTCTGGACCAAATGGAGCTAGATGGTAAGGGGCTGCCACAACGCGGTACGACAGACCCTGTTTACAAATATCCGTTGGGCAACCCAAATGTCATGGAAGCTCATATTTTCCAGCTCAAAGACTGGCGTTCCAGCCAATATGGGCGGAGGCACTATGTGGCTGGCGGTAGGCAGTCCGCGCTTCTCACCTACCTGCCTTATAATGGGAATATCACGGATACTTACGATGCTTATAAGGTCAACACAACTAGCTACAGTCCAGACTCTTGGTACTGGGTGGCATCTCATATCTACGATATGGCGGCCAAAGCATCAGGACCTCTTTGGAACTTCTGTCCAAGATAATGGAAGGCTTTGGAAAGCCCGATTTTATTGAGGAGCAAAATGCTCTAGATGCAGCCAATGCAGCTCTTCCAGACTCTTCAGCCAAAGTCACAGAGGAAACACAGGCTCGAGCAGCGCTAAGTCTTTAAGGAAATGAAAGAGCTAGAAGCTGAAATGGAAGCTAAAATCAAGGAAGCAACAAAAACCACTCCATCTAGCTCCAGCAAAGATTCTAGCAGCTCTTCATCAACTCAAAAGCTCGTCAAGTTCTTCCTCTTCAGCAACTTCTAGCAGTTCGGATACACGGACGGAAGTCAATGTAGAAGATGACAGCTTTGGTAGATGTCGCAACTGGCATTCGCTTGAAAAAATGCTGACTTGGTCAAGGGCTGGTCTTCAGCTGTCAGTGAAAAAATGGAAAGCAAGATTCAGCCGACAGATACTTATGACATTAGCTTGACCGATCCAAATGGTCAGTCGGTGCATCAGGTCAGTCCAACCCTTGTGACGATCCCAGTCCGCAAAGATCTGCCAGTAGATGCCGTCTATGCTCTGGATGAAAATGGCAAACAAGTTGAGAAATTTGATGTAACAGTTAATCAAAACCAGACTATCAGCTTCACGACCAATCATTTCTCTGTTTACCAAGTGCAGTATCGAAATGAGCAGTCCGTCAAGGCCAAGAAAAAAGACCTGCCATCAACAGGAGAGCAAGTCACAATCATGGGCCTTGCAGGTTTGATTATCTTAGCAGGAGTCTTCTTTCTTTTGAAGAAAACAAAGAAAAACTAATCTAAAATAAAAAGAAGGCCGAGCAAAATGTTCGGCCTTTCATAGTGGAAAAAACGACTCTTGTCCAGGCTATCCTTCAAGCTAGAGCCCTTATCTCAAATAATCATAGTTATAAGTAGTCAAAATTATGTCAGTGAGTTCTTCAGGTTCTTCTTGAGCTCCGCCGGCTATCCAAAGAGAAATAATCCCCTCAACACTGGATAGGAAGATTTCCAAGGCGTATTTCTGAGGGATGTGAAAGTTCTCCTCTAAAAAACGCTGGGTAGCAGCCTTTTGCTTATCACTCAGAATGATACTGGTTATGTACTCCCGAATAGCTTCGCGAAAGTCAATATAATGGCTTCTGGTCAGGGCATTGATAAGACGTTCATTAGCACGGAGTATATGAAATTTTGCTATCATTAACTTTTTGGGATATGCGTTCTCCGCTTCAAACATGCTATAACTAGAAAGTTGGGAAATAATTTCTTTTTTGAGACTATCAACCATCTGATATTTATCTTGGTAGTGGAGGTAGAAGGTGCCGCGGTTAATCCCAGCCCGCTTGCAGAGCTTGCTGATGGAAATATTATCAAACCTTTCCTCTGATAGTAGCTGAATCAAGGCTTCTTTGATGTCTTCCTTGGTACTAGTTTTTCGTTTCTGGACCATTTTTCTTCCTTTTTTCCTTAAATCAACACTTTGTTGATTTTTGGTTATTGCTTTTTATCTAAGCTCATTATATAATATCTGTGATTTAGAATCAACACCTTGTTGATTTAAGGAAACGAGTTTTGAAAAAGGAGAGAAACGATATGGCTTATATTGAAATGAAACATAGCTTTAAACGTTATCAGGTAGGTGACACGGAAATTGTTGCCAATCATGATATTTCTTTTGAGATTGAAAAGGGGGAACTGGTGATTATCCTAGGCGCTTCTGGTGCTGGTAAGTCTACGGTGCTCAATATCCTTGGAGGTATGGATACCAATGATGAGGGAGATATCCTGATAGACGGCCAGAATATTGCTGACTACAATTCCCACCAGCTGACGGACTATCGTCGCAATGATGTGGGCTTCGTCTTTCAGTTTTACAATTTGGTGCCCAACCCTGACGGCCAAGGAAAAATGTCGAATTGGCTTCTGAGATTGTCAAGGATGCTCAAGATCCAGTGGCCGTTCTAACTGCGGTTAGTATGGAAAAATCGCCTCAATAATTTTTCCTGCGCAGTTATCAGGCGGGAGCAGCAGCGGGTGTCTATCGCTAGGGCTGTGGCAAAAATCCCAAGATTTTGCTCTGCGATGAGCCGACAGGGGCTCTGGACTACAATACTGGCAAGCAAGTGCTGCAAATCTTACAGGATATGTGCCGCAATCAAAGGGGCGACGGTGATTATCGTGACCCACAATGCTGCCTTAGCTCCCATTGCTGATCAGGGTCATCCGCATGCACGATGCGAGGATTAAAGAGTGTTACAGTCAATGAACAACCACAGGATATAAGTACATTGGAGTATTGATATGAAGAGAAAGATTTATTGGAAAGATATTCTGCGCTCCTTCACTAGCTCTAAAGGACGTTTCCTATCTATTTTAATCCTCATGATGCTGGGCTCTTTAGCTCTCGTGGGACTCAAGGGTCGCTCCGCCCAATATGCGCAGAACAGCTACAGATTACTTGAAAGAGCGGCGAACCATGGACTTAGCTGTTATGGCAGACTATGGATTGAATGCAGAAGACCAGAAAGAGCTGGCAGCTATCAAGGGAGCTGATGTCGAGTTTGGCTATCTGACAGATGTCACCGTGGACGAGGAGGCCCTCCGAGTATTCTCAGATACCAAGGATATTTCAAACTTTCAAGTGACCTCTGGTCGTCTTCCCAAGAAAGAGCAGAAATTGCTCTGGCTAGCTTTTTGGTCTAAGAAATATAAAGCTTGGCCAGGAGATTGATCTGACCGAAAAAGCAGGCAGTCGGTCAGTTCTGAAAAACAAGACCTATAAGATTGTGGGTTTTGTCAACTCGGCGGAGCTATGGTCTGATAGAAATCTGGGCAATGCGACTAGTGGCAGCGGGGCTTTATCAGCCTATGCTGTAGTAAAGCCCCAAGGCCTTTGATACAGATGTTTACAGTATTGCCCGCCTGCGCTATCATGATTTAGAAAAGCTGGCTCCCTTCTCTGAAAGCTATCAGGAGCATTTGGAGCAGCACCAGACAGCTTTGGACAAGAGTCTGGAAGATAACGGAGCGGCTCGCTTTAAGCGATTAGAGGTAGATGCCAAAAGCACCATCCAGAAGGGCCAAGATAAGATTGCTCAGGCTGAGAGCGAGCTGACCCAAGGTAAAACAATTAGAGCAAGCTCAGAGTCGGCTAGACCAGCAAAAAACCAGCTAGCGGCAGCTCAATCCGCTCTATCCTCCCTCCTGCCCAGCTCAGCCAGAGCCAGCAGCAGATTCAGGAAGCTGAGTCCCAGCTCAATCAGAAAAAAGCAGAGCTAGCAAAGGCAGAGAAAGACTTATCAGCTAGCAAGGACAAGCTAGCTGACGCTAAGGCAGACCTGAGTCGTTTGAAAGAGCCAACCTATCATAGCTATGACCGCAAGTCTCTGCCAGGTGGTAATGGCTATCATATGTATACAAACTCCATGAATAGTATTGCGTCGATTGGCAATATCTTCCCAGTGGTGCTCTATTTGGTGGCAGCTATAGTGACCTTTTACCACCATGACTCGCTTTTTGTCGATGAGGAGCGAACAAATGCAGGCGTTCTTCAAGGCTCTAGGCTATCATAGCCGAGATATCATTCGCAAGTTTGCTCTTTACGGTTTGGTGGCGGGGAGTCTAGGTACCCTCATAGATTCTGCTGGGACATTATTTCTTGTCTGGAGTGATTTCTTCTATATTACCAGAGGATGGTGCTCTCTGCCCCTCATGCATATTTTTATACTTCCTATAGTTTACTGGCCCTTGGGCTTTCCTTCTTCCAGCGTTCTCCTGCCTATTTGGTGGCAAGACGGGAGCTGACAGAGGAAGCAGCTCACTTGCTTTTTGCCCAAGCCACCGGTCTAAAGGGCTCCAAGATTTTTCTTGAAAGACTGCCCTTTTATCTGGCGACGTCTTAGCTTTACTCAGAAAGTCACAGCTCGCAATATCTTTCGCTATAAGCAGCGGATGCTCATGACCATCTTTTGGTGTAGCGGGTTCCGTTGCCCCTGCTCTTTGCCGGCCTAGGACTCAATCTTCTATTGGTGGTATTCCCAAACGTCAGTTTGAGGGAGATTCTGTGATACGACTTGATTGTCGC
>BNJU01005263.1_pt1 | contig 50347 bp, 70 predicted proteins | sample 8539281 | NCBI WGS metagenome assembly BNJU01 (sample SAMD00202456, study PRJDB9452) | human saliva metagenome | isolation source: human saliva | place: Japan | reverse complement strand
CCACTTGCCAGTCACCAGTTTTCGTCGCTTTAGGTCTCGGCAGATTTTTCAGACTTTTCAAGCTAGAGTAGCTTTTTGTTCTGTTTATGATTTCTTTTCCTTTACCACTTTATCAGACTTTCCACTTTTCTCCTTTGTTTCACCTTCTCTTGTTTTCCGCTTTTGTTCCTTGATGACGGACCTCCTTGGAAACATCCTTTCCATGTTCATAGAACCATCACTTACTATGTTCTTTAGAACTGTCCTTTACTACTGTTTTAGTATTGACCTTTGCAGCTACGTTAGCACTATCCTGTGACACCGCTTTATTATTGTCCTGGCTCGGTTCCTGATTAGAAGCCTGTCCGGAAGCCTGTGTTCCGTTTTCCTTCTTTCCAGTTAGAACGTCTTCTTCTACGATTATGATGTCTTTGCCGTTCCTCTGCTCCACAGGACGATTTTCTGTTACAGCGCTAGCATCCTCCTGTACAGCCTCATCTCCTGCATCGGAGACTTTTTCTCTTCCGTTTTTGAACTCTTCGCCCCGGTTTCAAAATACTGTCTTCAGCTACTTCCTCTACATCCACGCGCTTCATTCTTTTTAAAACCGGATCATAAATATACTGGATTTGATTAGAAGGTCTTCCTGCATTTGCTTTCTTTTCCGTCTTAGGATGAGATACGATTCACGGTTTCTATCAAACTCTTGGAGAATCCTCATGCTAGCTTCTTCCGGCTTGGTATTATCTACGGTTTTAGCTTCCTCTAGAAATTCAAATCTTCTTTTTCTTTACTGACAACAGTTTCTTCTGTAGCTCTATCGGAAGACAGCTCTTTCTCGAAGCTTTCAGCATGATCCTCATCCAGGGTAAAGCTTTTTCTTCCTTGATACTTGCAGAATAATCCACGGAAAATGCTCTCGTCATTTTCCTCCTCCACCAAAAGCATAACTTACATCCTCCTTTGCCAAAGTTCGGTAAAACTCTACGGCTCCAAAATGACTGTTCACGTCAGAATTGATTTTTCTTCTTCTGTAATTGTTTCCTGTAGCTTAATGTCGGTCTGGTAGGAACTTTGTTGGTGGTGTTCAAAGGCATCAATAAAGCTGTACCTTTTTGGTTTCTCTCCTTGGCTCTTCTGATTCTTTCATCGTCATTTGCCACAGAATGGAAAAACCTCTTCAATGGTCTCTCCCAAAAGAATTTCCACCTCTTAAAGCTATGCCAAAAGTCTCGAACCAGCTGCATAGCCCTTGTCCTTGGAAACAATGCAAATCTTTTCTCCCGTATCCAAAAACATTCCCGTTGTGGAGCAATGTACATATCTAAAGCATTGCTGTGCTGTTTTAAAAGCTTCACCATTCTTACATGGACAGCCTTTTCCTTTAAATCCTCTACTACGCCCTTCTGTAAAGCAGAATTCTCATCACTGTAGTACACTACCAAGGTATCCTGCTCTGTCAGATAATGATACCCTCAAAGCCGCTGGCATGCGTATTTTCAAAATCACTAAAAATCACAACTATTCTCCTTTTTCACTAAAGTCATCGTTATAGATTATCCTGGGATAAAAAGCCGAAGAATTCTCCTTCATCCAGTTTTTCGGAGAATAAGCTTGGCTTCCTCCAAAGGACAAGGCAGTGCTCCCTCTTTACAATATAGAACTTCAGAAATCATCACCACGGTTTCCGCATTTTCCTGTTTCAGACTGGGAACCAACACAAAATCTCCTACGGAAATATTGTCCTCTAAGCTCCTAAAAATAACTAGGCTTTCCCATTCGGTTTCGATAAACAGCTTAGAAAAATATGTTCTCCTTCTTTCACACCATGTCGATACAGTCTTGGATCAAAAGAGACCGAATACCGTAGTAGGATAGAGTCTTATGAAAAGTCCTCCAATAAGTCTTCCCAGTCATCCGGAAGACCATAGCGATCATAGGACCTCTTTGCCTGACAAATACCGACCATCCCGATATTAGATTGTAATCTCTAAAAAGGGCCGGACTCTCTTCCCTATGCTTCCCTCACTCTGATCATAATGTTGAAAATAGCGTTCTATATTGCCCAAAAGATAATCCACGATTTTTGGGTATAAAAGTACTCATGCTTTACCGAAGGAGCTTGTTCATGTTCTGCAGGTAAACAAGGCTTTGACTTTCTCTGGAAAGAAGCAGAGTCTCCTCAAAAAGACGTCCTCTCTTTCTTCTTTCTGTGTCAAAGGATTCCAGCTTACATTCTCCTTTCCTCTTCACACGTGAGGAAAAACGCATAATCTGATGAGAATTCGCGCTATTTACCTCAGCCGTCAGTCTGTTTAAAGAAGCAATAAAACAGTTCCAACTTCCCGGAACACTATTAATCCCTTGATACTCTTTAGCCTCTTGATTCTCTTCTTTATACAATAAAAACCAACGGAAGGAAAATGCAGGAATGCCTCCTTTTTTTTCCTGAAAATAGCTACGCTTCCACTTCGGTATGGCACACTCATCTAAAGAGTTTAGAAGCTTTCCGAAGATTCTTTGGGCACATTCAAGACAAGAGCCGGACCCTCATCCTCTACGGAGCATCATAGGCATACTTAATCCGACCATTCTTCATCCAAATGTTCAATGAGACTTTCCCTACACCCAGTCCGTCCAGCTTTAAATTCAAGTACTCCAGCATGAAGCCTCTCCTTTCTCTTTAGTTAACTTCATTATAGCGTATCGTTTCGAAAAATACAGCAAAGTTCTAAAAAATAATGCTTGATTTTCAAAAAAGCTAATGGTATACTGGCACAGTTGACTGAGACGAGGTGTGATAATGGTAGTCGGCCAGCCTGGAAAGTTGGTGCCCGTTCTGCGGGTTGTGGGTTCAAGTCCCATCCTCGTCGCTAAGATAAAAAGCTAGGGATTTATGCGAATAACGGCATAAAGCCTAGCTTTTTCTTGCTTTTACTCATCAAAAAGGAGCTGTAAGCTCCTTTTTAATCGACTTTCCGGAATACTTGTCAATCTTTCCTTCATCCGCATCCTTAAAGATTTCATCCATGGTTCTCCAACCAAGTACGGCGCACTTTACTCTGGCAGGCATGTGGGAAATATCCTCCAGGATTCCGGCTTCTTCCAGCTCTTCCTTCTCCTCTTCCGTAATCTTTCCCCGAATCATGCGCAGGAAGATTTCAGAAAGTCGAAGGGCTTCGTCCTTTGTTTTTCCTATGATTAAGTCGCACATAATATCTGCACTGGCCTGAAAATGGCACAACCGTCTCCATCAAAGCTGGCTTCGGAAATAACATTATCCTTGTCCAACTTTAAATACAAGACAATATCGTCTCCACAGCTGGGGTTCACGCCCTCAAAGAAAAACTGGCATCCTCCATCTTATATTTATTGTTTGGACGAATATTATGCTCTGTTAAAATCTCATTATAATATGTGTTACTCCCCATATCCCATCACTCCTCGAATAGTTTTTCAATGCGCCAAAAGGCATCCACATCTTCTTTAGTATTGTACAGACCAAGACTGACTCTGGTAGTACTTGTGTTCCCAGAAATTTCATTAAAAGGCTGAGCGCAGTGGTGTCCTGCCGGACGCAAACCTGATTGGAATTGAAAAATCGGCATGCAATATCATGGGGTGTACCCCATCAATAGTAAAAGGTTACAATGCCATGATGTCTTTTCGGATCTTTGGAACCTAAGATATGCACATGCGGAACCTTTTCCATTCCCTCCATGAGATAAGCACAAAGCTCCGCCTCTCTTTCCTCAATAAAGGAAAAATCCGACTTTTGTCCAGATAAGAAATTGCCGCTGTAAGACCAACTGCACCGCCTACATTTACCGTACCTGCCTCAAACTTATGAGGAAGCTCTGCCCAGTAGCACCTTCCTTGGTCACATACTCTATCATTTCTCCGCCGAAAAGGAAGGAGGCATCTTTTCCAAAAAGCTCCTTCTTTCCATATACGGCTCCGATTCCCCATGGGGCATAGAGCTTATGTCCGGAAAAATGCCAAAAAGTCCACATCCAAATCCTGCACATCCACCTTGGTATGGGGAACGGACTGAGCTCCGTCACAAACAAATACAGCTCCAATTTCATGAGTAAGCTTTGCAAAAAGCTTAATATCCTGAATATTTCCAAGAACATTGGAAACTTGAGCCATTGCTACCAGCTTTACCTTGGGATTTAATACTGCCCGAGGCTTTCTTCCGTAATAATACCCTCTTCATTTGGCTCCAGAAAATGAAAGCTTTAAGCCCTTTTCCTTCGCCAGCTGCTGCCAGGGAATGAAGTTACTGTGATGCTCCGAAACCGGAAGCATGATTTCATCTCCCTCCTGCAAAAAGGCTCTGCCATAGGTATAGGCAATAAGATTCAATCCCTCAGTAGCGTTTCTTACAAAGATGATTTCTGCACTTTCCTTCGCATTTAGAAACTTCGCCACAGCTTCCCTTGCCTCTTCATAGGCTTCCGTAGCCTTTAAAGAAAGCTCGTAGAGCCCACGGAGAGGGTTGGCATTTTCCGCATGATAATAATGCTCCATAGCTTCCAAAACCTGCTTTGACTTCTGTGTAGTTGCCGCATTATCCAAGTAGGCAAAAGCTTCCTGTTTTTGAAAATAGGAAAAATCTTCTTTTAATTTTTTTGCCAATTCCTCTCTTGCCAATTCCATTATTCCTCTTCCTTACCCTTTCCTCTGATAGTCTCCTCAATATATGCCTGAATACTCTTATCGAAATGCTGTGAATAACATTTTCCATTCTGGCTTCTGCCATCAGCTCATAGGTGCTTTCCAAATCATACCCCTACTCTGCATATAGAAGACACTGTCCTCGTCCAAACGACCGATGGTAGCGCCGTGGTTTCCTTCCACATCATCCTCATCACAAAGAATAACCGGAATGGTCTGGTTTACCACATTGTCATCCATCAAAAGCACATTTTCCTGCTCATTACCGCAGGCGCCCTTTGCCCCATGCTTTAAATCAATGGTGCCCCGGAAAATTTTGAAGGCTTCTCCTCTCAGAACGCCGTCACAGTAAATATGAGACTCGCTCTTCTTTCCGAAATGATTTACCAAAAGGTTGTAGTCCGCTCTCTCCTGCTTCTCTAAGAAATAGCCAAGATGCATCTCCGCCTCACTACGGTTTCCTAAAAGATCGGCCCGATAGCCTATATGGGCACTCTTTTCCGCAAAAGATGAATCCCTGCTAAGCTTGACCTTCGCAGATTCCTGAAAGGCGCAAAGATAAATCATCATAGCTTTGGAATGCATCCCCGAACTTACTCACCAAAATCAGATTCAGCTCTGCATTTTTTCTAAAATAAACTTTTCCTGTAAATAAGCGGAACCTTCCGCCTTCTCTCTGATTCTCTATGTGAAGAGCGTCAGTTTTGCCCCCTCCTCCAGATAGAATTGGAAGGAGGATGCTGATTCTCTTTACTCTCATAAAGAAAATGCATAATCATGGGAGCCTTGGCTTCATCCTTTTTAATGCGATAGCTGATGCTTTCACAGCCGTCTTCCTTGGCAAGACCGGCTAATTCTTCTCCCAAACCGCTGACTACTTTAGAAAAGTCTCCCTCTTCTCTAGTGGCCTCTTCTTCCATTTCCGGTATAAAAGGACTGAAATGCTCCGTTAATCTTAATTCTACTTTCATTCATTTTCAGCCAGCGAAATGTAGGAACCGGCATCTTATTGATAATTAATTCTTCTGTACGCACAATTCCTCCTTCCTACCAATGGCTCCACCATCTCCAAACGAATCAGGTTATTCATCTCCACCGCATATTCCAAAGGTAACTCCTTGGAAACAGGTCCGCAAATCCGCTGACAATCAGAGACTTTAGCCTCCTCCTCGGAATGCCTCGGGACATCAGATAAAATACCGCTTCATCAGAATTCTTCCAATCTTTTGCCTCATGCCCCACGTCCGCCTGGTTGGTACGAACATCAATGGCAGGAACCGTATCGGAACGGGATTGATCATCCAGCATCAAAGATTGACAGGATACCGCAGACTTTGCATTTTTCGCCTGATTTTGAATTACCACCGCAGAGCGATAGGTGGAAATACCGCCGCTCTTGGAAATAGAACGGGTATTGATATAGGAGCTGGTATCTTTTTCCGATATGCACCATCTTGGCACCGGTATCCAGATTCTGTCCTGCTCCTGCAAAGGTTACTCCGGTAAATTCTGCCCTGGCATTGTCTCCCTTTAAAATGGTCATAGGATACAGATAGGAAATATGGGAACCGAAGGAACCGGAAACCCACTCCATAATACCGTTTTCTTCCACTCTGGCTCTTTTGGTGTTCAAGTTATACATATTCTTGGACCAGTTCTCAATGGTGGAATAACGAAGCTTGGCATTTTTTCCAACGAAAAGCTCTACACATCCCGCATGGAGGTTTGCCACATTGTACTTCGGTGCGGAGCAACCTTCAATAAAGTGTAACTCTGCTCCTTCATCCACAATGATTAAAGTATGTTCAAACTGTCCTGCTCCCGGTGCATTCAATCGGAAATAGGACTGGAGGGGAATTTCAACATTTACCCCCTTGGGAACATAAACGAAGGCCTCCGGACCATACCGCCCGTGAAGAGCCGCAAACTTATGGTCTGTTGGGGGAACCAGCTTCATAAAATGCTTCTCAATCATTTCCCCGTAAGGACCGTGAAGGGCAGACTCGATATCGGAATAAACTACACCTTTTGCCGCTACCTCTTCCTGCAAGTTATGGTATACAAGCTCGGAGTCATACTGAGCTCCCACTCCTGCCAGACTCTTTCTTTCCGCCTCAGGGATACCAAGCTTTTCAAAGGTATTCTTAATATCCTCGGGAACCTCTTCCCAGTCTGCGGACATCTTGGTTTTCGGCTTAACATAGGTCACATATGTATCTATGTTTAAGTCGGAGATATCCAGTCCCCAATTGGGGATATCTATTTTATGATAAACTTCCAGGGCCTTTAGGCGAAAATCCCTCATCCACTGAGGATCATTTTTCTTATCCGAAATCTCCTCTACGATTTCCGGTGTTAAGCCCTCTTTGATTTTATAGAAGTCGCTGTCCTTTTCTTCATATCGAAAATCATATAAAGAACGATCAATATCTTGAACTTCTGTTCTTTCCTTTGCCATACTATCCTCTAGCTTTCCAAATAAAAGGATTTATTCCTTCTCCAGATTCAAAACCTTCGTTGTTGATTTTATCACCAGACTTCCGTCTCCCTCAGCCTTCATCACACCGTTAATCACCACATGCGTCTTATCCACTGTCAAGGACTCTAAAAATTCTTGTAGAGTGGGTGATAATTAAAAGGGAGCCTTCCATATTCTTCTGATACTCATGATCCTTCGGAAACGGTTCTTACCTATCCACATCCAGTCCGGAATCTGTCTCATCAAGAATGGCAGACCGGGCTTTAACATGAAGCTGTAAAATCTCCGCCTTCTTTTTCTCTCCACCGGAGAAACCTACATTTAAATCACGCTCTGCATAACTATGATCCATCCCCAGGATATCCATGGACTTCTTAAGCTCCTTACGAAAATCCCAAAGGCGGATTCTCTGTCCGAAACGCTGTTCCATAGCGGAACGAATGAAGTTTCAGAGGCTTACTCCCGGAACCTCCAAGGGATTTTTGGAAGGAAAGGAAAAATTCCTCTCTTAGCTCTCTTATCCACAGCCTCATGGGTAATATCTTCCCCGTCAAAAAGAATCTGTCCATTGGTAATACTGTAGCGTGGGTTTCCCATAAGAGCATTGCCCAAGGTGGACTTTCCTGCTCCGTTTGGTCCCATCAGCACGTGAGTTTCTCCCTTATTGATGGACAGGTTCACATTCTTTAAAATTCCTTTTTCTTCTACTGAAACGGATAAATCTTTTATCTTTAGTAATTCCGCCATATTCCCTCCAAATATATAAAGACCTTTTCTGTCTTATCATTAAGATGCTTCGACTTGCCACCGAAAACCAATCTGCACGAAGGGTACGGTTCCATTCCGTGATTCTTTAATTCTGAACCAATAACAACAATTCATAACATCTTCTTGACTATGTTTCGGATTATAAACGAGGCAAAATCAAGTGACAATACTATTCCTAGTAATTTTATAGGATTATAAGAAAAACAAAAGAAGAGGAAAAAGCCTGTAATATCAAGCCTTTGCCTCTTCTTTTGGTTATCTGTAACTAACTTTTAACATATCCCCCATTCACAGTTTTAGCGTATACTTTTCAAGGCTATTAAGCGAACTCCGGTTTGACAGAAGTCATTTACCAAAACATCTCCGATTCGGATGGGTATAGGTACTCGGAAGCCCTTACAGAATGCCTCCGCCTCTGAGAATTTCTCCTTGGGAATGGCTTTTTCCGTCTTTACCGGAAGAAATTCCTTAGAACCGATTAGGCGAATCTCTGAAAGAAAGCTAGCCTTGAGTCTCTGAAAATCTCTCTTTCCGCAAAGGCCTTTCCTCTTCACATCCATTGCCTGTGACGGAAATCAGTCTGTTTCCTTCGTAGCTGACTTCCAAGGTACAACCTCTTCTACAGTTCATACAAGTCATCTTTGTTTCCAAATTTATCCCTCTTTCCGTAAGTAAAAATCCATTGTCAAAATATTCTTTTCCTCTAATGCTCTTTTCTTTTAATCTTCTTTACCGAAGCCGAAACTTGCTTCCAATGCTTTTTCCAGCCCCTGTACTTTTTCTTCTCTTTTGCTCTCGTGTCATCTTGGGAAAGAACTCCATTTCCACATGATGCCGTTCCTCCAGGCTGTCCATAGATTCATAGAGTCCTACAGAAAGTCCCGCAAGATAGGGCCGCTCCCAAGGCGGTCGTTTCAATAGAACAGGGGACGTATCACGGAGGCTTGCATCAAATCCGCCTGAAACTGCATAGAAAATTATTGCCGGAGGCTCCCCCATCCACTCGAAGACTTCTAAGACGCTGTCCCATATCCTGCTCCATGGCAAAAGCAGGTCTCTGCTTTGAAAGGCAATGGACTCCAAGGCGGCTCGGATTATGTGATTTTTATTCACACCTCTGGTGAGACCGGTAATACTTCCCCTGGCAAAGGGGTCCCAGTAGGGCGCGCCCAGTCCGGTAAATGCAGGCACAATATAACAACCGTTACTGTCCTCCACCTTGGAAGCAAAATACTCCGAATCCTCCGCCTTATCCAGCATGTGCAGCTCATCTCTTAGCCACTGAATGACTGCTCCTCCTACATAAACCGAGCCCTCTAAAGCGTACTGCACCTTCCCGTCAATGCCCCAGGCAATGGTACTCAGCAAGCCGTGTTTTGAAAGAATAGCCTGATTTCCTGTATTCATCAGCATAAAACAGCCTGTACCGTAAGTATTTTTCACATCTCCCTTTTGGAAGCAGCATTGTCCGAAAAGAGCTGCCTGCTGATCTCCAGCCACTCCACAGATAGGAACAGGCCTTCCCAAAAACTCCGGATCCACCTCACCGAAGAAGCCGGAGGAGGATTCACCTTAGGAAGCATAGCCCTGGGAATTCCAAAGAAGGACAGAAGCTCCTCATCCCATTCCAAGCTGTGAATGTTAAACAGCAGTGTTCTTGAGGCATTGGTATAATCCGTAACAAAACAGTTTCCCTTACTCAGCTTGTACATCAGCCAGGTATCCACGGTACCGAAGCAAAGTTCTCCCGCCTCCGCCCTTTCCTGAGCCCCTCCACATGGTCTAAAAATCCAGCGGATTTTCGTGGCGGAAAAATAAGGATCAAAAACCAGACCGGTTTTTTCCCGAATCTTTTCTGAAATCTCCGGATGGGCTTTTTGTGCTTCCTTTATCCATTCCGTAGTTCTTCTGCACTGCCAAACAATAGCAGGATAAATGGCCTGTCCCGACTTTCTATCCCACACAATGGTACTTTCCTTTGATTCGTGATACGATGGCAAGTAAAGCCTCTGAGGGAATTCCGGATTTTTCCAGACATTCTCTTGCTACCGCCAACTGGCTTTGCCAGATTTCATTGGGATGATGCTCCACATAACCGGGTTTAGGGTAATACTGGGGAAACTCCTTTTGTGCCTTCAAAACCGCCTCTCCCTCTTCGTCAAAAAGGATGGCTCTGGTACTGGTAGTGCCCGCATCTAAGGCCATGATATATTTTTTCATTTTGCTTCCTTTCTACAAGCTATTTTCAACTGTTTTATGGACGAATTCTCACTTCCGTAAATTCCGGAATAAAGCTTTCTTTGGCACTTTCTTCCTCTTGCATATAGGCGTTTTGAATTCCCAGTTCTTCAGCATAACGAATCCATTTTTCATACTCTTTTCCGTAGACTCGACGGTCAATCTCCGGGTAAGCCTCAAGATTTCCATAAGGAATATATTGCCGGAGTAAACTATATAAAATATTTTCTCCGTACTCTTCATAGGCATACTTCAGAACTTTTTTCGCCTGATATACCTGATTGGGCAGGAGCAAATGTCGAAGAATCACACCTTTTTGTAAAAGCCCCTCCCTATACTCAAGTTCGGGACACTGTCGTACGCACTCCGCTAGAGCTTCCTTCGCCCTGATTGGGTAGTCCTTTGCCTTGGAATAGCGTAAAAGCCGAGTCTTCCCTGATATATTTAAAATCAAAAAGATAAATATCAATAAGCCCTTCACAACTTGCCAATACCTCACTGCTTTGATAGCCGGAGCAGTTCCATACAAAGGGTAGGCTAAAGCCTCTTTTCTTAGCCAAGCTGATCGCCTCTAAAATCCCCGGAAGATAATGCTCTCCCGTAACCAGATTGATATTGTGACAGCCCAGCTTTTTCAAGCTTAGAAAAATGTTGATAAAGCTCTTCCACAGAGACTGCTTCTCGATTTCTCCCTCAGAAAGCCTTTGGTTTTAACTAAAAGACGCAGGACAGGCTACAGTAAGATAAGAAAATAGTTCCGCTTCCCTTGCTTCCGGAAAGACAGGGCTCCTCCCAAAAATGGGGAGCTGCTCTTCCGATATGCATAATACTTCCCGCATGACAAAATCCCCGTTCACCCTTAAGGCGGTTTTACCTTACATTCCCTTGGGGCAAAAGTCATAGGAAACATAAGATAGAATACTTTGTTTCTCTTCTCCCTGTATGGTATTAGATTTTTCTTTCTGTACTGTATTAAATTTCTCTCCTGAACTATCTTAGGTTTTTCTTCCTGGACTATCTTGGATTTTTCTTCCTGTATTTCCTCTATTTCCCGGATTTTCTGCATTTCCTATATTTTATCCTCGTTTTTCGCGGTTTTCTATTTCAATCCCCGCTTATTCTATCTAAGTCCGGCTTGTAAGCCCTCTAAAAAGCTGATACAATTCCTTTGATTTCACAATAATTTATCAAAACAAAGGAGTATATTATGGCAAATCCTATTGTACGCATTACGATGGACAGTGGCAAGGTGATTCGTTTGGAGCTGTATCCCGAAACTGCCCCCATTACCGTAGAAAATTTTTTAGACCTGGTAAAGAAGGGCTTTTATAACGGACTGACCTTCCACCGTATTATTTCCGGCTTTATGATTCAGGGAGGAGACCCGGACGGAAACGGTATGGGGGGCCCAGGTTACAGCATCAAGGGAGAGTTCAAGAGCAACGGTGTAGACAACCCCTTAAAGCATGAAAAGGGTGTGATTTCTATGGCTCGTTCCATGGATCCCAACTCTGCCGGCTCCCAGTTCTTTATTATGCGTAAGCGCCCCACTTGGATGGACAGTATGCCGCATTCGGAAAGGTCATCGAAGGCTTGGATGTAGTGGATGAAATTGCTTCCGTAGAAACCGGTTTTCAGGATGCTCCTGTAGAAAAGGTAATCATGGAAAAGGTAGAGGTAGAGGAATAATTTATCCCTTGCCTATACTCAGGAAGTTCCATGCGATTTCCTCAGACTATAGTATAAAAATCCTCTCCTGAGAGGGAACTATATCTATAAGCCGGGTTATGTTAAAAATGGTCATCTATCTAGGACTTATGTCGCCATAAGCCTCAAGCGGTTTACCGAGGGCAGGCGAGCCACCTTATGCCCTCTGTTTAACCTTTGCTTCGGATGGGGTTTACATAGCATTTCCTGTTACCAGGAAACCGGTGGTCTCTTACACCCCCTTTTTCACCCTTACCGAAACCGGCGGTTATTTTTCTGTTGCACTTTCCTGTGAGTCACCTCAACCTGACGTTATCAGGCATCCTGCTCTATGAAGCCCGGACTTTCCTCTCCTGCACTTGGCGACACGACCATTCACCTTAGTTCCGTTAAAGTCTATCTTATGAAATTCTTTTTGTCAAGAAAAATCCATTTTCCTAATACATTTTTCCTTAATACAAATGTTGCAAATATTCTCCGGTTTCCCGGTTATACAGCATCTCTTCTTTCATATTTCTATACTGCAAAGGACTTACTCCTATTTTCTGCCGAAAAATCTTGGAAAAAGCTTAAAGGGGTCATGATAGCCCACCATATAGCAATTTCCGCTATGGACTTTCTTGTTCTCCGAAGCATGGCTTTGGCATTTTGCATCCGAATATAAAGTAAATATTCCTTTGGCGAGTAACCGGTATCCTTCTTGAAGCTGTTAAAAGATGGGCGCGATGAATTCCCATTTCCTTCGCTAAAGCGCTAATGGAAACCTCTTCATGATAATGCTCATCCAGGTAGGCTCTCACTCTGGCACTGTGACTGCCTAAATCCTTTAAGGGACCTCCCAATGTATTTCTTCCTGCTTTTCCCCTGAGAAGATTGGCAAAAACAAAGTGCATATAGGCGCTTCTGGATAATTGCTTGCTCAGGGTATAATCCTGTTTTTGCAAAATTTTATTGATACACAATAATAGATTATCCATCTGATGCACTATACCCACCGGTTTTTCCTTACTAAAGCCGGCTTCGGTAAAAACTGTCACATCCACTCCCGCACACCAATCCAAAAATAAGACCAGGGCTCCGTTAAATCCGCCTCATACCAGGCCTCCATATGAGGATATAAAAGAAAAAGCATTCCCTTTGGATAAATGATAATATTCTCCGTTAACGAATAATGTCCCTACACGGAATAGACCACATGCAAAAAGATACAAATTTCGTTTTATTAGGCCCATAACGATGTCCCGGAACACAACGTTCTTTTCCCGCAATACATCAGCTGTAGGGTCGGAAGCCTTATTCTCAGCGTCCTGAAAATTCAAAGAACGCTGTTCTTCCCCAAAAACAGCCAAAGGGATCTTTTACAAAATCTACAGTTTGTCTTTTTCCATCTCAGTAAAAGAGAGGAGACCGGGAATAAGAAAAAGAAAAGGGCTCTTCTCTTTGCTATTTCTCCATAGACTCTCTCTCTACCTCCTATATTTATTTTTCTTTTCTCCCTAAGACTTGGCATCAATCTTGAATAGGATGGAGCAAAGTCTCCTCCCTCTCTTAGTCATCTCTGGAAATAGGATTCCCACTTCCATAAGCTCACTTCCGTAAGCCAGATAATCCAAGCTCTTCTTTTCCAAATTAAAGGAAGCATGTAAAACAGGATTTTCCAACCTTTCCAAGCAGGGACTTAAATCAGCCTGTACTCTGTAAAGACGGTCCTCCTCCAAGCCCTTTAGCTTAAAACGAATCCAGGAAGCATTTACATGATTTAAGGTCTGGAAATACATAGTAAAGCTTGATCCTCTTGGGAGATACCACCATAAAGGCAGTTTCATTTCCCTTGAAAGGAGAAAAGAAGGCGGTAAAAAGTCTCCTCAATCTGAATCAGCCTCCGATACTCCTTCATAAACTGAATCTGCTTCTTCACCTCATCTATTTCCTTCTCCGGAAGAAGATTTAAATCCAGCTCATAACCGAAGGTTCCGAAGTAAGCCATATTGGCTCTGGTTTCCAATGAGGGTATTTCTATAAAAGCGCTGGTTAGGAACCTGAGATACATAGGGAACCGATGCTGACAATGGGGTAGGCAATGAGGTTCCGTACTGAATCTTTGGCTCTCTCCGCCGCATCAGAGTCATCACTGCACCAGGTCTGGGGAGCGTAGTACATCAGTCCGCATCATATCTGGCTCCACCGCTGGCACAGGATTCAAAAAGCACATCCGGGAACTCCTGTAGTCAGGCGATGATACAAATCATGAACTCAAGAATATACCCTGCATCATCTCTCTCCTGTCTTTCCGCATCCAGTGCGAGCAGAATAGGGCTCGGACATATATCGATTCATATCCCACTTAATATAGGAAATGGAGGATTCTCTAAGAATCTTTGCCATCTTTCCGTAAATATAATCCACAACCTCTTTTCTGGAATAGTCCAGTACATGCTGGTGTCTGGCATGGCTTGGAAAACGTCCCGGAGTAGCAATCATCCAATCCGGATGAGCCCGATACAGGTCGGAATCCATGTTGACCATTTCCACTTCAAACCAAAGACCGAACTTCAGTCCCAGACCTCTACCTTCTTGGACAGGCCTGCAATTCCCTGGGGAAGCTTTTCCAAGTTGGCATCCCAGTCCCCAAGGCCTCTGTAATCATCATTTCTCTTTCCAAACCAGCCGTCATCCAATACGAAAAGCTCCGCTCCCACTTCCTTTGCCTTCTTGGCAATGTGAAGAATCTTCTCCTCGTTAAAAGTCAAAGAGTAGCCTCCCAGTTATTTAAAAAGAATCGGACGTTCCTGATTCTTGTATTTTCCGATGCATAAGGCGGTTTTTAAAGAAGCGGTGATAAACCTGACTTAAACCGTTCAAGCCATCCTCGAGATAGGGCCATCACCACCTCCGGGCTTTTGGAAGGACTCTCCCTCGGAAAGGCAGTAGGAGAAGTTCTGTGGATTAATTCCCAGCATTACTCTGGTCATATCAAAGGTGGATACCTCTACTTGAGAAAGGAAGTTTCCGCTGTAAACGCAGATTAAAGCCGTAAACCTTTCCCTGATCCTCATTGGCATCCGGACGAAGCAGAGGGCAATAAAGGGGTTATGCTCCGCACCGGAACAGGTACCGTTTAAGCTTTGAATGCTTTGGATACCCATTTCCAATTTTCTGGTTTTACATAGCGCTCTCTTCCCCAGGCACCTGCCAAATGAAGCATGGTAAAATCTTTATCCAAGAATTCCACACTCATACTGAGGGCCGCCTCTAAGTGGATTTTTTCCGCTCCCATTTGGGTAAAGCAAACATTTCGGCAAAGCACCGGATAGTCTCTATAAAGGGTATATTCCAAACGAAGCTCTGTCTCACTGACAGCATCTACCAGGAAAATATCCAAGGTCAAAGCTTCATCTTCCGCCTCCACATAGGACATAGGTAGGGGCAGGTAGCTTGGCTTTCCCTTCTTGATTTCATAGCCCCGATAGCGGAAGTCGGATACCCTGCTGCCGTTTTTCCTGCAAAGATGGAAAAGGCAGGACTGCGATAGTCTCCTGTTCCGTAGGAAGGATATTCCTGGGTAGCATATTGCATGGAAAGTGCTCGGTTCCGGATACAGACGCTCATCTGAGAACGCTGAGCCTCTTCATGCAGGAAGAAAAGCCTTCTCTATCATGGATTCGCTTGCCATAATACAGATGCTCCAGCTGCTCATTTTCCATTACCCGCATAAGGTAGGAAATCTTCTCGTTATATAAATGAAAAACTCTTTCTTTTCGTGAAAAACAATATCAAAAAGCCATTCTACTCCTCCAATCCTAGAGCTTACCGCCACTGGTGGCAATTCCTTCAATGAAATTGCTTCTGGAACAAAAATATATAAAACGATCATTGGAACACAGGCAATCAGGGATGCCGCCATCAGTTCAGGAATTTCATCGATATTGTCCCCTGCATCTTTGCCAAAGCAGAGGACAAAACCAACATATCCTTATCCGTATTTTACAATCATGGGCCACATCAAATCCTTATAGGCAAAGAGGGCTGTAAAAATTCTAGTGCAACCATGGAAGAACGCATCAAAGGCATCATAACGAAACAGGAAGGTTTGTCCGATATTACAGCCATCGAGTCTGGCAGCCTCCTCCAAATCCTTGGGAAGTCCCATAAAGCCCTGTCTTAAAAGAAAGGTTCCAAAGGCGGTAACCAGTCCCGGGAAAACCAAAGCAAAAATCGTATTTAACATTCCCATCCTGGAAACCATTAGATACTGAGGAATCAAAAAGACCTGATTAGGCACCATCATTTGGAATAAAACCAGGGAAAAATGCCAGGTCTCTTCCCGGAAAACGGAGTCTGGCAAAGGCATAACCCGCCATGGTTGCCGTTACCACCGCACAAAGCACTCTAAAGAAAATCAAAAGCAGGGTATTTCTATAGAGCAGAAGGAAATCCATGTTGGCAAAAACCGCCTTAAAGGCATCTGTTCGCCAAACCTTCGGGAAGATAATAAATGGATCACGGATGTTGCCTCTGTAGTACTCTTAAAAGGCTGTCAGAACCATCCAGAGGAAAGGGAAACCAACATGGTAATGGAAAATCAAAACCAAGGATAAGATGAATAATAAAACTGCTGATTTTTTTCTATTTCTCTCTAAACTTTCCATAGCTACTCCTTTCTTAGTTATAGTAAACCCACTTTCTTCTGCCCGATCATCTGCTAACACAGTAACCAGTAAGGTCAGAAGGAGGAGTACCACTACAATGGTTGAACCATAACCGATAGTTTTTTTGTTTACAAAGGAATACTTATAGAAAAAGATAGACCAAAGACTGGGTTTTTCCCAGTGCCGGGTTAGTGTTATCAATTACCATATAAATCAAGTCAAATACCTGTAAAGCTGGCAATGACTCTGGTTACCAAAACGAAAGAAAATTGTGGGCGAAAGCAAGGCAGAGTAATATTAAAGAAGCTGGAAATACCGGTTGCTCCGTCAATCTCCGCCGCCTCGTAAAAATCTCCGGAATTTCCTGTAATCCCGCCAGGAAAAGCACCATGTTATAGCCCAAAGATAGACCAGATACCGATTACCGCAATGCTGTAAACGGCAATACTTGGGCTACTTACCCAGTTAATTTTGCTATGAAAAATATGGTTTAACAAACCGAAGTCGGAATTGTATAACCAGCGCCAAACCATGGCAATAGCAGCAGGAGCCGCCACCATAGGCAGGAAGATAATGGTTCTATATACCGATCTTCCCTTGATTTTCTTATTTAACAGCACTGCCAAAACCAGGGAAATAGCTATGGAGAAGGGTACTTCCACAATCGCATAACGCACCGTATTGATTAGAGCCTGCCAGATTTCCTTATCCGCAAAAACCTTCTGATAATTTCTGCAAGCCAACAAAAAATGTTTTCCCTCTACCAAAGTCTCCCGTCTTAAAGAAGCTTTGATAAATGGTGTTGATAATCGGTATAATATTTAAAACCACCAAACCGATTATTGTTGGCAGGATAAATAACCAGCCCCAGATAAATTCGTTTTTCTCTCTACTGGTAAACGAAAAGCCTTTCTTTTTCTCTTCCGCCATAGCTACTCCTTTTCTACTAAATACCGGACTTTAAACTTATTTGTGACTTCGCATGCTCTTCCGCAAGCTTTTCATTCATCTGTGCCGCCATCTTTTTACAAGCTTCCTCCATCGTCAGCTCTCCGGTATATACCTTAGTAACCAACTCTGTATTGGCATCCTCCCAGGTTACTGTGCTTCTGGAGAAGGAAGAATCTCCATATCTTCCATCATGTTGAGATAGGCCTGTAAATTAAAGGTGCGCTCTTTGCCCATTCCTGAGAAGTACCCTTGTAAGCCGACATGGTAATGCCAAGCTCTGCCTGCTTTCTCTGTGCCTTTTTCGGATCCCATATATTCAATCAGCTTTCCAAAGCCTCTTCCTTATGCTTAGTGTTGGCTGCCGCAGCCCATCCTAAACCATTGTAGATAGACACTCTTCTCCCGGTCACCTTATCCTTTGGTAGCTCTACGCAATCCGCATTGGCTAAGCTGAAATCATTCTTCTTATGTGCCGCAATCATCCAGGAGCCCTGGGTAATCATTGCCACCTTTACCGGACTGGAACAAAACATCTTCGGAATTTTTCGGACATAGTCTCTGCAGAAGGAATCAAATCTCCTTAATCCAGGTCTCCAAAATCTGCATAGCTTCAATGCTCTTCGGATCGTCATAGCCGGATTTGTGTCTTATCATTTATTTAGAATGTATCCGCCCTGTCCAAAAATCATATTATAATAGCCTGCCTGATCGTTGTTGGGCTTTAAGCAAAAACCATACTGAGAACCATCCGGCTTTTTTAGTTTCTGGCAGCTTCCGTTAAGTCATCCCAGGTCCAATCAGCAGTTGGATAAGCTAAGCCTGCCTCATCAAACATTTTTCTTATTGTACCAAAGAGCAATCGTATCGATATCTTTAGGTACTCGTAGTCCTTGCCCTCATAGCCGTAAAGACTCCAGATATCTGTGGGATAATTCTCTTTCTTAATCACTTCGGAATTCTTAATGTAATCCGTCAGATCCAGAAGCATCCGTTACTCATGTACCGCTCTGATTCGTTAGAGTGCATCCAGAACACATCCGGCAAAGATCCGCCCTGTGCAGCAGCTTCCATAGCAGTCCAGTAATCTGCCCAACGCACAACGGTAATCTTGGTTTTAATCCCTGTTTCCTTTGTGAAATCCGCCATGATTTCTTCCAGTCCGGGCTCCTGGTTGGTATCCCAGATGGACACGGAGAGGGTTACATCCGAACTCTTTTCTCCCTCTGCTTTCTCTGTTTCCTTAGCGCTCTCCCGGGCTGTTGTTCCGGCGCTCTCCGAAGAATTTCCCCCGGAATTTTCCGTCTTCTGTCCACAGGCCATCAAGCCTAACAGGCTTAAGCCAAGTGCCAATGCGTACTTCCTTAACATACTTGCCTCCTTTTAAAAAAAGTGTAAAGGTAAGCAAACAGGTATTCCCAAGGAAACATCCCGGAAATTTTAGAAAAAGAGGCTGTAAAAAAAGAATTCTTCTCTCATCCCTTCTTTTTTCACAACCCCTCTTCTATACGCAATCGACCCTGGTACTTTTCTTTTAAACGAGATATCGCACACTACGCGTGCGATATCTCGTTAAGAATCAAATTACTTCTGCTCTTCTGCAAGCTTTTCATTCATTTGCTTTCAGCCATCTGCTTACATGCTTCTTCCATGGTAAGCTCTCCGGTATAAACCTTGGTAATGATTTCATTATCTGCATTTTCCCAGCTTACAGTACTTCTGGAATAAGGACGAATTACCATGTCATCCATCATGTTCAGATAAGCCTGCAGGTTAAAGTTTGCACTCTTTACCCATGCATCGGAGGTTCCCTTGTAAGCGGACATGGTTACTCCAAGTTCAGCCTGCTTCTTCTGTGCCGGCTCAGAACCCAAATACTCAATCAGCTTCCATGCCTCTTCTGTGTGCTTACCATTCTTTGCGGCAGCCCATCCCAAACCGTTGTATAAGGAAACTCTCTTACCTGTTTTAGCATCCTTGGGAAGCTCTACAATATCGGCATTCTGCGCTGTGTACTCATTAGCCTTGTAGCTGGCAATCATCCAAGAGCCCTGAGGAACCATAGCTACCTTTCCGGACTGGAACAATACTTCCTCTCCGTTCTCGGACATCGTCTCAGCAGATGGCATCAAGCCTTCCTTAATCCAGGTATCTAAAATATTCATTCCTTCGATGGTCTTTGGATCATCCCATCCGGACTTCTTCTTATCGTCACTGATAACATATCCGCCCTTATCATAAATCAGGTTATAATATCCTGCCTGATTGTTATCCATCTTCACTGCCAAGCCGTACTGAGAGCCGTCAGACTTTGTCAGCTTTCTTGCGGTTTCCGTTAAATCATCCCAGGTCCAGTCGGATGTAGGATAAGGAACTCCCGCCTCATCGAAAAGCTTTTTATTATACCAGATTGCAATGGTATCAATGTCCTTAGGAACTGCATAGTAATGGTCCTTGTAAGTATAAAGTCCCCAGATATCCTCCGGATAATTTTCCACTTTAATCTTATCGGAAGCCTTAATCTTATCCGTCAAATCCAAGAGCATATCATTACTCATATAACGCTCTGATTCGTTAGAGTGCATCCAGAAAACATCCGGTAAAGATCCTCCCTGAGCTCCTGCCTCCAACATAGTCCAGTACTCATTCCACTTTACAACGGAAATCTTAGTCTTGATTCCGGTCTCCTTAGTGAAATCATCTAAAAATCTCCTTAAGTCCCGGTTCCTGGTTGGTATCCCAGATTGCTACGGAAAGCTCGTCAGAGAAGCTCCTGCTCACCGCTTCCGCTTGCTGTACTCTCGGAAGAAGCACTCTTGCTTCCGCCGCAAGCAACCAATCCCAGGGCCATAAGCCCCATCACCACTGATACCGCTAAACTTCTTTTTTTCATCTTTTCCTCCTAAAGCGCAAGAGCCTCCGCACAAAAACCTTCCCGGAATCAGCTTCAAAAAAGCATACCTAAATCGGTTTCGAAAAAATCTTTCTTCTCCGGCTTCGCTCTTGAAAACAATATTCTACCCCATATTATACTTCCGGCAGGAAAATATAATATGGAAAAATGTTGTGATAATACAGAAAAATGTTATGGAATTCTGTCAGAGTTCTTTTCCTGCTGTCACAACTAAGAATTTTCTTCTTTATCGGCAAGATGGAAGGCCGTTCATGGATAATTTATCCACTCCCAAATGGAGAAAGAATGCCGTAAAATCCGGGTCAGCCGCAAATTCGCCGCAGACTCCCACCGATATTCCCTGCCTGTTTTCCCTTTTTCCACCACTTCTTTGATAGCTCTCAGAATGGCGGGATGTTTTTATGATAAAAACTGTGTACCATGGCATTTTGTCTGTCTATTGCCAAAAGATACTGGGATAAGTCATTGGTACCGATAGAGAAAAAATCAACTTCTTTAGCCAGGTCCTCCGCTATAAATACTGCTGCCGGAGTTTCTATCATCACCCCTAAGGGAATTCTTTCCGCTATGAGAATCCCTTGTTTTTCAAGCTCAGTCCTGCATTTATGGAATAAGGCTTTGCTTTCCTGACTTCTTCCAAACTGCTGATCATCGGAAGCATCACCGAGCTTACCGAAGGCGGAAGACCGTAATAGAGCTCTTATTTGCGTACAGAACATTTCCTTTTCCATAAGGCAAAAGCGAATCCCCCGAAGACCTAGAGCAGGATTTTCCTCCTTTATACCGGCGTGATAGGAAAGCACCTTATCCGCTCCCAAATCACAGGTTCGGATAATAACTTCTCTCCCTTTCATTTCCTCCAAGATCTCCCGATAGCTTTGAAACTGTTTTTCCTCGGACGGAAGCCTTCCTTCCTCTAAAACAAAAATTCCGTACGATACAGACCGATTCCTTCAGCACCGGATTTTAGCAGCTTTTTGGCATCTATCGGAGACGACATATTGCCATATAATTTCATGCGTTTTCCGTCCAAACTGACACATTCCTCATCTCTCAGTTTTTCAAGCTCTTGCCGTTCTTCTTTCTTTTTTTCCATAAGCTCCCGGTAATAAGCCAGCACTTCCTCCGTAGGAGAAAAATAAGCCACCCCTTTTTCACCGTCAATAATACAGTATTCTCCGTCTTCTATGCCCTTCAGTCCCTTACATTGTACCAAAGCCGGGATTCCCAAGGATGCCGCCAGAATAGCTGTGTGACTTTGTAAGGATCCATTCTCCGTAATAAATCCCAATAGCTTGTCTTTCGGAAAACGAATGGTATCCGAAGGCCCCAGGTCCTCTGCCAGTAAAACACAAGGCTCTTCCTTGGTAGCGACATCTTTTCCGCTTAAAATAGAAAAGCATCAAGTTCAGAATATCCTGCATATCCTCCGCACGTTCCCGAAAATATGGATCCTCCATACGACGAAAAAGCCTTTCTTGTTTGCTAAAGGCTTTTTTCACCGCATATTCCATTGTATGACCCTTTTGTACCAAGCTAAATACACTGTTTTGCAGAATTTCATCGGAAAGCATCAACGCATGAACCGAAAATATCTTTGCATCTTCATTCTGCATCTCCAAAAGAGCCTTTTTGATAATATTCTTCTTCCTTCGCTATCGACTTTAAAAAGGCTTCTTTTTCCCCTCCTTTTTCCTCCTCTATGCCTTCTTCGGATTTTTTAGGTAGGAAAAATTGAAGCTTCCTTTTAAAATGTACCGGTCCCATGGCAATGCCTGAAAAAGGCGGAAGAAGTCCTTCCAGTATCTTCATAAACTTTTCCTCTTTAAACAAAGGAGGTTTTCAACCACAAAAATCCATGGGCAGGAAGGACAAGGTCTCTTGCTTTACAGGACTTTCCGGAAAGTAGATCCACGTAATCCTCCACCTCGGACACATAAGCCACCTGCTCGGATCTGGCAAAGTTGTAGAAGCAAAGAATCTTTTCTCCCTCATAATATCTTCCAAAGGCAAGGACATGGATATTCTTTGTATCAATAATCCAAGTATCCGCCATGGTTGAAAATGCTTTATGCTTTCTTCTTAAATCCTCCAGCTCTTTCAAACCGGTAAAAATCTTTTCTTCTATACTGCCCTTTTTCTTTCTCTTCTCCGCCTTATCCCAGGGGAAATTACCACGATGAAGATAACGGGAATCCACCTTCTTGATGTCATCCTCATGATAGCTGTAGTCATTTTCCTGTCCAATCTCATCTCCGGAATAAAGCACCGGTATACCGGACTGACTCAGCAAAAAGGCATGGAGCATTAAATCCAGCTGTAAGGCTGCTTTTATCTTGTGTTCATCCTTTTCATAGGCAGCCGCTTCCAATCCGCAAAGAGATGCGGTGGTACCGCAGAGTCTGGCGTCTCCCCGTACCGGATCATCATTGTACAGCTCTCCTCTTGCATCGGAATCCTCCGTAAAGCCTCTGAAATAAGCATTTAAAAAGGCCTTATGCGGAATCTCCGTAATGGAAAACCTGCTCCAGGAAAGCGTAGTCCAGTCCCCAACCGATATCATCATGACAACGAAGATAATTCAGGAATACCATGTCCTTCGGAAGGGCAAAGACCTGGCCAAGCTGGTGCTGCATCAAACGGGTATCCTGAGTAGCAACGGTATGCCAGGTAGATGCCATAGTGGTAACATTATACAGCATGTGACACTGGGGCTTCTCCAGACTTCAGTAAAGGAACTACCTTTTGAGGCTCCATTACCACTTCTCCCAAAAAGCAATACACCGGGAGCCACTATTTCCATCGCCATACGGAAGATGCGAACTAATGTATGTACCTCCGGAAGGTTTCGACAGTTTGTACCCAGCTTTTTCCAAATATAAGGAACCGCATCCAGGCGGAAAACATCCGCTCCCTGATTACACAGGAAGAGCATATTTTCCAACATATCATTTAAAAACCGTAGGATTCCCATAGTTCAAAATCCCACTGATACGGATAAAAAGGTAGTCATAACAACCTTTTTCGCTTCTTCACAATAGGTGAAATTACCAGGGAGCGGACTCGGAAAAAACCTGAGGAACTGTACGTTCAAATTCATTGGGAAGCCCCCAGTCATTAAACATAAAAGAAACGATCCTGAAATTCTTGTTCGCCGTTCTTGGCACGTTTTACCCACTCATGTTCCTCGGAGCAATGGTTCATGACAAAAATCCAAACAAACACTGATTCCTTCTTCATGGCAGACAGAACATAAACTCTTAAGATCATCCATAGTTCCCAATTCCGGTTGAACCTTGTGGAAATTGGATACCGCATACCCCCGTCAGACTTTTTCCTTTGGACTCTCCAGAATAGGCATCAAATGCATATAATTAAAAGCCACATTCCTTAAGGTAAGGAATCTTTTTCCACGCCCTTTAAGTCTTTTTCCGAAGCAATTGGTATATAAAAGAACTCCGATAAGGTTGTTTTCCTTTAAACCACTGGGGCTTTCTCATTCTTTCTTGGTCTAATGCTCTAAGCTCAGGAGACCGTTCTCTGCATATTTATCCAAAAAGAGAAAGAAAATATTGAAAAGGATTGTTCATTGCTTCTATACAGCTCATAATATAGCCATTTCAACTCATCCATATGGGTAGCCAGACGGTTCTGATAAGCCGTAATATAGTCATCCTGAACTTCCTCTACCGTATTCGTTACCTTCGTTTTCACTGCATTGGGCTCCAATGCTCTCAGCCTCTTTTCGGTGCATTCTTCTATCTTCATCTTATCTGTTTTATGCTCTTTGCTACCCTGTTTCCTTTTTCTTCTCCCCATACTGATATCCCTTTCTATTATAGCTTTTCTAGAAGGTAAAGACTTGACCTCTCCAAGCGCTCATCTTCCAAGATGCCTGAAAAACTAACTCTTTTCTTCTTTGGAACATTTTCCTCATTATACCCTAAAAGCAAAAATAAGCAACAAGGAAAAGTGAAACAGAGGATACACTTTGTTTCTATTTAATAAAATAAAAATATTCAACTTATACAAAAAGCATGGATAATCAAAAGAAAAAGGGAATAGACATTGCATTTTTGTCAAGCATTCTATACACTGAAGGGAAAAGAAATTGTAGAGTTTTTCTGCATTCCATCATAAAGCAAGGAAGCCGAAATTATATTCGGGTTTCTTGTTCAGAATTAAAAGCGAGGTAAATATATGTATTACGGATCCCTAGAAGCCGGGTGGAACTAAGATGATTTGTGCCGTTTGCGAGGAGAACGGAAAGATTATTGAGCAGGTTTCATTCCCACCTTAAGCCCGGAGGAGACCATTCCTAAAATTATCGATTATTTTAAGGATAAAGACATTGTCGCCCTGGGTGTAGCCTGCTTCGAGTCCCATCGATTTGCATAAAGATTCCAAAACCTATGGCTATATTACCAGTACCCCCAAAAGCTCAAGTGGCAGAACTATCCTCTGATTCCTACTTTACAAAAAGGCTTTATCCATTCCCATGGGCTTTTGATACGGATGTAAACGGTTCTCTTCTGGGAGAGATTTCCTTCGGCTCCAGTAAGGGGCTGAAAATGCCATTTACATTACCATCGGTACCGGAATCGGCGGCGGCGTTATCAGTAACGGAAAATTACTGCACGGTATGTTACACCCGGAGCTCGGACATATGCTCTTGGTTCCCCATCCGAAGGATTCCTTTGCGGAAACTGCCCTTCCACAAGAATTGTTTTGAAGGTATGGCCTCAGGCCCTGCTCTTGAAAAAGATACGGAAAGAAAGGCATTGAACTGGTAAATCAAAAAGAAGTATGGGAAATTGAGGCATACTACATCGGTCAGGCTCTATGTAATCTGATCTTAACCCTCAGTCCGGAGAGAATTATTCTGGGAGGCGGCGTAATGCATCAGGAACAGCTCTTTCCTTTAATTCGTAAAGAAGTAGCCGCCCAGTTAAATGACTATCTGAAAACCAAAGAATTAGCAGATTTAGACCATTATATCGTCCCTGCCAGCTTAAACGACAATCAGGGTATACTGGGTTGTTTACAGCTTGCCATCGATGCAAAGAAAGAAAGCAGCTTGAATTTAAAATAACAACATAGGGAAGTTTAGAACAATGAATGCGCAAAATGAAGCAATACCGGAAAGCAAAAAAAACAACAGCAGGAAAGAGAAAAATCAAAGCAGATTAGCAAAGCTTGAAAAAGTAAAGGAGACCTATAAAAACGGTTTAAAATGGATTCTGCTGGGTATTCTTACCGGTGCTGTTGTAGGCAGTATTTCCGCCTTCTTTGCCCATGGTATCGTACTGGCTTCCGCATTCCGGGTAAAGCACCCCCAGCTTCTTTTTGCCCTCCCCTTTGCCGGACTTCTTTTGGTCTTCGCATACAGCATTCTGTCTGACAAAAACAAAAAAGGGTACCAATCTGGTGATTGAGTCGGTGCGAAGAGGAGAAAAAGTTGCCGGTGGAAATGGCTCCTCTGATTATTTTCAGCACTGTGCTTTCCCATCTCTTCGGCGCTTCCGTAGGACGAGAAGGTGCCGCTTTACAGGTAGGGGGCTCTCTGGGCTCCAGTATCGGCAGAATTTTACATCTTTCTGAAAAAGAGCAAAGAAGAATTATGATGTGCGGAATGAGTGCAGCTTTTTCCGGGCTCTTCGGTACCCCGATAGCAGCTGCTATCTTTGCCATAGAAAGCTATGCACCGTAGAGCAGTATTTACTATACCGCCTTACTCCCCTGTACCGTTTCCGCCTTAACAGCCCATTTTTTTGCGGAAAAAGTCATTCATGCTGAGGAACCGAATCTTGCCCTTTCTCTAATGGCGGAAATGGATTGGTCCTCCGCCCTATATACTCTTCTGCTGGCTATTGCCGCCGCTTTGGTAAGTATAGTATTTGTCTCCTGCGCCCATAAAGCAAAGGATTTATTTAGCAAATACTTTCCAAATCCTTATCTACGTATTTTTGTAAGCGGAGCCATGGTTCTCCTTGCCACTTTGGCGCTAAACACCAATATCTATAACGGAACCGGTATTCAGCTGATTACGCAAACGATTCATGAACCCGGAACAAAAATTTTTCTCTTTGCCTTTTTCTTGAAAATCCTCTTTACTTCCGTTTCTCTGGGAGGAGGATTTCAGGGTGGAGAGATTGTTCCTTCCTTGTTTATAGGAGCAACGCTGGGCAATGCATTAAGCCGATTTTTGCCATTGGACCCTTCTCTATGTGCGGCACTGGGAATGACTGCCCTCTTCTGCGGCGTCACCAACTGTCCTCTGACCGCCTTACTCATCAGCTTTGAGCTATTCGGCTTCCAGGCCTCTTCCTACTTCCTTTTAGCCATCGCCATCAGTTATCTATTCTCAGGGAATTACGGACTTTACCACAGCCAAAAATACTTTTTCCAAAACAGAGGAAGAAGAAATAAATGAGCATACCCATAGGTATGCTCATTTATTTTCTTAACGAGTTTCCCTCGAAGTGCGCAGGTATCTCATTTAGCCTTTTTTAAAACGGTTCGCCAAGCCCTTATCCTCCGGCTTAACCCGCAGATTAGTAACTTTCTCTTCTTCCCCCGGTCTTTGAATCTTTAATTCCAGAATGGTTCCTTCCGGTAAGCCCTGCCAAATTCTATTTGTAGAACTTAGCTACCTTGGGGTGGTTTGCCTGAAAAATCATCCAAATCTCTACTAAACTGCATTAACTCCATGGGATTCATGTCATTTTCTCCTTTTCTTGATAATTCAAATTACTTCTCACTACTCGATAAGCATCAACATGACAAAGCACTCTTCTTTGCATAATGCTTTCAATGCTATCATTACTTTATGCTGTTTTGATTTATGTTAGCCTAGGCTAATATTTTCTAAAAGAGCATAGCCTAAGTTCCTTTTTCTGACAAGTATTATTTTTGCCTCTTTAGCTTTTATTGTCCCCTTGATCGTCTTTCCTTTCCCTTTCCGACTATTCTATACCTTAGGCTATATCTTCATAATATGCTTTATTTTGCTTCCATAGTCTCTTTATGCTATACTGCTTCGGTGTATTTTCAAAAAGAATACTGCAATTTTTATTTTAGAAGGATTGAAACATGAGTAAAATCAAAGAAATCTCCCCGGAAGACTGGGAGAAGGAAGAATATAAACACTATACCCCCATTGACCTAAGGGAAGCAGAGGAATATGAAATCGGACACATGGATAAGGCTCTCTCCTACCCTATAGAGACTTTACTGGGAGAAGAAATCCCCCTGTCCATAGATGGACAATATCTGCTTTACTGCAAATACGGCACCCTTTCCAGAGAACTGGGAGAACGCCTTTCCGACAGGGGCTATCAGGTGACAAATCTGGAGGGAGGATATGGGAAATATGTTTTGCAGCAAATCAAGAAGGCCGCAAAACAGGAGGAACGACAGAAGGAAATCGAATTAAGCCTTAGAAAAAAATTTAAAAAGTCTATCTTTACCCCCTTTGCCAAAGCCATCAATGATTATGAGTTGATTCAAGAGGGTGATTCCATCTGTGTCTGCATTTCCGGCGGTAAAGATTCCATGATTATGGCAAAGCTTTTCCAAGAGTTAAAACGACACAACAAATTCCCCTTTTACCCTGCATTTTTCTTTGTATGGATCAGGCTATAACGCCTACAATCGACAGATTATTGAGGAAAATGCCGCTCTTCTGGGGATTCCCTGAGTTCTTCCAAAAGCGATATTTTTGAATCGGTTTTCACCATTGACTCCTCTCCCTGCTATGTTTGTGCCAGAATGCGAAGAGGACACCTGTATTCCAAGGCAAAGGAACTGGGCTGTAACAAAATTGCCCTTGGACACCACTTTGATGATGTCATTGAAACCGTCTTAATGGGAATGCTTTACAGCGGACAATTCCAGTATGATGCCCAAACTCCATTCCACAAACTTTGAAGGAATGGAGTTGATTCGTCCCTCTACTATGTTCGGGAGGAAGACATTATCCATTGGAGAAGTATAACCAACTGAACTTTATTCAGTGTGCCTGCAAGTTCACCGAAACCTGCAGCACCTGCCATGTGGACGGAACCACCAGCTCCAAGCGCTTGGAGATTAAGAAATTGATTGCTTCCCTAAAGGAAGTTAATCCCTTTATCGAGAAAAATATCTTCCGTTCCACGGAAAAATGTGTCCATCAATACCATCTTGAGTACTAAAAAACCGATGGAAGAAGCATTCCTTCTTAGAGTGGTATGATAAGGGCTTTGAATTTCCGAATACTAAAATTGAAATATAAAAAAATATTGCTTTTTAATATAATATAGACCTGAATAGGGGTAGTCTCATTCCCCTTTCAGGTCTATACTATATTCTTAAAGAGCATTGCTCGTATAGCATACATTATATAGATTAAACATGGAAACTTTTACAGCTCTACCTCTATTTGCGTTTTATCAAATCCGCTAAATACAGCTCCTCTTTTTATGAGAAGATTTTATCCTTTTGTATTCAAGGATAGTCTGTACCAAAACATCCACTCTATCACCAAAATAATCTTTATAAAATTTCGTACTGTTATCGTACTTTTTCCTGCCTAAAGCTTATGTGCATTTTTAGCAAAATCCTTAGGTTTTTACTGTGGATTTATTCTTCTCAAACTCAGCGACTTTATCTTCTGCAATTAGAAACAACATTTCCAATTCCGGTTTAGTACAATACTTCTCAATTCCTATAATCTTGCCTTTGTAGTCTTCCGGTATCTTTAACCTTTCCTTTTGTGCATCTCCTATCCGCATAATTAATACATCATTGCCGGGATAAATGTTTAATTCTGTCCGAACCTGCCCATTACCGGTAATTTGTCTTGCATGATAGGGAGTCAAGCCCAATAATTCATCCTCTTCAAAGATTAATCGATTATTTGCCAGGAGGATACGAATAATTTCCAGTTCATTTTGCCCTTCGCACATGATTAATCTTTTCATTCCTTTTAGTTTCCTCTTTAGGCTCATCAGCTCTTCATAATTTACGGCAGTTTGAAAAGCATTGTTATAATACTGCTTGCTTTTCAGAAGTTCAGTCCTGATTTGATAGTCTTCATACATGTTAGAGAGGGATACATGCTTTCCTGACTTACAAATCCATATATTATCCTGTCGTCCCATCTGATCCAAAACCTCACAATAGTGGGTAGTAAAGATTAAAGAAGCATTCTTCTTATTGACCGATTTATCCTTGTACAAACTGATCATATTTTCTACTAGAGTTTTATGAAAATGATTTTCTACTTCATCAACCAAAGATCAAAACCTTCTTTTAAAGAAGCAACCATTAAGGTATACAGCAGTAATCCCTTTGTTGTACCGCTAGACAAGATATAAATCAGCTGGCTATCAGAAAGATACTTCTCTTCCCCGTTAAAAACCAATCTGTAATTATGTTCGTCCAAGCTTTGTAAATGTTCAATATTCTCATCAAAAATACGCATAATGTTTTTCCAAAACCAAAAGTATCTATGCTGTAATTTTTTAAAGGCTTTGAAAAATCATACGATAAGTCTCTGCTCCATTTCCAAAAACTTTCGAAATAAATAGCTCTTGTACTTTTCTAAGACAAAAATACTTTGGATATATCCTCCGGCAATGTTCCATACTCATCCATTTTCTCGAAAGAACTATCTTCATACAGTTCATGAATACGACTTTTATAATATTTTTCTATATAGCTTTTTCCTCTTTAAAAATTGCCCTGATTACTGAGAGATATGTCCGTAGCCAATAAACTTTCATACTTATAAATAAATCCTGCATGATAAAAAGACTATCTCCAATTCTACACCTTCATAGTCATAGTGTTTTATCTTCTAAGCGAAAGTCTCCCAAAATAGAATAGCAAGCATCCAAAAGTTCCAATGCAGAGGTTTTTCCGGACGCATTTTTCCAATAAATGCCATCGTATTATAAACATATAAATCAGGCGCAATCTCCTGTAGTTCATACTCTTTATCTTCTGCAGTCTTCCTCGATTTAGTACCAAATCAATAGTAAATCCTCTATACAGTTTTTAAAATTTTTGGCTTTTACATAAAAGTAATTTCATCCCACGCGCCTCCTTTTTTTCTGCTTTTTATAGTATATCAGCTAAGTATGATTTAAACAATATTTTTTTGTTTTAAACTTTATATATTTTTGCAAAAATCCATGATATACACTAATATGTTGATGATTCTATGGTTTTTCTATATTTTTAGTTTTTCTAATAAAAAAACTTTAGCTAATTTCGGTTTGAAAAAAATCAGCTAAAGTTTTTTTGACATTTTTATGCTATAGATTTCAATTTTAAATCTATATTCCAATCAAAAGCTTTACCCTACATGCAGACAGGAACCGCCAATAAACTCACGAATAATGGAGTTCTTCGGAATGGACTCCGGGCTTACGGGAAGCACATAGTCCAGGAACTTTAAGAGGCGCTTTGCCTCCTGGTAGGCAGGACTGTCATTTTCAATCTGGAACAGTAGAGGCTGGGCAAAAATCTTCAAAACTGCAAGCTCATAAATCAGCGCAGAGTTGACCATCACATCCGCCCTCTCCTGGAAGGGGAAAATGTAATTGTCCTCGCCCCGTCTTACATTTTTCCAGATGGAAATGGTATCCTCCGCAGAATAACCTCTGGTTCTGTTATCTCTTACCATTCTACGAAGCAGGCGCACATCTGTTGTAGGAATACGGTTATGCTCATCAATGTTCAGGGGTGTTAAAGCGGAAATGTAAATGCGGAACTTACTTTCCTCCGGCAGGGAGGTGGACATTAAATCATTTAAGCAGTGGATACCCTCGATAACCAAGACATCCTCCGCCTCCATTTTCAGATAATCTCCCTTATACTCTCTTTCTCCTGTGAAGAAATTGTAACGGGGAAGCTCCACCCTTTCTCCGGAAAGAAGAGAAAGCATATCCTTGTTAAACAACTCCAAATCCACGCACTGAATGGACTCAAAGTCGTAATTTCCTTCCTCATCTCTGGGAGCCTCCACTCTGGCTCTGAAATAGTTATCTACAGAGATAGCATGGGGCTTTAGTCCAAGTGCGGAAAAGCTGAATGCTTAAACGCTTGGAAAAGCTGGTTTTTCCGGAGGAAGAAGGTCCTGCAATCAGTACCACACGCTTCTTCTCCTTAAAAAAATAGACATGGCGATATTACCGATTTTGCTTCTCAAAAATACGCTTCCTGCATCAGAATAAGAGAATCCGTATCTCCCTGAACAATCTGCTTTATTCAAGGCGCCGATATCCCCGATTCCCACCTTTCTGTCTAAGAGAAGATTCCTTCTGCACCTTGTAAAGCTTGTCCATGGGTGGAACTCCGGAAGCTCGTTCGGCTTCTCCGGCGTTGGCAAAAAGCAGGATAAAACCGTCTCCATAGGGAAGCAGGTCAAATAAAGTTACATAAGAGTTTTTGCAGCATATAGCTGTAAAAATAATCCTGAAATTCCCCAGGGAATAGATATTGACACGGCTGGTCATACGATAACGGAAAAAGCTCCTCCTTGGAATGCATGCCTACCTCACGGAAAATCGATCTGGCATCCTCGGTGGAAACGGAACGCTTCATAATCGGCATCTTCTTTTTCCGCATACTCATGCATGGAAGCCTTCACCTTCTCTAAAAGCTCCTTCGTAATCTGCACATCTCCGGAGAGGAAGCCGTAAAAACCGCCTCCCAAAGTATAATCCATATTTACCCGAAATCCCGGTACATCCTTACAATGATGGTAAAAAAGCCTTTAAAAGCATAAATACGGCAGAGCGGTGATAGCTCTTCATGCCGATACTATCCTTCAAGGTTAAAAATGTACATTCCTGATCTACATTGGGAATTCTCTTATGCAACTCATAAATACGCTTTCCAAAGCGTACCAAAAACGATTGGATACTCCTCCATATCCTGAAACAATGGAACCAAGTCTTGAAACTTACTTCCCTCCTCTAACTCTACCACTCTTCCTTTTGCTGTAATTTTCATGGACATCCCTGACCTTTCTATTTAGTTTTACAGAATTTTTCCTAAGAAAACTTCCTTTTTCCTCTACGCAATCTATCTTAGGAAAATGTCAGCGAATCTGCTCGCTCATATAAGGCACGAAGAAGCGCTCCAAGCCGTAGTGCCCTGCATTAGAAGGCTAGCCCTCTCCCAAGGCATCCACTGCATCATGGTGTCCCAAGTCTCCGGTGATATAAGCGTCTGCCCTCAAAAGCAATCACTTCTTTAATAAAGCTCTTACCGGAACCCGGGCAAACCGCAATTTTTCGGATAGGCTTTCCGCTGTCAAAGTACTCAATATAGGGAAGAGCAGCCTTTTTCCTTCACATAGTACTGCAAGTTCTTCACAGCTAAATGCCTTATCCACCCGAGTGTAAAATCCTATCCCCTGAGGCACTCCTCAGAAGAAGGAGAAACTTCCTGCAGTACCCCCTCCTTTTTCCAGGAAAGCTTAGAGCAAATCAAATCTCCCATGCCCTCCTTCACACTGTCGAAGTTGGTGTGCATGCTAAAGACGGAAATCTTATGTTCCGCCAAAGTAAGAAGCAACCTTCCCTGCTCATTGTCTCCGGTAACAGATTTCATCCCCTGAAAGATAAAGGGATGGTGGCTCAAAATAAAATTACAAGAATGGGCAATAGCCTCTTCCACCGACCTTCTCTGCACATCCAGACAGACATAAACCTTGCTAAGCTCTTCTTCCTTCTTTCCCAGCAAGAATCCCACATTGTCCCAGTGCTCCGCATACTGCTTCGGCGCAAATTCCTCCAAAAAGGAAATCAGCTCTTGTTTTTTCATATTATTTCTCCTATTTATCTCTCCTATCCAAAGTAGCTAAAGCTCTCTTTCACCCGTTCCAGCTTTTCTTCCAACACTTTTTGCGGATTTTTCGAAAGCATTTCTTCCAAATGTCTTTCCTCATCCTCTAAAAGCTCCTTTAAAACAGGATCCTTTTTTGCCAAGGGAAGCCAACCAAACTCCCATTCCACTTTTGATATTTCAGAAGAATCCGAAGTTTTTCCCTCGGTCTCCGATTTGTTTCCCCCGATCTTCAGGCTGATCATTCCTGCATCCGGTGTTTCTCCTAAAGAATCCTGTCCCTTTCGCTTCTTCGCCAATATAATACGATAGAACTTATTTTTCTCCTTCACATAGCAGTCTTCCACAAGCTCCATATAGGGATATAAAAAGCGCCGAACCTTCTCATAATCTGACTGGGGAGAGAGCAAAATCGTTTCAAACTCCTCTATCCGCTTTTCCAAAATCTGAATCATCAACATCCCCCCCATACCGGAGAGAAGAAGATGCTTACATTCTCCCTTTTCCAAGGCTTCCAAGCCATTCCCTAAACGACAAGTGATTTTATCCTCCAGCCCTCTGAAACGCACATTTTTCTTTGCCATCTCCAAGGGCTCTTTTCCGATATCACAGGCAAAAAGCTTCTCCGCCTTTCCCGCCTCAAATAAGGCAATGGCGGTGTAGCCATGGTCGCAACCGATGTCCGCAATACTGTCCACCACCGGATATAAGTCCACCATGGTCTGTATCCTTGCCCCAAGTCCCTTCATCTACACACTCCTTTTAGAGGGAAAATAAAATCTCCCCAAAACTCTTTTCGCCTCGATATACCGGCAAAGACTATATTTCGTAAAAAATCCAATCTCTATATCCAAACTGTAATCTCTGCGAAGCCAAATATGGCTTTTTAAGTCTTTTATCCGGAAAAAGCCGGAGAAATGCTCCCACTTATCCTTCTCCCGGAACAAGCGGAAAAGCTCCTCTCCGTCCATAGCCTCTGCAATAGCCTTTTTCAATCCCCACAATTTAATCTGGCGGATAAAGTCCAGAAGCATTCTTTCCTCTTCCTGTCTTTCCAGATCCAAATGATACAAGTCTCCATGATAAAGCGCCATGCACTTTTGATATTTTTCTTCCTCGCCTCGAAACCGTCCATGATTTCCTGTACGGCCTTTCCCTCCTGTAAAGAAAGGAAGACCTGCCTACAAAGCTCCTCCCTAAAGATCACTCTGCCTTGATATACTGAGAAACCGGTCGAAATCCACTCCTCCTTTTTGCAATAAGACGGAAAGGAACTGCTCCTCCAAATTATCCGTTAAGCTCTTTTTCCCGCTTATTTTCCTCCCGTCTTCCCTGCTTGGAAAAGAGCAAAGGAAAGCTGGAATTTTTCTTCTCCTTTTGTACCAGATACAAAAGATTCTCCGCGGATAAAAGCTGCTCTCTAGCTACTGCCTTGCAATAATTTTTCCAGCTCTACAGGGGTCGGAGAAAGCAATCCCTAAACAGGGCGGCAATCGCCTCCATATAGCCCTGCATTTCTCCCGGATCTTGCAGGTTGAAGCCGGACTTTAATTCCTCCACCTCCCACAAGAAGGCATTTTTGCATTATGAATCCGCTCCAGAAGGGCATCCTTTCCCTCCGCCTTTGAAAACTCATCCGGATCCTTATAGGGCTTTAGGGAAATGACCTTTGCCTGAATCTCCTTTTCCCGTAAGATGGGAATGGCTCTCTTACAAGCCTTTCTTCCTGCATTGTCACTGTCAAAAGCAAAGGAGTACTGTAGAGGTAAAACGCTTTTAAAAGGGCAGTATGTTGCTCTGTAAAGGCGGTTCCCAATGCCGCCACCGCCTCAATACAGCCTGCCTGATGCATGCAAATCACATCCATATAGCCCTCACATAGAATCAGATAGGATTCCTGCTTCTTCTGGCAAAATTCAAGGCAAAAAGATTTCTGGATTTGTCAAAAAGCTTGGTTTCCGGAGAGTTTAGGTACTTAGGCTCTCCATCCCCCATGACTCTTCCTCCAAAACCGATTACCCGATGATGAAGGTGCATAATGGGGAAAATCACTCGATTAAAAAATTTATCTCGAACACCATTTTCTTTAAAAGTAAATAAACCGGAAGCCTGTAACAAAGGAATCCTCATAGCCCAGGGATTTACAATACTGATACAGGGCGTCCTTTTCCTGTACCGCATAGCCAAGACCGAAGTGGGTAATGCTTTCTCCGCTTAAGGCTCTCTTTCCCAGATACTGCAAGCCCAGCTTTCCCTTGGGACTGCGAAGCTGTTTTACGAAGAAAAGGGCAGCATTTTTATTGATTTCAAAAGCTTATACCGAAGTCATCTTCCCCCTTATTGACTCCGCTGCTTTTTCGGGAAGAGTGACATTTGCCCGCTCTGCCAGCTGCTCTATTGCCTCCACAAAGCTAGATTCTCGTACTCCATCATAAAAGCGGATACTGTCCCCTGCCTTGCCACAACCAAAGCAATAAAAATCTGCTTCCCTGGGGAAACAGAAAAAAAGAGGGAGTTTTCTCCCCATGAAAAGGACAGAGCCCAAAGTAGCTGGAGCCCTTCTTTTTCAAATGTACATATTGTCCTATTAAATCCACGATATCCGTTCTTTGCCGGATTTCCTCACGATATCTTCTCCATAGTACATATCAGTCCTTCTCCCAGGTACTCGGAACAAAATACTCCATGAACTTGTGGCTGCAATACTCATCCGTCATGCCGGAAATGTAATCCAGCAACAATACGGTCTAAAAAGGAGCTTGGGGTCTTCCTTCCCGTCCTCTTCCCCCTTTTTCAGCAGAAAACGATATTCCTCCGCCATTTTCCATAGGGTGCTCCTGATAAAAGGAAAATAAGAGCTTCAGCATGCCGTCTACCTTCCACTCCTCTTCCTTAGGCCTTTACTGCTGGTGTAAACGTTTTGAAACATCCACTTCCTTAAAGCCTTGCATATTTTTCTTCCATCATAGGGTTCCATGGAAAGCTTATCCTTCCCCTGGAGGTGAATATTACGGAGCGAGATCAAAGTGTTTAGTCTCTCTCTTGCGGTAAAGCCCAGCACCTTCCGAAATTCGCCGAGCTCCTCCTCCCGGAAAAGTCCTGCCCGAATCCCGTCATCCACATCATGATTTAGGGTAGGCAATCTTATCCTAAAAACGAACCGCCTGCCCCTCCAAAGTCTTCGGTTTCCTGAGCTTCTATGATTTTGTATGCCGTCCCGAACCTCTTTACTAAGATTCAGTCCTCTGCCGTTTTTCTCTAAAATCTCCACAATCCGAATACTTTTGATTCACATGGGAAAAAGCCTCCGGAGCAAAGCTTGTTTAAGCTCTCTCTCCGGCATGGCCAAAGGGAGTATGACCTAAATCATGTCCTAAGGCAATGGCCTCGGTCAGGTCTTCATTGAGACGAAGCGCCTTGGCAATGCTCCTGGCAATCTGACTCACCTCCAGGGTATGCGTCAGTCTGGTACGATAATGATCCCCCTCCGGCTGAATAAAAACCTGGGTCTTATGCTTTAGCCGGCGAAAGGCCTTGGAATGTAAAATCCTGTCTCTATCTCTTTGGAAAATGGTTCGGATATCATCCTCTTCCTCCGGAAGATCTCTTCCCAAAGAATCCACGCTACAACAAGCAAAGGGAGAGAGAATCTCCTTTTCCATTTTCTCCATTTCTTCTCGAATATTCATCCTGCTCCTACCTCCCGGATCAAAGCAAAACAACAGTTCCTTTTATAATAAGCCCTGGAACAGGAGAAGTAAAATGAAAATTGGCAAAACAAAACGGAAATAGTTTAGGAGGAAGGCCGGCATTTTCACACCCTCACCCTTATTACATTCCTCCAAATATCTGGGGGAAGCCCATACCCCACTTGCTTACGCAGAACAGAAGGTACACTAAAGAACCGATAGGAAGAATCAAGTTACTTACAATAAAGTCCTCGGAGTCCAATACATCCCTGCCGCCAATCAACTTCAAATCCTTCCAAAAGATTATAACCAAGAATACAGGGAATACTCAAAACCAGGATCAGAATGCAGTTTACGATAACCGCCTTCTTTCTATCCCAGTGGAAGTTATCAATACTGGTGGAAATGAGGTTTTCAAATACCGCAATAACGGTGGAAAAGCTGGCAAAGGTCATAAAAACAAAGAAGAGGCTTCCCCAGATTCTTCCTCCCGCCATATGCATAAACACTCTGGGTAAAGGTGAAGAAAATGAGGGGAGGACCTGCATTTGGTTCTACATTAAAACTAAAGCAGGCAGGAAAGATAATCAAACCGGAAAGGATCGCCACAAAGGTGTCCAAAGCACAGATTTTGATTCCCTCTCCTGTTAGGGAATAGTCCTCTGACATATAGGAACCGAAAATCTCCATAGTATGCAACCCCCTAAAGGAAAGGGTGAAAAAGGCCTGATTCATGGTATGAGAAATTACATGAAAAAGTAGTGATTTCCTTTACCTTCTCCGGATTCGGAAGAGATAGAACTTTGCTCTCCAGAGCCCCGGCAACATCAGGCTATGAACTGCCAAAACAATAATCAAAAGTAAGAGGCAGGCCATCATGATGGTAGTAATCTTTTCCAGCCCCTTTTGCAGTCCCAAGGAGCAAACTAAAAATCCCCCGATAACCGTAATCGCCATACATAGGGTCATTTCCTCCGGACGACTCAGCATGGTTCCAAAAACATTTTCCACCTGAGAGGGTTCGATTTTTGGAAAAATGTTCCAAAGGCAAATTTAAAGAAGTAGGAAAGCATCCAACCGGAAACGGTGGTGTAGTACATCATCAAAAGATAACAGCCCAGAATACAAACCCAGCCGTGCCAATGCCACTTGGTGCCCTTTGGGCTCCAAAACCTCATAAGTACTTTACCACGGACTTCTTGCTGGCTCTACCCACTGCAAGCTCCATGGTGAGAATGGGAAGACCGATTAAAAGCAAGAAACAGAGATAGAATAAAACAAAAATTTCCTCCGCCGTTTTTGCCCTACCAGATAGGGAAACTTCCAAACGTTACCGATTCCGATGGCACAACCTGCGCTCACCAAAAATAAAAGCCGATTCGTGATTTAAAACTCTCTTTTCATTTTTACCCTTCCTACATAAGAACAGGAGATGCCTAGGCATCTCCCACTCGTTGCTTACAGTCGATGCGACTGGATTCGAACCAGCGACCTCTGCGTCCCGAACGCAGCGCTCTACAAGCTGAGCCACGCATCGCTCTAAATATATAGAACAAAGGGAGATTATAAGCTTTTCCCCTTTGTTCTGTCAATTATTTTCTGTCTTAAAGGACTAAAATTTTGCAAATTTTTTGCAAATTTCAATATTTACTGCTTTTGCACTGCTCCATTCACTACCCATCTTCCCGGTAGTTTGACAGTTAAATAGTTCCAAAAATCTCCTCAGGCCTTGAAAAAGCCTGTATTGTCAAATTTTATGAAAATAGCGGGAGTTTGACAGTTAAATAGTTCCAAAACCTCCTCAGTGCCTTTGAAAAGCCTGTATTTTTGTCAAATTTTTCCAAAAATAGTACTAGCTATATTCGGCTATATGTGGTATAATGGGCGCATGGAGGGACTGCGTCATGAAAGTATCTGTATCAAAATCAAAAATCAGACCATCTATTACCTGAGTAAATCAGTTTGGGTAGATGGTAAATCCACTACTAGACTATAGAGAAGGATTGGTTCGGAAGATGAACTTCTGAAGGTTTGCGGAGATCTTACTCCGCTGGAGTGGGCAAAGCAGTACGCTGCCAAACGCTCCAGCAGAAGAAAAAGCTTCAAAAAGACATTATGCTTAAGTACTCCTCTTCGACCTTGATTAAGAAAAAAGCTGCTGTAGCGTAAACGTAGGCTACCTCTTTCTGAAGGACATCTACTATGATTTAAAAATCCATGACATCTGTGCTCAGATTGCCGAAAAGTACAAGTTTGAGTTTGATCTGAATCAAATCCTGTCTATGCTACTTTTCTCTAGGATTATTTATCCCCGGATCCAAGAGATCTTCTCTGAACTTTCAAAAGTTTCTTGAAAAGCCTGACTGCAAGCTCCATCACGTTTACCGTGCACTGAAATCCTTGCAAAGAGAATGATTTTTTTCCAGTCTCAACTTTATAAGAATTCCGAAATGGTACTGAATCGACATAAAAAGAGTTCTTTACTATGACTGCACTAACTATTACTTCGAGATTGAGGAAGCGGATGATTTCAGAAAAATATGGTCATTCCAAAGAAAACCGTCCGAACCCTGATTGTGACAGATGGGGGCTATTTATGGATGCTGATGGTATTCACTCACCTTCTCCCTCTTTAATGGAAACGAGAATGAACAACCTTCCATGAAACCATTGGAGAAAAAGATTCTTTTCTGACTTTGGGATGACGAAGTTTATTGTTTGTACAGATGCAGGACTATCATCAACTTCGAACCGTGTCTTCAACAACACTCGAACCGGAAATTTGTTACCACGCAGCCAATCAAAAAGCTGAAAGGATATCTCAAGGATTACTGTCTCGATGAAGACGGTTGGCACCTTATCGGAGATAAAAAGAGTACAAGCTCAGTGAATTAGATGAGGTCGAGAATTACGAGAAGACTTTCTATAAAGACCGATGGATTAATGAAGACGGTCTGGAGCAACATCTCGTTGTAACCTTCTCCTTCCAATATCGGGACTATATGAGAAAGATACGGAACCGTCAGCTTGAACGTGCTGAAAAAGCTCGTCGAAAAATCCTTCTCTCTGAATAAAAAGCGACCTAACGATCCCAAGCGTTTTTATTCATCAGAATTACTGTACTTCTGACGGTGAACTTGCAGACAAGATGATTCCTTCGATAGATGAAGATGTTGCCACAGAGGAGAAACGTTATGACGGTTTCTATGCCGTATGCACAAACCTGGAGGATGATGTAGCAACGATTATGAGTATCAATCAAAAGAGATGGCAGATTGAAGAATGCTTCCGGATTATGAAGAGTGAATTTCAAGCCAGACCGGTATATCTCAGCAGAAAAGATCGAATCACGGCACATTTCATTACCTGCTTCACCGCACTGATTCTTTATCGCATTCTGGAAAAGAAGTTGAGGAGAGCTATACCACTGAAAACATCATAAGAACACTGAAGGAAATGAACATGCTGATAGCTCCCGGTGAAGGATATATCCCTGAGTATACACGAACTAACCTTTACAGACAAACTCCACGACACATTTGGTTTTAGAACGGATTACGAGATTGTATCTCAAAGAGATATAAAAAAAGATTTTAACAGCAACGAGAAAGTAGAAATATTGCTAGTATTCAAAAGAGAAATAAGAGCCCATAAATGGCGTAATTACGCCGTTTATGGGCTCTTGACTCTTTCTCAACTGTCAAACTCGGGATTATAAGCTTTTTCCCTTTGTTCTGTCAATTATTTTCTGTCTTAAGGACTAAAATTTGCAAATGTTTGCAAATTTCAATATTTACTGCTTTTTGCACTGCTCCATTCACTACCCATCTTCCCGGTAGTTTGACAGTTAAATAGTTCCAAAATCTCCTCAGGCCTTGAAAAAGCCTGTATTTTTGTCAAATTTTTATGAAAATAGCACTAGCTATATTTGGCTATATATAGTATAATGGGCGCATGGAGGGACTACGTCATGAAAGTATCTGTATCAAAATCAAAAATCAGACAATCTATTATCTAAAGTAAATCAGTTTGGGTAGATGGTAAATCCACTACTAAGACTATAGAGAAGATTGGTTCGGAAGATGAACTTCTGAAGGTTTGCGGAGATCTTACTCCGCTGGAGTGGGCAAAAGCAGTACGCTGCCAAACGCTCCGCAGAAGAAAAAGCTTCAAAAAAGACATTATGCTTAAGTACTCCTCTTCGACCTTGATTAAGAAAGAAAGCTGCCGTAGCGTAAACGTAGGCTACCTCTTTCTGAAGGACATCTACTATGATTTAAAAAAATCCATGACATCTGTGCTCAGATTGCCGAAAAGTACAAGTTTGAGTTTGATCTGAATCAAAATCCTGTCTATGCTACTTTTCTCTAGGATTATTTATCCCGGATCCAAGAGATCTTCTCTTGAACTTTCAAAAAGTTTCTTGAAAAAGCCTGACTGCAAGCTCCATCACGTTTACCGTGCACTGGAAATCCTTGCAAAAGAGAATGATTTTTCCAGTCTCAACTTTATAAGAATTCCGAAATGGTACTGAATCGACATAAAAGAGTTCTTTACTATGACTGCACTAACTATTACTTCGAGATTGAGGAAGCGGATGATTTCAGAAAATATGGTCATTCAAAGAAAAACCGTCCGAATCCGATTGTACAGATGGGGCTATTTATGGATGCAGATGGGATTCCCTCACCTTCTCCCTCTTTAACGGAAACGAGAATGAACAACCTTCGATGAAACCATTGGAGAAAAAGATTCTTTCTGACTTTTGGAATGACGAAGTTTATTGTTTGTACAGATGCAGGGCTATCATCAACTTCAAAACCGTGTCTTCAACAACACTCCAAACCGAAAATTTGTTACCACGCAAGCAATCAAAAAAGCTGAAAGGATACCTCAAGGATTACTGTCTTGATGAAGACGGATGGCACCTTATTGGAGATAAAAAAAGAGTACAAGCTCAGTGAACTAGATGAGGTCGAGAATTACGAGAAGACTTTCTATAAAGACCGGTGGATTAATGAAGACGGTTTGGAGCAACATCTCGTTGTCACCTTTTTCCTTTCAATATCGGGACTATATGAGAAAAGATACGGAATCGTCAGCTTGAACGCGCTGAAAAGCTCGTCGAAAAATCCTTCTTCTCTGAATAAAAACGTCCAAACGATCCCAAGCGTTTTATACGTCAGAATCACTGTACTTCTGACGGCGAGATTGCAGATAAAATGATCCCTTCGATAGATGAAGATGTTGCCACAGAAGAGGAACGTTATGACGGTTTCTATGCCGTATGCACAAACCTGGAAGATGACGTGGCAACGATTATAAGTATTAATCAAAAACGATGGCAGATTGAAGAATGTTTCCGTATTATGAAGAGTGAATTTCAAGTCAGACCGGTATATCTCAGTAGGAAAGATCGAATCACGGCACATTTCATTACCTGCTTCACCGCCCTGATTCTTTATCGCATTCTAGAAGAAGTTAGGTGAGAGTTATACCACTGAAAGCATTATAAGAACACTGAAAAGAAATGAACATGCTGATAGCTCCCGGTGAAGGATATATCCCTGAGTATACACGAACCGACCTTACAGACAAACTCCACGACACATTTGGTTTTAGAACGGATTACGAGATTGTATCTCAAAGAGAAATAAAAAAGATTATAACTGCAACGAGAAAGTAGAAATATTGCTAGAATTCAAAAAGAAATCGAGTAGGAGGCGGTGACTAACCGCCGTCCTCTCACAGCACTGTACGTACGGTTCTCGTATACAGCGCTTTCAATAGTTGACGTGCACAGACTGATAGGCTGTGGCTAAATCGTAAAAGCCACTGTTTATCAGTCTTTCTTTGTCATTGCCATGTTAATGACAACTGTATGTGTTGTAAACCAGTAGCCCTCGTCTGCTGTTTGCCGCTTTCCATGCCAGGTCTTTGGGAGCTCCCATGCCCCTCAGGTTTCGGTATCTGGTTCGCACACGTTTCCATTGTTTCCATATACACATACGTATTCTGTGATAGAGCCATCCGTTAACATCATTCATGTTGCTCTTCATACTCGCTATTCCATAGTAGTTAAGCCACCTCTGCGTATACCTTGATTCTTTCTAGGCTCGGCTTTGATTGACTGACAGCGCTTACGGGAAGAAAGCTCTTTCAGTTTCGACTTAAACTTCTCCCAAGACTTTTGCATGAACTCGGACATATATGCTACTTCTGTTCCTTCCCAGTGCAAAGCCAAGGAATTTAAAATTTCGGATTGCAAATACACTGACAGTGCGGCTTTTCTCTCGATTCACTGTAAGTTTCAGTTTCTCCTCAAGATACCTCGTACTGCTCTCTAAGAGTCTCTCTGATGCCTTTCTGCTTTTCGCAAGAAGCACTATGTCATCTGCATACCTTATGCATGGGACACCTCTTTTCAAAAACTCTCGGTCGAACTCATTGAGGTAGATATTCGCGAGCAAAGGGATAGATTCCCTCCTTGTGGCGACCCTTCCTCTGTTTTAATAACCACTCCATTTTCCATTACGCCACTTTTCAGATACCTCTTGATAAGTTGCACCACACGTTCATCTTTTACATTTTTCCTCAGAAGGTTGATAAGAATCTCGTGGTTGATTGTATCGAAATATTTCGATAGGTCTAGAACTACCGCATATGTGTAGCCCTGTTCAGCGTACTCCTTTAACCTTAAGTATTGCTCCTTTTGCGTCTCTGTTTGGGCGGTAGCCGTAACTACCGTCTGCAAAAAGTGGCTCATAGATTGGCGCCAACTGCTGTGTTATCGCCTGTTGAAGTGTACGGTCTATCACTGTTGGTATGCCAAAGCTTCGCACACCACCATCTGGTTTAGGAATCTCAACTCGTCTTACGGGTGACGGAGTATACTTTCCACGATAAATACGTGTCGTTAACTCTTGTTGATGTTCCTGAAGGTATGGAAGCGCCTCTTCGATAGTCATTCCATCAACTCCAGGTGCTCCCTTGTTTTGCCTTCACTCTCTTATACGCTCTGTTAAAGTTGTCTTTTATGCAGTATCGCTTCTAAGAGCTTCGGCTGTGCACTGCCTCTTTCTTTCCATATCAGATTGAATGACCTATGCGCTTTTTGCATACCCTTCATGTTCCGCACTATCTCTCTGCAAACAGCCACTGCTTTTTAGTGTTTTTCTGCCATGTCTAGTCATTCCTCCTTTCCCAGTCATACTTGAGACTCCTACTGATTCGGTCCTTTGTCTCTCGACTACTATGACCTCTGCTGACTTCTGTGTGTTCAGCATTGCTTTGGACAATGGTTACCTCTTTCGAGGCATATCACGCAGACCTCCTAGTTTTCACCACGTTTCTTCCTCTCCATATATCTGCCTCATTTATCATGCATGATTCCGTGTAGTTATTGGACTTTGGCTTGTGTTGCAGTCTTATCCTCATGCATAACCTCATATGAGATTTCTGTTCGTCAGACCAGAGATTTGCCCATGAGTTAGTATCTTCCTCATATCCAGCTTCCTTCAGATTCGAGGTCACCCTCGACACCCTTGCCTTCGGCTATATCCTTCCCACTACCGGGCGGATTCGGGACTTTAACCCATTAGAAACGTGCGCCGCTAGGCGCACAACAAGAGCTCATAAATAGCGTAATTACGCCGTTTATGGGCTCTTGACTCTTTCGCAACTGTCAAAGACGGGATTATAAGCTTTTCCCCTTTGTTCTGTCAATTATTTTCTGTCTTAAAGGACTAAAATTTGCAAATTTTTGCAAATTTCAATATTTACTGCTTTTGCACTGCTCCATTCACTACCCATCTTCCTTCTAAATCCACTGTAAAACCATCGGGAGTAGTGGTGTTTCTATAAAGAGCACCTTCATTCTGTCCTTGTGAGTCTAAGTAGTAGCAGTTTCCGTCAATCCACTGCCAACCAGTGAGCATTCTACCTTCCAACCATCAGAGTTCTGGAAAGAGGTAGTATTTACTACCGTTTACCTCTACCCAGCCTGTAGCCATATAGCCGGAATCCAGGAAATAGTACCAATAGGACTTTCCATTATAGGCTTCATAGCCCCAGCTGTTCTTCGGATAGCTTCCGTCCGGTCTTTTGTACCACCAGCCCTTTTTCATCCTGCATCCACTGTCCTCCGGATAGAGAACGATCTACGCCAAGTACCTGTCCTGAAAAAGCTACTGCTGACCTTAAAAGCTTCGGAACCACCACCGGAACTTCCCTGATCCGCCGGAACCGGAAGAACTTCCTCCGGAACTACCAGAGCCGGAGGAACCGCCTTTAGAGGAAGAGCTGGAGTTTCCCGTATTACCGGAAGTATTCTGCTTCTTTTCTGCTTTCTCAGGCTCAAAAAAGGAGAAAGCACTTCACGTCTGCTGTTAAACCCTGCTTTGCAGGTTTAAGGATCACATTGCTGTATCGTTCATTATTGACATAAAATTCAGTACCATTTCATAGTTATCATCTGTTCCCTCAACAAGAAGCGATACTTTCCAATTGCAAAATGAGGGCTGTACAAGGTACATTACCTTATAACGTCCGGCAGGAAGAGGTCCTTCTGCTGCTTTTTCTCGTTGCCTTTTTCACCGGCTGCATTCACATAGCTCTCTAAAAAGAGCTTAAAGCAGTTCAATTCATTGGAGTATTCTCTGTACATATTCATCAGGAAGGGCTGTGCAGGGAGTTCCCAGGTTCAATACAGTTGTGCCGTCTGTAAGCACAATTTTTTTCCACATGCAATGTAACGCTATTCATAGGATCTCCACCTTTGCCTTTATGAATATCAAAGCTGGAGTTTAAGTATACCTGACTGATAGTCTTCTCTTCCTTTACAGAAAAAAGAATCGCTTTCTAGAGGATAGTACTTATATTTTGCATCTTCCCTATTGGAGATTTTTATTTCTAAATTATTGGATTCATTGCTTTGATCATCCGCAAAGCGATTACCGATACGTGCCTGAGTATATGTAAAGCCCACATCATTATCCGGGGTATCTTTTGGCAGAAGATAATAAGGACTGTTTTTCCCTACAGCCAGAGTATAGATATAGCGATATTCTCCCGGAGTAAAATAGTTCAACTGATAAGGAGCCCAGACTCCTCCTGCCTTCTTTTCCACGACTCTCTCCGGAAGAACCTTGAAATGCTCTTCGCTTACATCCTGACAAGCCCCTGGCTTCTAGGGCTAGCTCAGATACTTTTACCGGATTGTTTCTCACCACCTTCATATGATCCCTTCCGGCAAACTCTATACCGGTATAATCCAGAAATATCCAGTAAATCTTATCTTTACGAGTATAAGCGTCGGCATTTACATTTGCCATACGGAAGCTGGAGTAACCTAAAGACAAAAGGCTTTACCATGCCGGTCTCTTCCACAACAGATATATCTTCCCTAAGAGCTGATTCTTCCGCAAGTTCAGTTTCTTCGGCTGACTCTACTACTTCTGTAGAACCTGCTTTTTCTGGTTCCTCCGGAAAATCCGCCAAGCTTTCTTTGCTTCCTTCTTCCGAATCTGTATTTTTTATATTTCACTGTAGCGACTACAGAATTTTCTGCCCTGATTTTTACTTGTTTCCTTTTCCTCTGAAACAGTTATTTCCTGATTGTCTAAGGGATTGGCATAGAGGGTTACAGCAGTGCTTGTTGCACAAAATACCAAGCTCATTCCTAAAGCCAGCATGTTTTTTCTTCTCATCTCCATCATCCTTTCTTATTTCTTGCCATTTCACGATATAAAAATCACGCTGTGGCTCTACTCTTTCGTGGAAATTTTATTGTTTCTGCACTGCTCCATTCACTACCCATCTTCCTTCCGAGTCTACTGTAAAACCATCGGGAGTAGTGGTATTTCTATAAAGGGCTCCTTCATTCTGTCCTTGCGAGTCTAAGTAGTAGCAGTTTCCGTCAATCCACTGCCAACCGGTAAGCATTCTACCCTTCCATCCGTCAGAGTTTGGGGAAAAGATAATATTTGCTGCCGTTCACATCCACCCAGCCTGTAGCCATATAGCCGGAATCCAGGAAATAGTACCAGTAGGACTTTCCGTTGTAGGCTTCATAGCCCCAGCTGTTCTTCGGATAGCTTCCGTCCGCGCTTTTGTACCACCAGCCCTTTTTCATCCTGTACCCACTGTCACTCCGGATAAAGGAACGATCTACACCAAGCACCTGTCCGGTAGAACTAGTGCTTACTTTTTAAAACTTCCGGAACCGCCACCGGAACTTCCTCCTGAGCTAGCGGAGCCACCACTTGATCCACCGGAACTACTGGAGACAGCTTTAGAGGCAGAACCGGAATTGCCTGTATTGCCGGAATGATTTTCTTTCTTCTCTACTTTTACCGCATCAAAGAAAGGGGAAGTTATTTTTGTAATGGTTGATATATCATAATCGGGAATAACCCTACGGACTTCATAGGGCTCATTATTTACATAAATCTCTGTGCCTTTACCATAATTATCATCAGTCTCCGACACCAGGAAACGATAGTTATCAACTGTATAATAAGGCTGTATTACATATAGTACCTTATAACGACCTTCCGGAAAAATTCTGTCTTCTTCCTGCGTAAATCTGAGATTTCCGTTTTTTCCCGCTTCATTCGGATAACTTTCTAAATAGAGTTTATACTGATCCAGGTTTTCGGGAAAATCGTTACGAAAATTCATAAGAAAAGGCTGTGGCAAATCCTTAGACAGAAGCTCCGTACCATCTTTTAAGACAATCTTCTCCACTTGAAGCGTTGCTCTCTTCGTAGTATCGCCTGCCTTAACATTATGGATGTCAAAGCTAGAACGGAGATATACTTTCGTCATGATCTTTGCTTCCTTCACGGTAAAAGCTTCGCTTTCAAAGGTATAATATCTATACTGTGCATCTTCCCGTTGCATAGCTTTCAAATTATCCTGATAGTATGCATGTTCCCCTTTCTGATAAAAATACTTTTCATGCATAGAAACACTTGTATAAGCAAATATACCATCTCCATCCTGTTCTGCTATTGGTAAAATATAAAATTGGCTCTTCTTTTCCCTGCAGCAAGTGTATATACATAGTGATACTCCCCCGGGGTAAAGTAGTTGAGATTGTATGGTACCCACTGACCATTTACTTTCTTTTCCACTTCCCTCTCCGGGAGAATTTTATAAAGATCCGGGCTTGGATTATTGATGACTCCAGGCTCATTTCCTCTTAAAACGACACCTGTTACGTTTACTTTTTTATCTCGAAGCACTTTCATATGATCTCTTGCCGGAAAGTCCCAATCTTCAAATGATACAGTCACCATTATAATCTTATTGTCTAGGGATCTCGTTACTGCAGCACTTCTAAATCCTGAATATCCGGAGGTCGCTACCGTAGATTCTGTTCCTCCTATATCTTCTTTAGAGTCCTCTATAGACTCATCCTTTCGCTTATCAAGTTCCTCTGAGTCTTCCGCTTCAGTAGTCGACACTTCTTCCTCTATGGACGCAGTTTTCCCTTCCACAGCAGTCTTTTCCGGAAAATCGTCTAATCCTTCTACAGTTCCTTCTGTTTCAGCAGTTTTTCTACCTCCGGAACGTAAGTATCCTTATTGTCTAAAAATATCCGCATAGCTTGCAGGGGACAAAAGCCTGTGCAAAGTACCGCACTCCAGTCCTAACGCCAGCATGTTTTTCTTCTCATCTCCATCGTCCTTTCTTATTTATTGCCATTTTTACGATATAAAAATTATACTATATTTTAGATTTTTCTAATTATTTTTCGCTAATTAATATGATTCTTTAAGAAGTTTCCGTACCTTATCTATTATTCCGTTCCCATTTTCGTGCAAAAAAATAAGGTCTAAGGGCTTTCCTTCAGGCATTGCATAAAAATTCCCTCTCCAAAGGAGAGGGAACTTTCTGTTGTTTTTATTATAAAGTCTAATCCGGTTTTTCTTTAGCTTTCCTTTTGCCTAAGCTCCGCTAGAATAGATGCTTTGTCCATTTTCATTTGTAAAGTTCCCGCAATCATATCTGCATTACTTTCTTTTATTACATCAGGATATTCACTGTTAAATTTAATCATAAGACTCTTGGTTTCTTGTTCTCCTCTGAAATCTTCTTGTACAACTGTTCGAATCTTCCATCTTCCATAATATTTAAAAATAAATATCCGAGAGTTTCAGGAATAGATAACCAATCTCCATATAAATCCACTACTGCCTGTTGGATTCTCTCAAAAGACAATAGGATTTCCACTTTTTCATGATCCACAAGAATCCCTAAAATATCAGACAAATCACTCTTGTATTGTCCTTCCGGATTGAAGTTTCATAGCGATTAAGTATTCTGCTGCTACAGTACGAATCGTCAAGATATTAGAATAAGTTTTGTAGTATTTAGAAAAACTCTTCAAGTTTAGGGGTATATGACCTTGTTTTTGAAAGTCGGAATTTAACCAAGCTTTTGGAAGATTAAATCTCTCTCCAACTCTATCAATAGCATCTTTCATACCCGAAGAAGCTCTGATCAATGCATCAATATCTGTGGTCATATTACGAAAAGCCATAATTAATCAAAACAGAAGCACCGCCAATTAAAAATCAATTCAGCAGGCATTCCTTTTCCAACAAGCTTTCTATATTCCTTAGCCAGCTCCTTCAAGTACAAATCAATATTATCCTTAGTAAATTCTATCCCATGTTTAGATAACATTACGCACATCACTTTCTATGATATTAAATCGCAGAAACTCCGGAATGGCAGACTTCTCAGCTTCTTTTTGCATATCTTGCTTTCCCACTGCTAAAGACATTGCCTGTAAGCTAAGAGGGTAAAGAACTTTTTCCAGCTTGCACTGACGAATATCATCAAATTCACGATCAAAGGGGCTATATGGTTTTCCCTACTGATATAATCCAGCATAGCCAGAAGGTACAGAGCTTTCGGGATACCATTTTTCTCATAGTACATACGGATATCTCCACTTTCCAGAGTATCCATAATAAAATTTAAATCTCCAAGTTCTTTCAAGCGATGGCAAACCGTGCTTTTGAAATTCTCAAAGCTACTTCGTTCCATAAGGTATGGGGTCAACAATTCTTCTATAGAAATCTCAAAGTCCTTCGCTAACTTATAGATTGTTTCCCCTTCACATTTTCCCAGGCTTGCTTTTACCACTGCAAATATCATTAACGGTAGCATAGAGAATTCTGCTTTCCTTACTAATCTGTATACACTCATGTTTTTTCCTTTTAAAGTCTCACGAATTGTCATTTCAATCCCTTTCCTTTTGAAAGTAATTATAACGGTATACCGATATAATTTCAATCCTAATACCAAAAAGCTATGCGGAATCTTTCATCAAATTCCCCGATACTTTAGGCTTTTTCTATCCTGCTAAAAATAAATACAACATGCTTTTTCAGCAATATTTCATATAAAAATGAGCTATCGCACACTACGTGAGCGACACGCGTTA